>Ga0114932_10002889_pt1 | contig 17469 bp, 20 predicted proteins | sample 2SBtaG_2_FD_87286 | JGI IMG/M metagenome (GOLD analysis project Ga0114932, IMG submission 87286) | Deep subsurface microbial communities from Kolumbo volcano to uncover new lineages of life (NeLLi) - 2SBTROV12_ACTIVE470 metaG | ecosystem: Environmental > Aquatic > Marine > Volcanic ... | reverse complement strand
TCTAACAAAAATCTGTAGAAAGCTTGGTCTTTAGGTTGATTCCTATATAAAAGCTGTGGTTGTATTGTGTTAAAAGATTTTTGAAAGTTATCTAAAATAAACTTAGGATTTTTAAACATGTTACCTGTGCCTAAACTAAATGCTACGGCACTTGTAAAGTTACGCATGTGTGTAAAAGGACTTAATACTGTCTTTGCAACTTGCGCTAAACCTTTGGGTACAGCAATTAAATATCTATACAAAGCACTTTTCATTAAACCCTCAAGAGGAAGTTGTTCAGCAAACTGTATGGCATCTGCAAACTCTTGTGATGTGAATTTACCGTTTAGTGGATTAGTGTAAACTTGTTCACCTAACGGTGATTTAATTTGTAAACCATTTCTACCTCTCATTATTTCTCTGTTTGGTAGTGCATTTCTTGCAGCTCCTGGTGTATCAAAAACTAATTTACCGTTCTTTAATATTGTATTATAGAATTCATCTCGTGCAGACACTCCAGCCAAAGCTTGCATATTGTTTACTACAGTTCTTCTGGCGTCTTTTATCTCACCAAATAATTCTCTAAATGCTTTAACATCTTTTTGTGACTTAACTAAATCTTTTGGATCAAATTTGTTTTGACTTATAGCTTCTGCCATATTTATTTCTTGAACTGCATTATCAGAAAGAGCGCTTTTATTTTCAAATCTAAATACTGGTGCTCTTGTAACCCTATCCATTTTTACATTTTCTAACATTTGATCAACCTCTAAAACTGCTTCTTGTTTATTAGTGTATGGTCTTTTGTTAGCTCTTGCATAGTTCATGAAGAGATCAACAACTTTATCTTTAGCGTCTTTGGTAGGAATATATTTATTTACTTTAAATAATTTTTTGTTTTCAAATATTTTATAGTCATTACTTAACGTGTATTTTAATCTATTACTAAAAAATTTATTTAGTTCGTTCTCACCTACACTTATATTTTTTCCTTGTAGTATTGATGATTTTAAAACATTAAAACTATTTCTTGCGTCTGTAAGCGTTCCTATTAAAGATTCTCTTTGTTGTTTTTTAACACCAATATTATCTAATGATTTATTAAAGTCATTTAATTTTTTCTTATCAAAGTATTGAAACTCAAATTTATTATTCTTTATCGAGTCTTTTCCTGATTTTAAAACATCATCCATTGCTTCAACTATTTTATCAGTGTTCTTAACTTTGCTAGCAACATCCACGGTTTTATCATAAACTGTTTTTAATACTTCGTCGGTATCTCTTAATAAATCTTTAGCCACAATTGCAGAAGATCCTTCTCTACCTTGAACTTTCATAGATGCCTCAAACAATTCTTGTGTCTTTTTACCTCTTGGTCTAAAAGGTGCACCTAAATACTTGTCAACTATTCTTTCAAATACAGAGTTACTGTAAGCTAGTTCTTTACCTTTTTTTGCAATAAGACTTGCAGCCTTACCTACACCGTATGCAAAAGGTGAAATTAGTATACCTTCATAAAAAAATTTAGCTCTATTTTCTAATCTACGAATAGCATCATCTGAACTAGATGCTCTTTCATCTCTATCTAATTCTGTAGGTAAAGCAGAGATGTCTCCAAATGTTCCTATATCTTCTATATCATATACCAGTGCAGCTCCTGCTGATCCACCTGCAGCTACAGTTGCAAATCTTCCTACTTGAGATGCTCTTTTAGCAGCCTTAGATATATTTTTATTTTTTAGTGAAACTCTTTTACCAGTTTGAATTGCTTTTACAGCTTTAGAAGCTATGCCTGAAGCTATTCTTGCACCAGCAGAAGCGGGTATACCAACTTGAACAAGTGCTTCTGTAATTCTACCTGCAGCAGTGTCTCTTGCTTTGTCTTCTAATCCTTGAACAACATCACCTACAACAGAGTCATCTAAAAATTGCTCTAGTCTTGCAACAGCACTATCTTCTATTTGTAAGTTTTCTCCCCGCACAGCATCATAAACTTCTGCTGCAACAGATGTTAGACCTAAAGGTATTTTTACTAATCCTGATCCAATACCTGCAGCTATAGATACAGCTAAATTTGTGTCGTTTTCTTTTTCGGGTTGTGCAAGATCGTAAGGGTCGTATTTCTTTACAGCCATGGTTTACTCCTACAGACTAGGTAGTTTAACCGTATCTGTTATATCTATAAATTGTTTAGTTTTAGCGTCGTATCTTTTTACTTTACCTTTTACAGGTTCAATGTAAACAGCTCCATCTGCATATTTTGATCTACCTTTATATGCATAAGGTTGTGAGATATCAAAAGGAACATCAGGGTTGTCTTCTATGATTTGAACTATCTTTGCTTGATAAGGCGCTGCAAACTCTGCAATGGTTGCAGGAACATTGTCATCTATTAATTGATCTTTAGCTGCTCTGATAGGGTTTCTTTCTTTTAAGAAAGGACTTGCATCTTTCATTTTAGCATCAAGAACTTTATTTAAAGCACCTTCGTAGTTACCAAAAAATTCATTACCTTCTGTTTCACTCATAAGTTTTGCAACTTTTTCAGCGTCACTTCTATCTAATGATTTTAATTTAATTTGAAATTCTCTTTCGCTTTGAAGCTGTTCCTCTTGAGCTTTTTTAGCTTGCATTATTTGAAAAGGTTCTTTTGCTGCAGTTGCAGCTGTTTGAAATATATTTGCACCTGGTGTTTGCGACGCTAGATTTAAACCAAAGTTAATTAAAAAATCATTCATACTTGGTCTAAATAACATAGGATCTCTTGTAGGTTGTACACCTTTTGGATCTGACTCTGCATATCTTCTACGCATACCGTCCATAATGCCAACGTTTTCAACGTCGCCACCCATTCTAAACATCGGTCTTTTTAATACTCTGCTTTTCATTAACTTCTAATCCTTACAGGTCCCATAATGTTTCCGTATATTCCAGATAACGTTGAACCTACACCTAACGCTGTTTGTAATGGCGTTGGATTTGGAACAGAAGAAAACTGTTGTCTTCCAGGATAACCACTAATTAGTGATGCAACACCAGATCCAAATGTTCCTAATCTTTCGTACGGTTCAAACGCTTCTAATCTATTCGCTTCTCTTTGTGCATCTAGTACCGCTTGATTCTGTGCTTGTTGGACAGCGCCCACTGATCCTAAAGTACGTATGTCTGAAGCTTCTAACCCTGGAACTAATGAAGCCAATCCTGTTTGAAATTGTCCACCTCTTAACTGATCACCAGCTAAAGCTCTTTGATTTAATAAATCTTGTTGTCTAGCAGATTGTGCTTGACCAAAACCTTGTTGTAATAAATTTGCTTGTAGTAATGCACGCTCTCTTGCCGATCCCGTTCCGAACTCGGAAAGCTGAACGCCTGCTCTACCTGCACCAAGAACACCAAGTTGTGCTTGTTGATCTTTTATTCTTTGTTCTTGTATCTGTTGTTGTCTGTCAAATTCTCCTAACGAAGCATCTATGACTTGTGATTGATATGGAGACATATAAGATGCAATAGATCCTGCACCTGTTCCTGCTCCGGTGCCTGTTAATGCTTGTGCTTGCGCAATACCAGTGCCAAAATCTGTAGCTGCTTGCTGTGCTCCTGTTACAAATGGTTGATAAGAACCTATACCTTGTTGAGCTAATGTAGCTGCTTGTGTTTGTAATGGGTCTTGTGCTGCAACTGAAGGTGCAATTTTAGATGTATCAATAGGTTGAGCCGTTAACGCTGTTAACTGCTTACCATAATCTGTTGCTAGATCTTCTATAAATTGTGCTGGTAATACTCGTGATTCTGTTATTGCCATTATGCTACCTTATTCTCCAGTTGTTTCATTGTTTTATACATTAAATCTGCTCCTCTATCAACACTTCCTCCACCTGCTGCCCTAACGGCATCAGCTGTGAAAACAAACTCATTTTTAGATAATCTTGCAGGTACGTCATCTGCTTTTTCTGCTACTCCTAATGGCACAAATCCACCACCTCTAAGATCCATTTCATTACCACCTAGATTCATAAGACCACCTTCTTCAGCACCTATTCTACCACCCTCAGCTTTTGCTGCTTCTGTGGGTATTAAGAATGGATACTTAGATCTTAATCCTGATAAATCACCAGAGGCATAAGCTGCTTGAACTTCTTTTCTAATTGCTTCTACATCAATACCTGTTTGATCAGATATTCTGCTTGATAAACTTTCTACTTGTTCTTCTTGTTTAGGTGTTAATGCTCCTGCTAGTGCAGATGTTCCTAATATACCTACAGCTGCTTTACCTGGTGTACTTCCTATAAATTTACTAAAAGGACTTGTTCCTGCTAATGCTTCACCTGTTCCAGGCATTATAGCATTTTTAAAAAGTCCAGCTCCTGGTAAATTACCAAAACCAAATCCGGACATCCCAGCTCTTTGAAATGGCCCTATTGCTCCACCACCAGTGTAATATATAGCAGCTGCCGCTAACGCAGCTTTACCTACATCGCTTTTTAAAACTTTCTTAACTGGTTTTGTAATACTTTTAACTATGCTACCTAGACTATATGCCTGTCTAATTGGTCCACCGTCTGCTAATTGAAATCTTTCTGGTAGCGTAAATCTTTGTACAAATTCTTGCATATCACTTTGTTCTGGTTCTATGTCTGACGGCAGCTTTGGTGTCATAGGCATCATAGGCTGAACTATTCTATTTCTAAATCTATTTGTTTCATCCTCATCACCTGTACCAAATCTATCTACACCACGGACAAAAGTTTGACCTGTATCTGGAAAAATACTTCTTAATATATCTATCCCTGTGCTAATTCCTGGTTGCCTAGCAATTGCGCCAAGACCTCTTGTTAAATTTGATTTAACAAACTCCGATGCATCAGATCCACGAGTAAAACCAACTGTCTCAGGTACAGTAACTATATCTTGAAACCTTTGGTCAAAGACCGTTTCATTGTCTCCTCCCGTAGATGCAGGAGATTCTCCACCAGATAAAGTGCCGTAAGAGTCATCTCTTGCAGCTAAATCACCTGATCTAAAAGGTATTCTAGATACTTCTCCACCCTCTGCAAATCTTTGATTGTAAAGCACTATTCCTAAATCATCTATAGCTTCTTGTTGTGACATATATCTTTTACCAGTAATTGGATCCTCTAAACCATCTGCTCTTTGTTGTGCTTCTTGTTCTGCTAAAACTCTATTTCTAACAGCATCTAGTTCTGCAATACCTTCAGGACCACTTGGTAATTTAACAAGAGGAGCATTTCTTTGTAAATCTAATGCTTTTTGTTTTTCTCGTGCAGCTCTTAATCCAGCTTCAGATTGGAGATATCTTTGTTGTGCTAGTTGACCCTGTCTTTGTCTATATATTTGATCTATTACACTGTCTTTCATTGATCGATAAGTTCCTGTAAATGGACCTCTATCAATTAAACCTTCAGGAGTTACATTATCATACAGATTTCCATATGATGCCGCTGCACCTGCTCCTATGTTTTGAGTTAAATAATCTCTAAATTTACCACCTGTGTCATCACCTCTACGAGCCTCACCCATCTCTCTTTGAATTTCATTTCTAGCACGGTTTTCATCGTAAGACAGATTCATTCTAGGATCTATAAGGCTTGCTGTAGGTCTCTCATCTATACTAACTCCACCTTGCTGAAGTAATTGTCTCGCTATTTGTGATCTAGTTATTGCCATTTTATTACACTACTTTGTTTTAGGGAACAAATCAAGCGAAGGCATAATTACCTTAATATCCCTTCTAATGTCTGATTCTGGGATTCCTTTAGCCTTCCATTCGTCCTCTGTATTATATTTTTCTCCTGTTTTCAAGTTGGATATAGTTGTTATTATTTTCTCTGGTTTTATTGTTTGCATTATGTTGTTACCTCTCTTGGCTGTATTTCTAGTATTGAGGCTATGACGTGCAGCTCATTCGCGTCAGAAGCTTGAACTTTTATTATTTCACTTTCTTGAACTACAAGAGGTTGAGTTAAAAGTTCAGTAGTAGTATTTGAAGATATAGCCTTAGTTTTAAATAAACTAAAAATAGTGCCAGATGAGTTAACTAAAGTTATAGTTATATTCGCTCCTGATCCTGCATCTTCAGATACTAAAATTGATTTGACTACAGCCGTAGTAGCCGTTGGAACTGTGTACAGAGTTGTTAAATCTGTTGTAGTTAAGTCTACTTTTTTATTAATAAAACTATTAGCCATTATTGTAAAAAGAAGTTAAATGCTTCTACTTCATCCTTAAGTTCTTGTTGAAACGTTGTATTTAATTTTTCTATCACACCATCAAGATCTCTGACTTGTGAGTCAGCTACAGCTTGATTATATACTTTAGAGGGTCTGGTAAGTGACTGAACTATCTTTGCCATTATCTTCTTCCATCTGGTTGTGTATCTAATCTAAAAGTTCCTAACTTCCAATTTTGACCAGATCCTGTATTTTCTACTTTTAATGCTATGGCTCTTGCTCTTGCTCTAGTGTCCACCTTACTAGTTGATGATGTTATTGTAAAGGGACCAAGTGTTGAGCTTGCTGCTGCATCATTAGAGAAATTTCTTAAATTTAAAGTTACTCTTGCGTCACCTGTTTGAGATAAAAAGTCTGGTATAAATCTTCTTATCTTCATTATAAATTCACCATCTCCTCTAATATCTGCTGTGCCTGTTGTAGCACCTCTTGCCACTCTTTGGGTAATATCAAAATCTCCAGATGTTATAGATGCGGTAACAGCTGTAGTCGTAGCGTCTTTAACTTGATCGGTTCCTGTTTCGTGTTCGTAATATGTTGTTCTACCCTCTGTATTACCAACAACATCAAAAGAAGTATCAGTGTCAGCGTCATACTCTAATGCGTGAGGTTTACCAAATACTGCAGAGTCTTTCCACATTGTTCTAGATAATGTGCCGATAGTCCAAACTGGTCTTTGTGGCGATGAATCAAAATAATTATATGTAACAACTCTATTAACGACTGCTGAATTAGTTGTTGGATAGAACCAAGATATTTCACCAAACAAGTTATTTAAACCTGCTGATATCATTTGGTTACCAGAGTCTAAGTTAATATCGTCAAATACATGATCTTCTACTAAACAAGGTAGTGATTCTAAATTACCAGAGTATTTAAAGAAACCATTTTCAGAAAACCAGTAAGCAGCTCCATCCACTTCGACTACTGCATTTTGTCCAGCTAGTCCACAGTTAGTGCCTGCTTGTGTAAAAGCAAATGTAAAAGGTTGACCAACAAAACGCATTAAGAATAATGCTGTATCTGTGTAAACATAAATTGCATCTCTACCTCTAATAGCTCCCATGATCCGTGATCCGTCGGCCAGTCTCTGTGTACCAGCGTCATTGGTTGCTGTAGGTGTATACGTATTAATATCTTCAATAGCAGAGAATCTTATAAACATATCATCTTGTGTATCGATATCACCTATCGTGGTTTCTGTACCAAAGAACACTAAGTGTCTATCCGGTGTAGATACGAGCATGTGTCTTGATGCAGTTGGTGCATTTGTAATAATAGCTGCTCTAGTTGTAGTTGCATTGGACAAAGATGAGTCCCAAGAAAAACATGCGTTGTTGTGAATTAAACAAATAGCTTTATCACCTAAATTATCTAACGACCACATACCAGGTTCTAATACTAAGTCACCAGATGCTGCTTCACCCCAAGCAACAAAATCAGTTGTATTGGTTATGGTAGCACCATCACTGTGGGATGCAGCTGTTGTGTTTCTAACTCCTCTTGTTACACCTGTTAAAGTATTAGTTGATACACCAGTGTAAGACATTTCTTCTGTGCCTATCTTTATAAAGTTTGTTCCTGTGCTTGGAAATAAACTAGCATCAGTTAATACAATTGTAGTCGTGGAGTCATTTATAGCCCCGTTTAGCGTTGTTGTGATAGCTCCGGCTGCTTCACCACCCCAAGAGCCTAGACCCCACCCAAAACCTCTCTCTTGGACAGCAGAGCCTACAGGATAGTAGTGTTGTACTCTTATACCACCAGATGTAGTAGCTCCTGAGCCCGTTTCGTTTGAAGGCATTGTTATAGTCAAAGTTGAAGTTGTTGGTGTTGTAGTCACCATAAATTTCTTGTCATCAAAATCAGATGACGTAAAATCAGAATCTGTAATCGTAGAGAAGTTATCTAATAATATAATATCTCCAGGATTAATATTGTGACTCGATGAAAAAGTTATTGTAACAACTGCTGATCCATTAGTTGTACTGAATGCACTTGTAAGAGTTGTTGTAGATTTGATAGGGTGTATGTCATAAAATACACCTCCTGAATATGCGTATAAAATTCTGTTGGTCCCTATAATAGCATACTTTCTACCCAGACTGTTTACGAAATGATGTAACCCTCTGCCTGCACCAGTTAAATGGTTTGTCCCTAATTGACTCCAACCGCCTATTTTTTCAGGGCTACCATATCTAAAACGAACATTATCACAATCTATCCACTGTTCTTCAGCGGCAGTAGCTGTAATTTGTTTGTTGATTCCAGGTGCAAATCTTATTTTTTGTAGCATGCTGTGTTATCCTATTTAGACGAAAGGATTATATATTATAATTTTTTTGATTAAAAGCCTATTTTTTAGGCGGTTCTGATGAATCGTGGGTCTGTATTTGTTTAGTTTTATCGTCAAATCTTTGATGCCAATCACTAACCATTTTAACCAACATGTTTGAAAAGTGTTTTAATCCAGCAGAATCAAATATTATCTTACCTTTTATAAACAGAGACCATCTCTCTTTCCAAGAAAACTCTATATTACATGATCCATCTTCTTTTTGTTTAAATATCATTTTAATTGACTTTTCCCTATTACTGGAGGCATTCCATAAAATAACCTTTTATCTCTAACAAAGTGATTATTTGGTCCATTTTTATTAACGTAGTGTAAAAAGACTTGGGCTTGCCAGTCTCCTTGAAACTCTTTTCTTGAGTGTTTGATATCACAACCCTTATATATCGCAGCTTGACCTGGTTTTAAATTTATGGATTTTTTGTCCATATAAATAGGCCACTCAGTTCCACAAGAACCTATGCAAACCGTAACACTATACTCACATGATTCTCTATCTTTGTGAGCTTTAAGGTCTGCAAATTTAGTGTACATTCTCCAAAAAGAATAAGTTGGTAATAATTTAACACCAGTTATTTTTTCCATCATGTTAACTTTATTTAACATTAAAGACTCCATTAGATAATCTCCATAAAAATGAGAATCCATATTATTATTTTGAGCTTTTGGACTGGCAAAATCTGTCATATTAAATCTATGTTTTAATCTACAATAGTCGGTAAGAAGTTTTGTTTCCTCTATTGTTAAAAATTTTTCAACGACACAGTATTTTTTGTTTTTTAAAGAGCCCATCCTACTATTGAATACCTTGTTCCTTTTGTTATTGGTTTTACGCCGTGTGGAAATAAAAAATTACTTGGCCACACTATTAATCTATTAGCTTTCACTGGCACTATTAATTCATCTGTATAGTCAGGATTTGCAAAACCCAACTCTCCACCCTCATAATCATTGTTACAAAGAAGTATCATACTCATTGTTCTCGGTTGTGCAGCAAAATGATCTACGTGTAAATCATAGTGACCGCCTATTTCATATTTTAAAACCTCTATTGTATTTACTTTTTCAGCTCCTAAATCTTTTATCTTTGTATCTATTGAATATTGTGTAATAGCTGTAGAAAAATAATTATTTAATAAATTACACCAATGCACTTCAGTTAAACTATCTCCAAGATTAACTAATGGTTTAGTTTGAACATTTCTTATATTCTTATCGAGAACACCTTTTCCCACTGAACCCGATATAAACTCACAGGTATTAAACCACCTAATCATATTACCCATTGTTTGATTTGGTAGAACATCATCATAAACTTTTAAATACTTTCTTAGTTCCATGATTTTTTACTCCATATTCTATCTTTGTATGATCTTATTATTTGAAGTTGATGACTAATCCAATGTTTAAATATTCCTTTTGCATTTGTAGTCCCAAATTTCATTTTCCAATCATCTCTTTTAAAAGGTATAACTTGAACATAAGGAGTTCCTCTTTTAATTGTAGTAGTTAAAGTTTCGTATTTATCACCATTTACAACAAATGGGAAATTAACTTGTAGATTCCATTTATCTGTCTCCACTATGCCAGAAATAATTTCAAATCTATCGTCAGCGTTATTTAAAGGCGGCACAAACAAACAAGAGTATCCAGGGGGTGTTTTTATAATCCAAGGGTTTAATATTTTTAAAATATCAAAATCTTTATTTTTTTTAACAAAAGAAGATCCTTCTAATTGAAATTTATTGTGATATTGAGATTTTTTTCCATTTAAATTCATCATTTTAACCGCCATCATACTATCTTCATTGCAAAGACCGTATCTAAATTTATAGTCTTTCATATTTTTTCCTGTCTCTTCATTCACCATTGCTTCACCTGTTTCAGGATCAATTTTATTTACGTTAAATTCAATATGTAAATCTTGAGGCATTTTTAAAAGATAACCAGATGTTAATGTGTCAAGGAAAGGCATACAACCTTTGATAGTTACTTGTTTTATATTATGTTCTAATTTTTTATACCAATCTGGAATATGTAATCTAACAGGCTCAGGTTTTTCTAGCTTTGTATGAGCGTAATCTTCATGACATATGAACTCTATTTGCTTTCTAAACATAGAGGTAAATATACTAATTTGTAATTAAAAGTAAAGTACTATTATTTTGGAACCTGTAAACCAGGATTTTTAGGTGTTCCACCAGCGTCTTCAACTAATTGTCCTGGTGTTTTATTAGTAGGGTATGTTAAATTTAACGCGTCTAAATCAATGTTTTGTAAAGTTTGTTTATAAGCTGTCCAAACTGATCTTTGACTGTGGCTTTCGCTTCTTTTGTCAAGCCATCTATCAATAATATTTATGTCACCTTCTATCCATTCTTCTAGTTGTGCTTTTGTAAAAGAACCTAGAACTTCATTATCACCTGAAGAATTATCATACACTACATAAGAGTTATCTTTATTAATGTGACCAAAAGTATGTGTTTCTTTTACAATTCCTGCATACTCTTCATCTGTAATTACAATTCTATTGTAAGTTTCTGGTAGTAAACCATTGTCTCCCATCATAGCTAATATTTCTGCGTCTCCGCCATCTACTACTTTACATAGTACTCCATTTTGATTGTATGTTTCTGGTAAACAAATTGCGTATTTAGCCATAATTAACTTCCTGAGTTCTCGTAAATTAAAAGTGCTCCGTGCATACCTTCACCAAGGAATCCACCTCTAGGGTTTCCTTTAGTTGATCCCATACCCATGAAACGCATACCATTTTCTGAGGCCCTTTCATTACCTTTACCTTGAGTAGACGGAGAACTTGACATTCCAGCGGTAAGCATACCGTAACCAAAACCACTATTATTAATGTCAGGTCCACTACTCATGTTGTAAGCTCCACCTGTGTTTGATTGGAATTGTATTGAGTGTAAAGTTCCTATAGGTCCTGCCACAGCGTTACCAACAGATCCTGCAGTACCTGTTGTACCAGAAAACTGTCCACCGCCGCCTCCATTACCAGTTCCTATGTTTGTTAAATTAGTTGCAGTGCCTGCAGTACCATTACCGTTTGTACTATTACCAGCTTCACCAATTGTATAAGGTCCTGAAAAAGGTGGACTGATTGGAGCTGTAAAATATCCAAAACCACCAGGACCACCCATACTATTGTTAGGTCCTTGTCCGCCACCTCCAGCACCTGTTATGTAGGCACCAACGAAGTTAGCATTATTTCCTGCAGTGTAAGTTCCAGTTCCTGGACCATATTCTGCAAAAGTAGGAACCATGTTTCCACCACCTGCAGTTCCAGATGAAGCAGAAAAAACTCTACCTGAAGAGTCAATACTTAAAGATGCTACTGTGAATGCACCTGTTGCTGGTTTAATTATTTTTGGCATTTAAATCCTCCATTAATCCACTAATTCAACATACGAAACATGATAGTCTAAATCGCTGGCAGCTCCCGCTGTAACGGCTATTAAATCAGTCTCGTCTAAATAAATCGGAGTATCAATAAGGCTTAAAGTTGAATCTGCTGGAATAGAAACTGTACTTAAAATTTTAAAGTAAGTTGAACCGTTGTCGTTACTAATTTCTACAGTAGCATCAACAGCGTTTGTTCCATCATCATTCGCTAAAAGTATTGTATCGATTCTAACTGCAGTATCTGCAGGAACATCGATCATAGTTGTTCTGTTAGTATCGCCCAAAGTACCCATAGCATTTTTGGGTGTGATGGTTGCTATATTAACAAGATTTGGTGTAGCCATATTTTTCTCCTATTTGTTTTCTACCCGAAAACCATGGAAAAGACAATACCTTTTCCATCAGTTGTTATTTTTTGTGTTGAACTAGTGCCATTAGCATTAGTTAATTTACCAACTCCTGAGCCTTTTGGCACCAAAGTAAGGTCAATATTAGTATCCCCACCAACTGCTGAAATAGTAGGACTATTGCCAGTTGCCGCATTAGTTATGTCAAAATGGTTAACTGCAGAGGCTGTTGTTTGAAATTGTAATTGTTCGTTACCGTTTTCGTCTCTAATTCCATGGTCATCGTCAAAATCAACCATGAAAGAATTAGTGTCTAGATTACCACCTAATTGTGGTGTTGTATCATCGACTACATCAGAAATACCTGTTCCGATTGCAAGCGTTAAAATTTTTGGATTAGTTCCATCGTCTGCAGAAGCAAAAACCATTTTATCGCCTTTGTCTGATGCTGAGAAAGTAAAAGAACTACCTGATCCTGATACATATTTAAATTGAACTGTATAAGATCCTGAAGTTGAATTTCTTAAAATATAAAAAGTTTGAACATCTAATGGAATAGTTACAATTTGATTACCTGTAATCGTACCAGTAAATTCTATCATTCTGTGTGCAAGTTCTGCACCAGTTGATCCATCTGATACTGACAGAGCAGTTGTTTGTGCACCACCAGCAATAGATTTTTGAATAAATCCACCAGATATTTGTTCTATAATTTCTAAATTGGTATTAGTTTTCGTGCCCCAAGTACCAGCGTTTTCACCTGTTGCTTGTTTTTCTATACCCAGAGGGGTGTATGTTGATGCCATATTTTTCTCCTATGCCGCGTCAGTATAACTTGTATTTGATCCCGTTGCAACATCAGAATAAGTATCATTCGATCCAGTGGAAACATTGCTATAAGAAGCATTCGATCCTGTACTTGGAGTAGAATAACTATTATTCGATCCAGTTGACGGTGTACTATAAGTATTATTTGAGCCGGTGTCAACATTTGAGTAAATAGGAATTGTTGTTATATTTCCAAGAGTTAGTGTGCCAGATAGACCCTCTAAACCTATTATTGTATCAGCAGGAGTTATTGATCCTACAGCAGAGGATATAGATTGTCCTGATATTCCTATAACATCAGCAGGAGTTATTGATCCCACAGACATTGTAGAAGATATACCTGTAGGTATTATTACAGGATTAGATGTTATTACAGCAGATCCTAGACTAGATGAGATAGATTGAGATTCTAAACCTACAGCTTGATCAGGTATTGTAGCAAAAGATCCAACACTAGATGTAGATTCTTGACCAGTTAGTCCTACTACAGCATCAGCAACTGTTAAAGAGCCAACACTAACCGTAAACTCTTGACCAGTTACTCCCATCACATCTCCAGGCACTAAAGAACCAACACTAGGTGTAGCTTCTTGACCAGTTAAACCCATTACATCCGCAGGAGTTATTGATCCAACACTAAAGCTAGAACTTACACCTGTAGGAGTTACTAGACTGTTTACAGATGAACCATAAGGTTCTTCACCCCATCCATTTCTACCCCAACCAACTAAAGTTCCAACACTTGTTATCTCACCTAAAGTTGATGTTATTTCACCAGGTGAAGATATACCAATTACATCTGCTGGAGAAATTTCTCCTATTGATGATGTTATAGATTGACCTGTTAATTCTACTTGTTGAATATCTCCTGCATCAACAGTTCCTAGAGATGACGATATAGATATTCCACCAACCTCTACAGTGAAAGCAACACCCCATCCTGAATTACCCCATGCTTGTCTACCCCAACCAGCAAAGTTAAATCCATCTGCATCTCCAAGTGAAGAAGTTATAGAGAATCCTGTTGGAGTAACTATAGTTTCTGCATTACCTGTTGCACTTCCTTGTAGTGCAGTCATTTGTTGAGACATTGATACTTCAACAGTTGTAGTATCAAAAGCGTCTACAGATCCAACAGAAGATGATATAGATATTCCATCAAGTTCTTGAGCATATTGAACACCCCATCCTGAATTATTCCATGCTTGTCTACCCCAACCTGATATATTAAATCCGTCTGCTGTTCCTAAAGAAGATGTAATTTCAAAACCAGTTACGTTAACAGCAGGATCATTACTCTCACCCCATGGTTCTTCACCCCATGCATCTCTACCCCAGCCTTGTTCTGCAAAAGCTCCTAACTCTCCAACAGATGCACTAAAAGAAATACCTGATAAAGTTACTGTGAAAGTTCCACTCCAACCGTCTTCACCCCAACCATCTGATCCCCATCCAGCTTCGTTAAAAGCGTCTACAGAACCAACTGATGATGTTATAGATTGACCTGTTAAAGAAACAGCTACTACTTCAGATTGCCATGTATTGGCGCCCCAAGTATTATTGCCCCAGGTTGATGCCATAAGGAAGGCCTCCTTATGCTAGTCTTATGATCGCGTTAGAAGCGTCTGCTGTAGGAAATTGAATTGTAAAAGTCCCACTGGTTACAGTTTTATCAGCACCAAATGCAATTATTGCAACAGAGTCAGTAGTACCTGAACCACCATCTGTTGTCGTGTTGTATATCATTGCACCATTAGCTGTGAAAGAAGCTGATGTAAATGATACATCAGAAAAATCTGTGAATGCTGTTGTTGAAGATAAAGAAACTCCAGAATTTGTTAAAGCAGCCCCACCTGCTGTGTAAGCAGTTCCTGATGAATTAGTTATTTCATTAGAAGTAGAATAATCTGTAGTAGCCGCACCTAAAGATGCTGAGCTAGTAAATAAAGCTATTTTAAAAGTATGTCCACCAGATGATTCAAAACTGTGTTTACCTTGTAAAAGCTCTTGTTTGAAACTTGAACATATTGCCGATGTAATTGCCATTTTTTATCTCCTATGGGTTTGCTGAGTTAATTGGTATTCTAACTGTGCCGTCAGTATAGTCGTCTCTTCTTCGTCTTCCAACTTGCTCATTAGCAAACTTCTGTACTTCTTGTTTATACTTTTGCTCGTATAATGTCAACATATCTGCGGGGCCTTTTAAAAAGCCATAAGTCTCTGCTAAACAGCAATATAATAAGCCATTTGGGAAGTTCATACTAATATAATTAGTAGTATTATCTGAGGCCAAAGTAGCCGGCATCTTATTAAAATGCACTTTGAATCTATAAGTAGTGTTAGGCACAGGAGCAAGTATAATTCTTCCAGAGTTAGTTTCAGCGTCTCCAGTAGCTCCACCATACATAGCATAATACTTAGGTTTACCTTGGGCAGCTGATGTGCCCGTAACATCTTGATATTCTTGTAAATATGTAAAATCTTTTTTTTCTAACCATCTGCTAGCTCCAGTAAGTTCTGTTCCAGCTGTATCGTAAACTTGTATTCCTCTTATAAAAAGAGCTCCAGCGGGTGTATTTATTGATTCTTGACCAGCAACAAAATTAGCAACTTGTTGTTGCCTATCAGCATCAATAGGAACATCACGCATAATTCTATATTGCGCATTTAAAATAATATTTTCTAAAATATCTGTCGTTAACACATTAGAATCTGTTTCTGTGTAATTTCTAATTTGTGTAACCAATCCTGAATAACTTATTCCTGCCATTATGCTGCTATCCTTTTACAGAACTCACAGCTAACAGTGTAGCTATCGTGAATCCAACAATGTTGTTTTTTTCTTAATCTAAACCAAAAAATTTTTATGCACTCAATGTAATGGGTCCAACTGAACATCCTATTCCTCCTCCTGATACTCCACCCTTTGTAGCAGTATCTGTATCGACTGTAAAATGAAAAAAATTAGCAACGGAATAGTCACTTGTGTTTCTAGCATCATCAACATACAGACCTGTTGTTATAGCGTAGCCTGCTGCCTTAGCTATGTTAGATCCTGTTATGCCATCAAAATCTTGTGGATTTGAAAACGCAAAAACAGAGTTACCATTAACACCTGTTACCGGATCAGGAGGCGTTCCTGTTCCTGGAGCTGTAGTGGGTTGACCTCTGAATCTATATGTTGTTCCGTTTGTTAAACCGTGTCCAGGAAAAGAAACATTAATAACTCTAGATCCTGATGCATAAGTTTCAAAACCATTTTCTGGTATCATACCTAAAACTGCAGGAGCCTCTCTATCTGGTCTAATATTTCTTAAAGAAATAGCATCTCCGTTCATTGGTTTTGGTTCTAATTGTGGCTGTTTTGGTTCAAATTCAGATACATGAACAAAAGAACCATTCCATTCTCTAACCATTTCTGTATATGGAAACTCTAATCCTGATCTATCTGATATAGCTCTTGCATATTTACCTGTTGCAAATTTTGCCATTATGTTCCTGGGTAATAAGCTTTAGGCGTAATATATGTGCTTGAAGCTGACCCATCCTCCGCTAATGCTCTAGCTAATTCATCTTCATAAACTAATTTCATAGCTTGAATTAATTCTGGTTTATATTTTTGTGCTAAATAGTAAGATAGTCCTGATACCATGCAAGGCACAAATCTAAATGGTACGTCTGTTGCATTTGTATAGTCACCTACATCTTGTATTCTTTTAATGTAATAAAAGTGCATATCTTTTGATGCATTCGTTGAATCTGGTGTTGGATAAATATGTATTCTAACTTTGTCTATAAACCTCTCTACCCAATATTGATTAGGTGTTCCTTTTGATAGCTTGTTTGAAAAAGCAGCATAAGTAGATCTATCTACTTTTGTCATAGGTGAATCTGCTTGTGTTGTTTGTGTTCTATTTGCTCTTAGTTGTGCTTCTAAAACATCAGACATTCCGTAGACACCGTTTGAAGGCGTAGTTGTTGCACTTGTGCCATCATCGCTAGATCTAAAAAAATCATAGTCTGATTGTCCTTCTATCAGATCTATATTAGTCTCATCTATTTCCCAATAGTGAATACCTCTGTTTCCCCATTCTTGAAACAAAATATTAAGAGATCTTCTTGCTGATTTTAATTGGTAACCGGCTACGTTCTGTAATCCAATACGTTCAAAAGATTCCTCTACTATTTCATCAATAGCAAAAGTTTTGTCGAACGTAGCTGTTCCTGAAGTAGTATTAGCCATTTAAACTCCTAGTAAATCTTTAACCACTCACAAACTACTGTACCACTA
>Ga0114932_10002888_pt1 | contig 17471 bp, 16 predicted proteins | sample 2SBtaG_2_FD_87286 | JGI IMG/M metagenome (GOLD analysis project Ga0114932, IMG submission 87286) | Deep subsurface microbial communities from Kolumbo volcano to uncover new lineages of life (NeLLi) - 2SBTROV12_ACTIVE470 metaG | ecosystem: Environmental > Aquatic > Marine > Volcanic ... | reverse complement strand
CAGCAGAACAGAAACAGCGCTGGCTGCCACAACTGGTGTCGGGGGAGCGCATCTCTGCTTTGGCTATGACCGAGCCTGGACAAGGCTCGGATCTGCAGTCTGTAGAGACGCACGCAGTGCTGGAGGATGGTGTTTTCCGGGTCAATGGCGCCAAAACCTTTATCACCAATGGGCAGATGGCAAACCTGATCTGCCTGGTGGTAAAAACAAAACGCGACGCGGGTGCGCGCGGTGTTTCACTACTGATGATTGAAACAGATCAGGTCGACGGATTTCGTCGCGGCCAGAATCTGGACAAAATTGGTCTTAAGGGCCAGGACACCTCGGAATTATTTTTTGACGATATGCTCGTCCCGGAAGGAAATATTCTGGGCCTTGAGCCTGGTCAGGGGTTTTATCAACTGATGAACCAACTGCCTTGGGAGCGACTTGCAATTGGAATAGGTGCGCTGGGCCACATGGACTTTGCACTTACGCAGACCCTGGAGTACGTGAAAGAAAGAAAAGCATTCGGCAAGACCATATTCGAATTTCAGAATACTCGTTTCAAGCTGGCCGAACAGAAAACGAAACTTGAGGTCACGCGGGCATTTATCAACCAGTGTATTGAGCTTCAGCGGGATGGCCAGCTTGATGCAACGACAGCTTCCATGGCCAAATGGTGGAGTAGTCAGATGCAGTGCGAAGTCGTTGACGAATGTCTACAGCTCTTTGGGGGCTATGGCTACATGCTCGAATATCCCATTGCCCGTGCCTACGCCGATGCCCGGGTTCAGAAGATCTACGGTGGAACAAATGAAATCATGAAGGAACTCATCGCCCGTAGTCTCTAGCCGATGAGCGCTGGCGTCCCGAGTGTCTTCAGTTCACTGCGGTTGTCGAGGCGCGTGTCCCGATCACACCGGATTTTTTTATCAGGCTTGCGGCGATCCACAGGTTCAGAATATTAAATCCAATCGCATTAAGAAAAGAAACGGTGTATGAGCCGGTGAGATCGTAAAGTACGCCCGCGATCCAACCGCCGAAAGCCATGCCGGCAACGGTAAACAGAAATGACGTGCTGATTCGCCAGCCTGCTTGTTTGGGTGGGAAAAACGCACGCAGAATGATGGTATAGGACGGGACTATCCCACCTTGGGAGAGACCAAACGCAATGGAAATGCCATACAGGAAGACCAAGCTGTTGCCGGTAAGAAACGCAATCAGTACAGCCAGCTGTAGTGCTGAACCCAGCAGCAAAGTAGCCAGGCCGCCGATACGGTCAGATAGCCAGCCAGAACCAACCCGGCTGATCACACCGAAACCTAACATCAGACCCAGCATCTCCGCGCCTCGTATCGCTGGATGACCAAGGTCCATGACATAGGGCACGATGTGAATTTGTGGCATTGCCATAGCAACGCAACAACCAAACCCAGCAAGACAAATCAGGCTCTGAAGAGTACCGGCTGATATTGATGACTTGGTCAGATTAGAGTTGGCTGAGCCAGCTGTAGGCAGCTGTTCGGTTGTTGGAGGTCTCGGATAAAGCATCAGAGACAGCAGTGCCATGAGAATGAGTGTCAGCAAAGCCAGGTCGATAAAACTTTCACGCCAACCCTGGGCATCAAACATACGTTGCAAAATTGGTGGCCATATTGCACCGGCGACATAGCTGCCACTGAATGCGATGCCGACCGCAAGCCCGCGCCGCCGGTTGAACCAATGAGAAATGTCAGCGATAAGCGGGGCCATGCTGAACGATGATCCTAGAAACCCGCACAATAAACTGAAAGCCAGGCAGATCTCGAGAATTGAACTGGCATGCGCTGCGAGATAAAAGCCTGCCGGTAGGGCGAGACTCCCGATCAAGGCAGGAATCATGATGCCCATACGATCAGCCAGCCGGCCCATGAATACACCACCCAATGCAAATCCGATCATAAACGAGCCGTAGATCAACGAACTGTTGCCACGACCGGTACCCAATTCCAGCGCTAAGGGCTCGAGCACCATCACGCCCGCGTACATAGCGGAACAACCGAGGGTCATCAACGCCAAAGCGGTTGTCAGCCGAATCAGCGGATAGACCCTACGGATTTGAATTGTCATGGTGTTTCACTAAACATAAGGGCCGGATTCTACCTGTCTACGCGTGTCGGAAGACATTGTTTATGAGCAAGGGCTGGCGTATCGACGTGGTGGTGCCTATGATTAAAACTATGACTCCTTGTTTAGGACCATTTCTGACTGAACCGGTCTTGTATCCAACCATTACAACTGTGGCTGACCAAAAATGAGTATTTCGATTGTTCCAATCGACAGATGTTTTGCGGGGGAGGTGTCTGGAGTGGATCTCCGTCGACCTTTGAGCGCGAAGACCGTCGCTGCGATCGATTCTGGTATGGACGAGTACGCAGTCTTGGTATTTCGGGGTCAGGATATCAATGACGAAGAGCAGCTTGCGTTCAGCCGAGCGCTCGGGCCGATTGAATCTTCAATTGGTGGCAACATCACGCGACTCGATCAGCGCCGGCTCGGTACCGATTTTGCGGATGTCTCCAATCTGGATCAAAACCAGAATATCTATGTCAGGGACGACCGACGGAGATTATTTAATCTAGGTAACCGTTTATGGCATTCAGACAGTTCGTTTCGTGCCGTTCCGGCGAAGTATTCACTACTGTCCGCCCGCTCTATTCCGGCCGATGGTCCAAATACCGAATATGCAGACATGCGAGCGGCCTATGACACTCTGGATGACAAGATAAAGGCGGAAGTTGAGGGGTTGATCTGTGAACACTCGCTGATGTATTCCCGGGGCCAGCTTGGGTTTACCGACTTCACAGAAGAAGAACAACAAACCTTCGCGCCCGTTCGCCAGGTGTTGGTAAGAACTCATCCTGTGACGATGCGTAAATCGCTCTTTCTGGCGTCACATGCCGGAACCATCGTGGGTTGGCCGATGGCTGAAGCTCGTATCTTTCTGCGTGATCTGATCGAATGGGCGACCCAGCCGCAGTTTGTCTATGTACACGACTGGCGATTACACGACCTCGTCATATGGGACAATCGTCAGACCATGCATCGGGTTCGGCGTTTCAATGAAACCGAGGATGTTAGAGACGTACGTCGGACAACTGTCTCTAGTGATGGACCGACCACAACACAGGTTACCAATTAATGAATAACAATCATCCACCACTATTGGGTTATGCCGATCAGTTGTCTGCCAGGCCGGGCGAGACCGTCGAAGTTAAGGTGAGCAGTTATCTGGAAGGCGAATACACAGCGCGTCTGGTGCGTACCATATGCGCTGACCCCAACCCTGACGGAATGGGGCTCGTGGAGGAAGCTATCGACGGCAGTTTTGCGGGCTCCTATGCAGCACGTGTACAGCCATTTACGCCAGGATCTTGTGTGAAAGTGCCGTTAACAGCAGATAGTCAGCTGCCGGATACATTTACGTTAACCGCGATGATCTGGCCAACCCAACCAGGGGAAGGTGCCCAGACTGTGTTTTCAGTGGGTGCAGTGAGTTCTGGGTGTGCATTGTTTTTGGGACTGGACGGTGCTGGCAGGCCGAGGATCGCGGTCAGGATGACCGATCACAGCTGGAGTGAGTGTGTTCTGAATAGTCCGATTGCTGATCGCTACTGGGCGCGTCTTTCGGCAAGTGTCAATGTTGCGGAAGGCTCGTTGACCCTACGCTGTAGCAGTAAGCAGTCCGACGAGGCTTCGTACACAGAATTTAGCGGGTCGACCGTTCTAAATGCGGAAACGATGGATTGCCTGATGATTGCAGGCAGTGAAACGACTGAACGACAGATGCACTTTAACGGCAAGATAGACAATCCGACTGTTTATGAAGGATGTCCGGATCTGGACACACTCGACGAGAAAATCGATAAGGCACCGGTATATGCATGCTGGGATTTTTCGCGCGACATTTCCAGTTGCCGTGTTGTTGATTCAGGTCCCAACCAGTTAACGGGCACGCTAATCAATTTTCCCGCTCGTGCAATGACTGGGGCTAATTGGGATGGTACCGAGATGTGTTGGCGACACTTGCCTCACCAGTATGGGGCGATCCACTTCCACGAAGATGATATCTACGACTTTGAATGGGAAACAGATTTTTCGTTTAGGTTGCCCGATGACCTTCAATCTGGGGTTTACGGTATTCGGCTTGAGCAGGGAGATCAACATGACACGATTCCGCTGTTTGTCTGCCCGCCGCGCGGTCAACGGACTGCCCGTTTATGCGTCCTGGTGTCGACTTTCACCTACACAGTCTATGGTAACCATGCTCGGCCTGACTACGAACCTTCTTGGCTCGATAGGAATGAGGCGTGGAATGCCTACCCATGGAATCCGGCTGAGTATCCACACTACGGGCGTTCCACCTACAATTTTCACTCTGATCGAAGTGGTATTTGTCACGCCAGTCATCGCCGACCATTGTTCAATCTGAGACCTGGTTATCTGACATTTGGTGCGAACGCGTGTTCTGGACTGCGTCATTTCCAGGCTGATAGTCACCTAACGGCGTGGTTGGAAAATCAAGGCTATTCCTTCGATGTCATTACCGATAAGGAATTGCATGATGAAGGCGTGGCTGTGCTGAGTGGTTATGCTGGGGTGACAACAGGATCTCATCCCGAATACCACACTGAGCGGACACTCGATGCACTACAGCAGTACCGCGATCAGGGCGGTCACCTCGCCTATCTGGGGGGAAATGGTTTTTATTGGCGTGTGGCGATTCATCCGGAAAACAGTTCGCTGATCGAAATCCGAAGAGCCGAAGGTGGGATACGAGCTTGGGCGGCGGAACCAGGCGAGTACTACAACGCTTTTGACGGCCAGTATGGTGGATTGTGGCGTCGAAACGGTCGGCCTCCGCAACATCTCGCCGGCGTAGGATTCTCGTCTCAGGGTCGATTTTTCGGTTCCTACTATCGTCGCACGCCCGAGAGTTACGATGAGCGCTTCGTCTGGATGTTCGAAGGTATAACCGATGAACTGATTGGTGATTTTGGCTTCAGCGGTGGTGGGGCGGCCGGTTTTGAGCTCGACCGTTATGATCGCTACCTGGGTTCTCCGCAAAATGCTGTAGTGATTGCCTCGTCAGAAAATCACAATGACACGTTTGTCCTGGTTCCTGAAGAACAACTCACGCATATCACCAACTGGCCGGGAGTGCCAAATGAGGAACTGATTCGCGCTGACATGGTGTATTTTGATACACCTTCGGGTGGTGCGGTATTCTCGACCGGTTCAATCACTTTCTGCGGTAGCCTGCCTCACAATGATTTTGACAACAATGTGTCAAGACTGATGAGAAATATTTTTGATCATTTTTTGGACAGTTGACTCGACCAGTCACAAGGCCAGCAGGATCACGTCGAGTCGCGTTTTGCTCGTTTTGCGAGCAGTGTTTGTGACAGCGAAGGGCCACGCCCAGGGCGACTCCATGGACAGACTTCTATACAGATACCACAGCCGAATGTTTTAACGAAGTACATCACACAGCGATCAAAGTCCACGTACCATTTTTTTTTGCCGCGAACCAGATGCTGTTGATCACTGATGGCGTCTGCAGGACAATCAATCGTGCAACGTTGACAGCCCAGGCACAGGTCATCAACACCGATGTCTACAGCTGAGTCTGTCGCTAGGGGGATGTCTGTCAGCACAGTTGCTAGCCTAAAATTGGAGCCAAACTCAGTACCGATGACCGAACCATGTTTGCCCAGTTGACCGACGCCAGCATTGATAGCAAGGGGGATGTGTAGGAGGTCGGAACTCTCCCCATAGGCTCGAGCACGCCAACCAAGACTTCGGATATGTGCAGCGAGCGTCATCACAATTCGGGAGACATCTCTATAGGTATCTACGGTTTCTGCCGCGGCCTTAACCGTGGTGACCGCCTTCATTGTTTCGTAGTCCTGGGGCAACGCAATCACGATGGCTGTCTTGTAATCTGCTGTCTGTCCTTCAAACAAAGCATCTTCGGTCATTGGAGTAATGCCAACCGCACCGGCACCAGTTTGTGTGGCAATTGCCTTGAGTTTTCTAGACATTTCCTCAGGATCTGACACTGTTGTGCGTTTCTGGGCGATCGGACCGTCTGCTTTACGGAGTTCCCAACGGTTAAGTGCATTTCGAATGAAAATGTGCAAAGGCATTGTCAGCCCAAAGAACGTTTCTAGAGCAGACCACTCCAGTTTCCGTGCCCCAGATCCGTGGAATACCTGGCGAGCACGGCGCGGCGACGTTTCCCCTAGGCCATTGATCGTATTACCTGAAACAGGTGGATTTCGATAACTGAAATGGTAGTTCGGTGTCGGAAACGGTTTAGTCATTGTGCTCAGAACTCATGAGGTCGTCTAGGTACAGCACGTTTCCTTCACGCAATGCGCGGCGGCTCGCCTTGCGTAGACGTCGACCCTGGACAAACCAGGTCAATATGATTTTAGCGATCCATAACGCGAGTAAAAGGTTGCGCTTGATACGGGGCCAAACCGATTTGTTTGTACGATAAAAGCGGTCTTCAAATGAGCTCATAAAATCGAAATTCAATTGCGAGATTCAACGTTACTAGCGATCAAAATCAGATAATGTTGATTGTTGCGTCAGACAGCAGCAATCTGAGGCCCGGTCATTGTCAGACGATACATTAGGCGGGTATGGAGTTGATCATCGAATAGTGTAGGGGCGTGAAGTGTGCAGCGGTTGTCCCAAACCACCAAGTCGCCCGGACGCCAGTTTTGGAAGTAGGTAAAACGCTTCTGAACAGCGTGCGCCTGGAGTTCCTCAAGTAGAATTTTACCGTCTGACGCGGCCATGTTTTCAATGTACTCGATATGGCATATGGGCAGATACAACGATTTTTTTCCAGTGACCGGGTGCTGAGCTACGAGCGGTCTTCTTACTGGAGGATGTTCCTGCCGTAGTGTGTTGCTGAGCGGGGGGCGGTGCGGGTTTTTTCTGCGTAATAGCTCATTGAGATGATCATAGGAATGAACGGCAACCAAGTTATCAATCCTGGATTTGATTGTTTCGCTTAGCTCGTCGTAGGCTGCGGTCATACCTGCAAAACCGGTTTCCCCACCAGACTCGGGGGCCTCCACGCAATAAAAACACGACCCTATGGGTTGTGGGTGACGAAAGGAGTCATCGCAATGCCAGAGTAGAGGAGGGGGGTCAGCGCGGATAAACAGTGCGCTGTATTGTCCGTGTTCGATTGTGTTGCCGACACGAAGAATCTCAGGATGATCCGGTAACAGATAGTGTGGGTCATATTTTTCATTGCGTTCGACATCACCGAACAATGCGGCCAATTGGCAAAGATGGTCCGGATTTTTGAGTACCTGGTCACGAAGAACCAGGAGTCCACCGTGGGCGTTAAACGCATCGATCAGTATTTGACCAGTTCGTTCACGGAGCTTGGAAATATCGATACCGCTTATTTCGACGCCGAAACCGGAGGGCGTCAATGTCTGGGTGTCAATTTCTATATTCACAAGCTGAATTTTGAGGTGGTCTGCTAATACATCCGCATATAGTAGTGCTATGTCCAGCAAAGCTGTTTGTGCAACGAAGGTATATATTAGCAATTGAGAGGGTTCGTGTTTATCTATAGATACCGTTATGACTGATGAAAGTAGAATTCCTTCGACAGGAGCACAAGTTGACTTACTGGTCAGCGCAGATGTTCTTTATACGCTGACCGAAGACACCCCCATTGTTGTAAACGGGGAGGTTGCTATAAATGGCAATACGATTGTCTACAGTGGCCCTGCAAAGGACAACGGTTTCTGGCAGCCAAAGAAAACGCTGTCAGGTAAAGGTAAAGCTGTTATGCCTGGTTTTGTTAATTGTCATAGTCACGCCGCGTCAGCACTGTTCCGGAGTCAGAGCGATGATGGCGCCGGTGGCCAAGCTCTGTATTCAGTCGCATTCAGGAGCGAGAAGCATATCTCTACTGAGCAGTGGCGGGATCTGGCTCTATTGGGAGTCGTGGACATGATCCGGTCGGGTATTACAACGATCAATGATATCTGGTACGAGCCAGAAGGCCTTGCAGAGGCGGCTGAAGCGGCGGGTTTACGTGCACAGATAGCGCTGAAACTATTTGATGTGAAGTTAGAGGAACTTTACGCGAACCGTTACGAGCGGGTGGCAACAGCAGGCGAGGAACGGTTGCGGCGTGGAGTTGATTTCGTCGAGAAATTTGCTGCTTCCAAATCGGGACTCGTCACAGGGCGAATTGGCCCGCACGCAACGGATACTTGTTCTCCCGAGCTCCATATAGAGGCCTGCGCAGAAGCTGGCCGACTGGGCGTCGGGCTGCATACGCACGTGGCTCAGTCGAAACAGGAAGTTGAATATTGCCAGTCAACATACAACAAAGGCCCCGCGGAGTTTCTTGCCGACCTAGACGTGTTGTCACATCGCTCTATATTGGCACACCTGACATTTGCTTCAGATACCGACTTGGATTTAATCACACAATCTAAGGCACGTTATGCCCATTGCCCAACAATTTATCCGCGCCGCGGCGTATATCCAGATCTTCAGGGAATTCAAGATCGCCGAATTGTCACGGGTATTGCGACAGACTGGATGATGAATGATCCGTTTGAAGCCATGCGTAATGCGATGAATGCAGTCCGATTGTTGAGTGGCCGTCACGATGCGCTGACTTCACTTGACGCTATAAAACTGGCGACAATTGGTAGCGCTAAAGTTATGGGTATTGAAGATCAGGTCGGCAGTTTGGCAACCGGTAAAAGAGCCGATCTGATACAGCTTGATTTGCAGCGTCCACACTTGCAGCCTTTTTATGCAGAGTATTCATCCTTAGCTTATTATGCTCGAGCATCAGATGTTGTTTGCAGTGTAATAGATGGGCGACTGGTGTTAGAAGGTGACTGTATTTTAGGACTGGATGAGCCGAACATTCTTAACCGAATCAAGAAACACGTGCCTGATTGGTTGGCCGTACTTAAACGCCATGGTGGCGTAGGGGCTGTTCTAGGCTGTGGCTGTGGCTGAGGCGCGTATAACCAATCAACATTTAGCTTGGAATCAATTAGAGTTTTTGAGGAGAACAAATTGTGAGATTTTATGACTGCAAGACAGCGCCATCCCCTCGGCGGGCTAGAATTTTTATTGCTGAAAAGGGAATTGAGATCGAGACCGTTGAAGTTGATCTTCGCTCAGGCGAACACCTCAAAGAGGAATTTGTTGCTCTGAATGCACACCGTACGGTGCCGGTGTTGCAGCTCGAAGATGGTACCTGCCTCAATAGTACTACTGCAATCTGGCACTATCTTGATGCTGAGTATCCTGATCCGCCTCTGATGGGTACAAGTTCAATTAATCGGGGTCGTGTCGCTGATCTGCAGTGGCATATCGAGATGGGGGGCTTTATGGCCATGGCAGAGTACATGAGGAATTCAGCCCAGGGGTTTAAGGGCCGTGCTCTGACTGGTCCGGTTGACTACGACCAAATCCCAGCACTTGCTGAACGGGGAAAACAGCGGATCGAACATTTTCTGGAAGAAGTAGATGATTTGGTCGGCGAAAAACCATTTGTGGCGGGTGACGCGTTTACTGTGGCCGATATTGATTTGCTGGTATTGATCGATTTTGCAGCATGGAGAAAACTGGTATTGCCCGAGGACGCAATTCACGCCAAGCGATGGTACGACGCTGTGAGCGCTCGACCGAGCGCCGCTCTATAGAACAAAACTGCAAAAGAACGGTGGGTCATCCGTCTATACCTCGAAGGCGATTGACAGGTGTTTTACTGACGCTTGTCGGCGTGATTGTTGTCAGTCCTGACAGTGTGTTGATTCGGTTGATCAACGCCGATATGTGGACAATCCTGATGTATCGAAGCTTGTTAGGTGCTGTTGGGTTGCTGGTAATTTCAGTGGTTCTGGAGAAGCCGATAGGGTTGAATGGCTTTAGGCGAATAGGTGTTCCAGGACTGGCTCTTTCGGCATCTTATGTGGGTTGTACCATGTGTTTTGTTTATGCGGTCACGCACACGACCGTCGCTAATGCGTTGGTAATCATGAGTATCTCGCCAGTACTGGGCGCTTTGATGAGTCGCATCGTTTTAAATGAACCCGTAGGGAGAAGAACCTGGTTGGGTGCGATTGTAATTCTCCTCGGGCTGACCATTATTTTTCGGGACAGTCTCAATACAGACTCGATTAATGGCGATATGGCAGCGTTGGGTGCTGCATTTCTTCTGGCGACCAAGTTCGTGATTGTCCGAGGATCTAAAGAAATCAGTATGGTTCCGGCGGTGGTAATCGGGTGTTTATTGACGGGCCTGATTGCAGCGCCAATGGCTTTGCCGCTTTCGCTCACGCCGCAGGGCTTTTTGTTCGCCCTGCTATTGGGGCTTGTGTTGGTACCACTGGGGACGACTATGACGACGCTCGGTCCCCGCTACCTGCTTGTGCCTGAGTCGGGGCTAATCATGCTGCTAGAAGTGCTGCTGGCACCGCTATGGGCCTGGCTTGTCATCCGTGAGATACCGTCTGACCAGACATTGGTGGGCGGTATGGTGATTCTGCTGGCTCTGATTTTTGTGTTTAGCGGTGCTTTCAGTCGGCTCCGGTCCGGGCTATCGGGTGACTGAAGTGGGTTAGAACAGGCTGGACAGGTGTACAGCATTCAGTTATTTATAGATTGCTCGAACGTCAAGTTTCCTCTGACCAACCTCGTCGTTTGATGAACGGTTGTATCCTGATTGAGGCCTTGTCCCATATATTAAGCCGGTAGAACGGATCACCCTGATTAAAGTGCGCTGCTTCTTCCTGGCTATTTACAGAAATAATCATAACACTACCGATGGGTGTCGACCTATCATCTGCAGTCACTGGTCCTGCAAGGACAATGTCGGTTTCGGTAGCATTCAGGTACTCCCGGTGGGCGTCATAGTTTTCGAGTCGAATCGACAGTGCATTTGCGTGGTCCAGGCAATGAATTGCATAAAGCATAGGTTCTTGAATCCAGTTCTGTGTTCTAGCGATAGTCAGGCTGCCACTGTAACATGCGGATGCTCACACTGGCCGGATCAGCCATTATGAAACCGGCCATGGCATGGTACGGGGAGAATTGATGATAGGAGAAGGTCTGTTCTTAGATGTATTGCTGCTGATCGTGGTATTCGCTGTCGCTACGATTGCTTTTGTTCGAGCTCTTTTTTATTGGAAACGTGGCAATGGGGTGAAGGACCGGATACTGATGCTGGTCCTGTTTGTAGTGTCGGCCTATGCGACTGTGTCATTTTGGTTATTCGTAGCTGATATGATTTCATAAAGTCTGGTTGTCCTGATCTGGTCATCTGTACAAAAAACAAGTCGATGAGATTTATCAAGACGATTGGTTGTGATTTAAGGATCAGTGATGGATCTTTATGGTTGCACCAGATGACTTTAACAGTGTCGGCATCGTGTATTGCCTAAGTCGTTGTAATCCCAAGCTGTGCTCATAATAAGATCCGGGACACTACATATGCTTTCACCGAAGATGATGGGCATCGTTTCGATGGTGGGCGGCATTGTGATGGTTTCCCTTCAAGATGCAATGGTAAAACTGTTTATCGATTCCTATGCGCTGCATGAGGTGATGTTGGTCCGAGCAACTGTTGCAGTGTCGGTGACGTTGGTCGTACTACAAATGAGTGGAGGACTTCAACAGCTTTACTCGTCGAGTTTCTCCTTGTTGGTGTTGCGTGGTTTGATGCTGGTCGTGGCAAACACTTGTTTTTTCCTGGCTATGGTCAAGATGCCGGTTGCTGAAGTGGTTGCCATATTTTTTATCGCGCCAGTGCTGATCACAGCACTGTCGGCTATCTTGCTAAAAGAATCTGTGGGTCTTGCACGATGGTTAAGCGTTGCTATAGGTATGGTCGGTGTGGTGATCATGTTGCGACCTGGTGCCGAGGCCATACGCTGGGAAGGGTTATACGCGATCGGGGCAGCGTTTGCCTATTGTTGTATGCAGTTACTGACGCGGCATATGCATACGACAGCCTCGACCGCGACGATGGTTGCTTATGCGCAGATTGCATTACTCATAGCGAGTGCGGTGATGGGAATGCTGACCGGCAGGGGACAGTTCAGCGATGTAGACCATCCAAGCCTGCAGTTTCTTCTTCGGAGCTGGACTCTACCCGCAGAGCATGACCTCGCTCTGTGGGTTTTTATGGGTTTGGTGAGTGCCGCGGGTACTTATCTGGTCACCCGTGGTTACCGTCTGGCTTCAGCGCCTGTGATTGCGCCATTTGAATATGTCGCGATGCCTTGTGCAGTTGTATGGGGATTGATGCTTTATTCCGAAGCGCCGGACAGAGTTGCCGTTTTCGGGGTTATGCTAATAATCGGTAGCGGACTTTACGTAATGCGACGGGAATCATCATAAACAAGAGTGAAAATACTATTGTTGTCAGATCGATTTAGGTTTACGTGCCACGAATCGTCCACCACCAAGTTCACCGGATCGATATAGACCGACGAAAAAGCTGTAGGTGTGATCCCATTTTTGAAAATGGGCCATGCCAAATTTCGAAACCGTCTGTTCTTTTAAGCTTCGATACATAGCGAGTCGGTCGATCAGTATCTGTGCCCAATCGTCAGCCAGGTCCTCTACTTCGACCATTTGGCAGCCCTTTCCTTCAAATAGGTTGCGGTATTGCTCCAATGTGCTTAATTCAGAAAATGCCATCTCATTTTCCAGGCGACTGCGAATCTCGTTGGTCATAGTATTACGTGCAACGATGTCGGTATAGACAATGCGACCGCCGGGTTTTAGAAGACGGACACATTCAGTGATGAGTGTCTTTTTGTCGGGAATGTGGCAGAAGGCTTCCTGCGAAACAATAACGTCAAATGTTTCATCAGCTAATCCTGTTTGGAGAGCGTTAGCATGGTGGAATACGACACGGTCTTGCAGCTTGGTTCTTTCGGTTAGACGAACAGCGCCGTCCAAGCGATCGGTATTCATATCAACCCCGGTAACCTGACAGCCATAATGATGCGCGAGATAACGGGCAGGACCGCCGAGTCCGCAGCACAGATCCAGCACGTGCGTTAATTCATTGATTTTCCCATGGTGTGCAAGCGCATCGGTAGCAGCCAAGCCACCAAAATGGTCCTGGTCGTGGTGTTGCAGTAGTTCAACAGTGAGTGTTGATGTATCAGCTCCGGTTTGTGCTAATTTGTCTAGCACCTGTGATTCGCTGATAGGGTGTGTGTTGTAAAAAACGTTGACGAGATTGCTGTGGGTCGTGTTTGCCATCAGGTTGTTATTCCAAGGGTGTAGTCCGGCTAACCAGGTGCCTGACCGATAGGTTGTGTTAAGACAGGAGATCTACGAGTTCCAGTTGAATCTGTTCTTCTCCCCGCGACCAGGCAATATGGTCTCCGATTACCCGACCACTGAGCTGTTTTCCAATCGGGGTTGCCCAGCTGATCCTGCCCTGATCAATATCAGTTTCGTCCTCTCCAACCAGGGTGAAACTGTACGACTGACCTGTTTCGTCCTCAAGTACAGCAGTGACACCGAATTGGACTTTTTCAGGTGATGCGGGTGGCGTGACAGGTTGTGCTCTGTGTACCCGTTCCAGTAGATAGCGTACATCGTGTTGTGCCCGGGCAATCTGAGATTTTTTCTCCAGCGTATCTGTTCTCGATAGGACTTCTATATTATTTTTCAGAATCCGGATTCTGTTTTTCAAGTGTAAAAGGCCCTCAGGCGTGATGTAGTTTGGCAGATCGCTGTGTTGACGTTCGTAGAGCGGTTCGACGACATCATCTCCGTCAGCTTCTTTAACAAAGGCTCTGTTCAATGGTAGTTTCCGTAGATCGTTTTGACGCTATTGGCTGTCTGTAATACCCCATTTCCTGGAGATGACAGTGTTCTGATAGCGTTACCATACCTCGGAATGAGTGCGTAAGAAAGTGTGTCCGGCAGTTTTGTCAATTGAGTATTGAGCCTTCCCACGGTTCCGGTCATCATAGGCTCTCCAGAGCAAATAAAGGAAGACAATAGCGGCATGGTTAATCCGAGCACTTATCCGTTGGATGCGGAACTGATCGCATCTGCTATCGCTGACTGGGCGAGGATTGAAAGTCCTAGCTACGACCCTGTTGCTGTGAACCAGATCATGGATGTCGCCTCATCAACCATGGAATCGTTGGGTGCAACTGTCGAGCGAACACCAGGTTCCGATGGTTACGGGGACGTGGTTACCGCTCGGTTTAACTGGGGTTCCGCACCGGGTATCCTGGTGTTGGGCCACCTGGATACTGTTCATCTGGTCGGTACACTCAAAGAATCACTACCGATCCGTCGGGACGGAGACTGCCTCTATGGACCGGGTGTGATGGACATGAAGGGGGGGATGTATCTCTCTGTCCATGCGCTGGGTCATGTGCTCGAAGAACAGGGCGCGTTATCGGTACCAGTTACATTTATGTTTATTCCTGATGAGGAGATCGGTAGCCCGTCAACCCGAGCACTGATCGAAGCACAAGCCTACAAAAGTCGCTGGGTTCTAGTTCCAGAGCCTGCACACGATGAAAAACTGGTGACAGGACGACATGCCTTTCTCCGATTCACACTAACGGTATTTGGCAAAGCACAACATGCAGGCGTTGCCCGGGGTGTGGGCAGAAGTGCGATCAGTGCTATGGCTCGATTGATTACCCAGATAGAGGCGCTATCCGATATTGATCGCGAGATCACTTATCGAGTTGGTGTGGTATCGGGGGGAGATTTTGTAAATGTGGTGCCTACACAATGCCAGGCTCAGGTGCTGTGTGTTGCACCTACAGCCATTGCATTCGACGAAATCAGGCAGAAAATGCACGCCCTGGACACTGGAGATCCGGAACTGCGTGTTCAAGTCGATGACGGTCCTGTTCGTCCTTTATTTAAACCCACGGCTGGTACTTTAGCCTTGTATGAGATCGCAGCCAGTGTTGCGGCCGAGTTAGGTCTTGATCTCGATCACGCTCAGTTCGGCGGCGGCAGCGATGGTAACTTTACCGGTGCACTGGGCATACCGACGCTTGATGGTTTGGGTGTGCACGGTAAGGGCCTGCACACTAAATCAGAACACATCTACGTCTCATCTCTGGTGCCCAGAACGCAACTGCTTGCGGGGCTCTATCGGGCCCTTTCCGATCTAGCTGTTAGCGAGCGCACCAACTTACCTTGAGTTCCCGTCACAAAGTTAGGTGTAACTGCTTATTTGCCGCCCAAGGTGAGTGTCTGATAATCTGCCTAACACTATGTAAGCGGCTGAGGTGACACATGGCAGCATTGCCACAGCAAGAGCAGGATTTTTTCTGGCAGAATGGTTATCTGGTTGTTCCGGATGTTGTTAGTCAAGGGGCACTCGAGCAGCTCCACCAAACTTTTCAGAACTGGGTTGAGGAAAGCCGTGGCTATTCTGAAAACTGGGGCGAGACGCTCAATGGCAAACCGCGCTATGACCTCGAGCCAGGTCACTGTGCGGATTCACCTCGCTTGCGGCGGGTAAACGCACCGGTCGAAGTCTCAAAAGCGTATTTCAACGTCATGGCAGACAGCACCATGACGGACTGTGTCGCGGCGCTGATCGGCCCCGACGTTAAGCTGCATCATACAAAAATCAATTCAAAGCAACCTGGTGGTGAAACCAGTGTCAAATGGCATCAGGACTTTCCATTTACACCACACAGTAACGACAGCGTGGTTACGGCGTTGTTGATGGTTGATGAAGTCAACGAACAAAATGGACCTCTCGAAGTGCTCGCTGGATCACACGTCGGTCCCATACATGGTTTGTGGCAAAACGGAAAGTTCACCGGTGCTATCGATGATACGATCGCAGCACAATGTGCCTCAAAGGCGCTGACCTGTACTGGCCCAGCTGGCGCTGTCTGCCTGATGCATACCCGGCTTCTCCACGGTTCGAAACCCAATCAATCGATATCTCCCCGGACTTTATTTATATCCGTGTATTCCGCTGATGATGCTGTACCGTTGTCACCCAATCCGATGCCGAACCGCTACGAGGGATTAATTGTTCGGGGTCAACGAAAAGGCCGAGTCAGATCAATTGACTATGCGGTCGATCTTCCGCAGTTGCCAGATACTGCATCGTTCTTCGATCAACAGGCAGAACACAGAGACGACGCAAAGATTCTGTAGCTAGTCCTCCGGTAAATTACTAAGGATCTTTGGTGCTCATAGTCACTGTGCGTAATTGTGACAGAGAACTTAATACTGAACGGATGATGTCAACCAAAACATCGGGACATAATTAATACGATGACTATCACAGCACTGACCACATACCGCTCTTTGGAACTCCCCAACATGCTCTGGTTGGAGGCTGAAACGGCAGACGGCGTTGTCGGACTGGGAGAAACCTTCTACGCTGCTGAGGCCGTTGAGGCCTACATTCATGCAAATCTCGCACCAATTGTGCTCGGCATGTCGGCGGTTGATATCGAGGCTGTCCATTATCGAACCCGTCCTTATGTCGGGTTTGTGGCCGCGAGTACCGAACTGCGAGCCCGCTCGGCATTGGATATCGCCCTATGGGACGCACTGGGCAAGGTAACCGGTCAACCGATATCGGTTTTGCTGGGGGGGCGTATACGTAGCCAAATCCCGGTTTACAACACGTGCGCTGGTAACCAGTATGTACGTGGAACAAAGCTGGGTACTACCGAGAACTTTGGTATTGCTTCTTCGGGAACCGACCAGAATTACGAAGACCTGGACCGATTCCTTAATGATCCGGTCGGACTGGCAGGAAGTCTTCTCGACATGGGCATTGACTCGATGAAGATATGGCCATTTGATTTTGCAGCTGAGGCTACACAGGGTCAGTTCATCAGCCCTGCCGAACTGAACAAGGCGTTGGCACCGTTTGAGGCCATTAAAAAAGAGTACGGCGACCGGATGCAGATCAGTGCTGAACTGCATGGCATGTGGAACCTTTCGGAGTCGCTGATCATTTGTCAGGCCCTAGACGAAATTGGTATGCGATGGATTGAGGATCCGGTGTTTCTGACCAACCCAACCGGTATTCAGGAGCTCAAACGTAGCGTGCGATCTCGTATTGCCATGGGTGAAACGCGAGGAGGTGCCGATGATTTCAAAATCTTTCTCGATACTGGCGCCCTGTCATTATTGATTCTTGATATTGGTTGGTGCGGAGGACTCACAGAGGCGCGACGCTGTGCAGCACTTGCTGGCGCCTATCTGACACCGGTAGCAGCTCATGACTGTAACGGTCCCGTTGTATTGAGCGCTTCGGTGCATTTCTGTCAGGCCACACCCAATGCCTATGTGCAAGAAATTGTGCGGGCCTTCTACTACGGCTGGTACGCTGAGATCGTTACCGAGCTACCGCCTATTGTCGACGGTGCTATTTCAGCACCGGAGGGTCCTGGGCTGGGTAT
>Ga0114932_10002885_pt1 | contig 17489 bp, 15 predicted proteins | sample 2SBtaG_2_FD_87286 | JGI IMG/M metagenome (GOLD analysis project Ga0114932, IMG submission 87286) | Deep subsurface microbial communities from Kolumbo volcano to uncover new lineages of life (NeLLi) - 2SBTROV12_ACTIVE470 metaG | ecosystem: Environmental > Aquatic > Marine > Volcanic ... | reverse complement strand
TGTCGGTGTCGGTGTCGGTGTCGGTGTCGGTGTCGGTGTCGGCTTCCCCGACGCGGCAGTGCCGACTCTCCGGGGTGCCGAAGCTGTCGGTGGTGGCGAACAAGCCGATCGCGGGCTTGTTGGTGGCCTCGTCCTCACGCGAATAGAACAGCAGCGAGTCGTCGCCGGCGCGCACGACGTCGATGTGGGTGAACTCGGGGTGCTCGTCGTCCACCTCGTAGATGGGCGAGTTCGACGACACGTACCAGTCGAGGCCTTGCGGCGAGGTGGCGCGGCCGTAGGCGAGCTGGGCCTCGTCGCACGAGGAGTCGGCGCACTGCTTGCCCCCGAAGAACATGGTCAGGGCGTTCTCCGAGGTGTCCTCTTCGCAGGTGACGCTGGGACCGAACAGACGGTCCTGGATCCAGTACGCGCTGCCGGGCACCAGGACGTCTTCGGTCCACGTCCAGCTGCCGCCGCCGTCCTCCGACACGCCGACGAACATCGAGGGCACCTTCACGAACACGACGTAGAGCTTGTCACCCACCATCGTGGCGGTGGGGAAGCTGGCCGCGCGCCAGTTGGCGCCGTCGTCCTCGATCGTGTTCATCACGAGGGGCTGATCCCCCTGCACGGTCCAGCTCAGCCCATCGGTGCTCGTGGCCCAGCCGAAACCGTTGGCCAGATGCTGGAGCTGCAGCGCGGTCTCGAAGGCATCGCCGGTGTCCGGGTCGGACTCGAGCGGCTCGGACTTCGACGTGAAGAAGAGGTACCACGTGCCGTCGGCGGCCTTGACCACGGCCGGCTGAGCGACCGAGCAGCCATAGAAGGTGTCGGCTTCAGGCTCCAGCACGGGGTCCTCGTCCAGGTTCCAGTCGATGCCATTCGACGAGGTGGCGTGCCCGATGGCCCAGGTCTCCGAGTAGAACTCACAGCCCGCGCTGTCACCGCCGGAGAGCGCGAAGCACTCGCAGGCCGAGGACTGCTCGTGCTCGATCTGCGACTCGAAGTACATGTGCCAGAGCCCATCGTCGTCGTCGTAGACCACGGTGGGCGCACCGATGCCGGACTCGAAGGTGCTTCCTTCCTCGGCCGACAGGACGAAGCCCAGGTCGGCATAGTCCTGGGCAAGTGCCGTCTGGGGTGCCAGAGCGGTCAAGAGCGCAAGGGTCATCGCGTGGAGCTCCTCTCGATGGTTCGCCGCCGCCTACCATTCTAAGACTCCGGCGCGCGGTCCGCTCGCCACCAGTCCCGTCGAGAGTGCGGCCCGGTGCGGCGAGCGATCGGTCCGGTTAGCCCGGCACACCCCCGGAGTGACCCTTGCGCACCTTGATTCCGCTCCTGCTGACCGCGCTCTTCGCCTGCGACATGACGCCGCCCACCGTCGAGGGTCGGGACATCGACGACGCGGTGGCCATGGGCAAGCTCAAGACCGTCTGCAAGGGCCTCGAGATGAAGGACGACGAGGTCCGGCGCTATGCCGCGAGCCGCCTCGAGGAGGTCACCGACCCCGATGCGGCGGCCTGTGTGTGCGAGTGGGCCGTCGATGATCAGGGCCGCTGGGACGAGGCGATCCTGAAGGGCCTGACCGGCTCGGAGCGCGACGACATGGTGGGCTGCTTCGTGAGCGTGCTCGACGATCCCACCGCGGAGCGCAGCCTCGAGCTGGTGGTCGCGCTCTCCGACACCCGGGCGCCGAGCGTCTCGCCGAAGTTCCAGGCACTCGCCAAGGACACGTCCCGCGACTCCGCGCTGCGCGCTCGCGCCCTGGCGTACTTCCAGGGCAACACCGATGCCGCCACGCTCGAGCTGCTCCGCGGCCTGCTCACCGACGACGGCGACGCCACGGTGCGCGCGGCTGCCGCCGAAGCCCTGGTCGGCCAGAAGGGCGACGACGAGCGCGCGGCGCTCCTCGCTGCGGCCAAGGGCGACGCCGACGGCGTGGTGCGCGCCGCGGCGCTGAAGGCCGTCAAGCGCGCCGGCGGCGAAGAGGCCGACGCGATGGTGTGCGACGCCATGATGAACGACGACTCCCCCGCCGTCCGCACCGCGGCGATCCTCTCGTTGAAGGGCACCAGGCGCGAGCCGATCGTGGCGTGCCTGAAGGATCGGGCCTTCGCCGAGGAAGAGGACGACGGGGTGCGGGAGAGCCTGCTGAAGGTGCTCGAGTCGAGCCCCACCGACGCGGCGGCCGCCGTGCTCTGCGACGCCATCCCCTTCTTCGTGAAGACCTACGTGGACAAGCAGCACCCCACCGACATGACCGGTGCCGACATCATCACCGCCCAGAACGACCGGGACTGGGAGCGCAGCTACGAGTGCGTGCAGAAGGCCCTTCGGTCCCGTGGTGCGTACACGTGCAAGGGTAGCCAGTACGTCGGCGCCTGGTTCCGAGAGCTCGGCGGCGAGGCCTACGTGCCCAAGTGCCCCGGCGACGAGGACCTCGGCGGCGGCGGCGAAGTCAGCTTCGAGTAGACACAGGAGACGATGTGGGTGCACTGAGTGACGCCATCCAGGACATGGAGAAGCGCCGCGCCGTCGTGGACGACGGTGTGAAGGCGATCGAAGCCGAGGTCGCTTCAAAGCGCGGCATGACCGGACTTGCCGTCAAGGGCGCGTTCAAGGTGGTGCGCGGGATCAAGCCGGGCTTCATCGGACAGGCCCTCGATCATCTGTTGGACGACTTCACGGCGCGCGTGGACCCCTTCCACGCCGCGTGGGTGAGCTCCGGCTCGGGCACCTGCGAGCAGTACTTCATCGCCCACAAGGCGGAGATCGCCGAAGCACTCCTCGGGGTGACCGACGAGCGAGCGAAGCGTGCCAAGAACCGGGCGCTCGTGAAGACCTACCAGAAGCTCCGGCCGCAGGGTGTCCAACACGTGACCGAGGCGATGCCGCGCGTCGGTGCGCTCGTCGCGAAGCACACCGCGTAGCCCTGGTGATCGGCCCTGCGATCGCACTGGTCACGGCGGCCTTGGCGGCCCCAGGCACGCTCGGCGGCGTGGTCAGCGGGCTCGACACCGGCGCGCCCGTCGCAGGGGCCGAGATCATCGTCTACGACGAGCTCGGCGATGCGTACACCGAGCTCTCCGCGGACGCGATGGGTGTGTTCGGCGTGGAGCTCCCGGAGGGCACCTGGCTGGTCAGCGTGTGGGCGCCGGGCTTCGACCGGATCGCCTACGAAGAGACCGTGGCCGACGACACGCTCGTGGAGGTGCGCTACAAGCTGAGGCCCGCCACGGAAGGGCTGGTCATCACCGCGTCCCGCGAGCGTGAGGAGGTGAGCCGGACCGTGATCACCACCGACGAGCTGAAGTCGGTGCCCGGGACGCTGGGCGATCCGGTGCGCGCGCTGCAGTCCCTGCCGGGCGTCGCGCGGCCCTCGGCGGTGGAGGGTGACATCGTGGTGCGCGGCGCCGAAGCCTCGAACACCGGCTACCGCGTCGATGGCATGCGGGTGCCCTACATGTTCCACCTGCTGGCCGGACGGAGCGTGATCAACCCGGCCTTCATCGACGACGTGGAGTTCTTTCCTGGCGGCATGCCGCCGCGCTTCGGTGAGTCCTTGCAGGCCACGGTCAACATCCGCACCAACCAGGAGCAGACCGACGTGTTCCGCGGCCGCGTCACGCTCGACGTGCTCGACGGCAGCTTCGGCTTCGAGTCGCCCCTCGGCGAACGGGCCACGATCTCCGCCGGTGGCCGCTACTCCTGGGTGAGCGTGTTCTTCCAGGCGCAAGCCGGGGCCCAGGACGGCGACCGGAGCGACACCGTGCTCCCCAAGTACGGCGACGGCTTCGTGGACCTGCACCTGCAGCTCAACGCCGAACACGCGCTCTCCTGGACGACCTTCGGCTCCCGCGACGCCTTCATCTTCCGCCAGGCGCGCGCTCCCGAGTCCGACGAGACCCTTCCCTTCGATCCCACGTTCTACGTCGACAGCTACTTCGTGCGCAGCCGGTTGCGCTGGGACTTCGACGGCGACAACGCCGAGCACGCCACCTGGATCTCCTACGGGCCGGATCAACAGCAGAACCTGCTCACCGCGGACTTCAGCTTCGGCGAAGGCCCCGTGCAGGGCCGGGTGCAGGGCACCGACCTGGTGTTCCGCCACGACCACACCAGGCGCCCGGGCGACCGCCTCACCGTGAACTTCGGCACCCAGTTCGCGCAGCGCCCCGTCTACGCCGAGGACTACTCCGACGTCTACGAGGGGCCCGCCAACCCGGTCATCTACACCACCGACGAGCAGGTGACGGCTTCAGCATGGACCGAGCTCCGGATCCGGGCTGGCGCGTGGCAGGTGGCGCCAGGCCTGCGCACCCAGGCGTACCTGTGGAAGGGCCAGCGGGACCTCGAACCCGAACCGCGACTGTCGCTCCGCCGCACCCTCTCGGAGAGCTGGACGGCCAAGGCCTTCGTGGGTCGCTTCACCCAGATCCCGCCGCTCGAGCGCTACGCGGCGGGCATGGGCAATCCCACCCTCGAGCTCCAGACCTCCGCGCAGAGCCTGATCGGGCTGGAGGGCCAGATCGGGTCGGGCTTCTTCGTGGACAGCTCCCTCTACTACACGGACATGTTCACGATCGTGGTCGAGCAGCTCGAGGTCGACGTCCAGTCCGACGGCACCGAGTCGAAGGAGGTCCTGGTCCCGGTGTTCGGAAACGCCGAGGGCTACGCCTTCGGGTGGGAAGGCCTCGTGCGGCTGTACCCGGAGAACCTGCCGGTCTTCGGCTGGGTCAGCCTGACCCTCGGCCGCACCGTGCGCACCCTGGACGGCGTCACCTACTTCGGCGACAAGGATCAACCCCTCGGCCTGACCGTGCTCGCAGCGTGGGACACGCCGATCGGGTTGCAGATCTCGGGGCGGTACCGCTTCACGTCTGGCCACCCCTTCACGCCGTACTCGGGCGTCTACAACCCGGAAGCGCAGGTCTACGAACCTCTCCCCGGCTTGCACAACTCCGACCGCTTCCCAGACTTCCAGCAGCTCGACCTGCGCGTGCAGAAGAGCTGGCTGGGTCGACGCATCTTCTGGACCGTGTTCCTCGACGTGCTCAACGCCACGAACGCGAAGAACGCCTTCGCCGCGAGCTATGACTACGACTACGAAGAGCTGGTGCCCGTGTTCTACGTGCCGGTCCTTCCCATCCTCGGCATGGAGGCGGAGTTCTGATGCGACGCCTCGCCCTCGCCGCCGCGCTCTTGCCCCTGATGACCAGCGGCTGCCTGCTCAACGACTGGTCGGAGGATGCCCTCGTCGAGGGCGCCCTTCGGTACCGGATCAAGACGCTGCGCATCCTCGGCATCCGGGTCGACCCGCCCGTGCTTGCGCCCGGGGTCAGCGTCACCCTGGATGCCTTGCTCGTGTCCCCCAAGGGCGAGGCGGAGGCGGGCACCTGGCGAACGTGTGGCCTCTCGAGCGACGAGCCGGCGGTCATCCAGAGCCTCAACTGCTTCGAGAGCGGGCAGGACGTGACCGAGCTCGGGTCGGGCTCGCTGCCGCTGAGCTACTCGGTGCCCCAGCTGGACGTGGAGGTGAGCTGCGGACCACAGGGCGGCGACACGGGGATCAGCGTGCACGAGTGCGCCCACGAGGTCCCGCTGATGCTCAGCTCCAACTTCGCCGACGAAGACGCGCGCGCCGTGAGCCACGTCTCGTGGGCCACCGAGCCGTGGCCCAGCGGGCAGGCCATGCCGGAGTCGGCCGACAGCATCGGGCGCAGCTTCTACTTCACCGACGTGGTCAAGCCCGGCCAGGAGGTGGAGATCCAGTACCGCCTCCGGGGCGACGTGCGCGGCGGCTTGTTCCGGTGGTACGTCGACCGCGGCACGCTCGGCGAGACCGGGCTCACGGTGGCCCAGAGCTGGACACCTCCCGCGAGCGCCGGACAGAAGGGCGTGACCACCACCTTCAACACGTGGACGCCGCCCGACGACAGCTCCGGCCAGGAGCTGCGCATCTACGTGGTGTGGGACGGCGGTGCCTGGGCGGAGGCGTCGGCCCTCGCCACAGCGCCCGACATGGTGTGGGACCTCCGCACGGTGACGGTCCAATGACCGGCCTCGCGCTGCTGCTGGCCTGCGAAGGCACCGGCAACCTGCCCCCGATCTTCACCGCTGTGAACGGCCGCGAGGTCTTCACCGAGCTCGGCCAGGCCACCATCGACGGCGTGTTCGAGGTCGAGCCCGGTGGGAAGCTCCGGCTCGAGATCGACGCCTACGATCCAGACGGCGACACGGTGTGGCTGGCCTTTCCCATGCGCCCACCGGGCCTGAGCTACGAAGCCCGCGCCCCCGAGGGTGTCTGGGAGGTGCCCGAAGACTACTGGGCGACGGAGCTCACGCTCTACGTGCTGGCCCTCGACACCAAGGACCACGCGCAGGCCGCCACCGAGCTGCTCGCGCTGCAGATCGATCTGAAGCCAGGCCCGAACGGCGCGCGGTAGACTCGCCTGATGCCGCTCAAGCTCGTGAAGGTGCCGCTGAAGCTGGTCAAGAAGGCCGCCCAGGCCGTGCGCGACGGTGGGCGTGACCAACCCGCGCCCAAGCGCCGACAGCACAAGGAACCCCGGGGGCAGCGCCCGGACAGCGACAAGGCGTGAGGCGAGTGCTCGCGGCGGCCTCCGCGGTGGCGGTGGTCGGTGCCATCGCCTGGTTCACCCACCGAGCACCGACCACCGACCACGTGGTCGTCGCCGGCGACACCTTGTCGAAGCTCGCCACCACCTACGGCGTGACGGTCGAGGACCTGCGGACGTGGAACGGTCTGAGCGGTGACCTCATCGTGGTCGGCCAGGTGCTCGTGGTCGGCCGAGAGGCGCCCGCTGAGCGCACCGCACCCGCCGTCCCTGCGCCGCGCGCGTCGACCGGGGACGCTGCACCGCACAAGCCCGACAGCCTCGAGATGCCGGTTCCGGAGGCCTGCATTCCCTTCGATCCGTCGCTGGGCGATCAGGACATCGTGTCGCCCGACGGCCTGGAGCCGCACGTGTTGAGCGCCTCGCTGGAAGCGGTGCTCCCCGCCGCGCTCGAGCGGTGCTCGGGACCGCCGGGACCCTTCGCCTACCGCTACGCCTTGACCGTGGGCTGCGACGGTGTGGTCGCCAGCGTCGACGGTGGTGACGACGAGCTCGGGGCCTGCATCGCCGACGTGCTGCGCTACGCAGACTTTCCAGCGCACGACATCGCTGGAGGCATGCGCTTCGACTACCCGGTGAGCGGCGAACTCTGAGGCCGCTTCACCAGGTGCGCCACACCACCACGCCGCCCACGTCGAAGCCGACGCCCGCCGCATCCAGCCTCGGTGCGCCGACCACCAGGTCGAAGCGACCGTCACCGTCGATGTCCACCGGACCAGCCAGAGCCGTGCCGAAGGCATCGAAGGCCTCTTCGCCGTAGGTGGCCACGAGCTCACCGCCGTAGCTCTCCACCGTGCTGCTCGACGTCCACTCGTCGAGTCGGACCGCGTAGACCGCGCCCGCGTCCTCGAACGTGACGTCGGCGCCGGGCGCGCCGAAGGCCACCCACTGTTCGTCGCGCCGTTCGCCGACCTGCGCGACGCTGTTGCCGAGCCGCATGCCGTCGACGCCGGACATGGCGATCTGGTCCTCGAGCAGGTGGTCGCCACCCTGGACCTCCCAGAGCCAGGCAGCGCCGTTGTCGGAACCGTTCCCCGGACCGCCCACCAGGAGCGCCGATCCCCCGCTCTCCAGCTCCACGTGCACCATGCTGGTGAGCTCGTCGGTGTCGGCACCCGACAGAGTGGCGTAGGTCAGGTTCTCGATCGCCAGGAAGCTCGGGGCCGGCGCAGCCGTATCGGCTGGAGCTTCGTAGAAGGCGTCCGCGTCGAGCAGATGGATGCTGCCGCTGCCCGCCGAGGCCACGGCCAGGTCGTCGAAGCCGTCGCCGTCGAGGTCCGGCAGGTGGGTGAGCAGGGACCCGACGCCGTCGCCAGAACCCAGCACCACCATCGCGCCCTCGTCGACGCTTCCGCTCAGCTGACCACTGAACGTGTCCACGGCGTCCTCCGGCCAGATGCGCAGACCGCCCTTCACGTCCCCCTGGTCGACCAGGCCCGGCACACCGACCACCACGCAGGCCTGCCGCACCCCGTGGAGGTAGCAGTCGTCGAGGTCGAGCAGGCTCGTGCCCGTGCGCTCGTCGGCGTTGGCCGCGGAGTGCGTGAGCGTGGCGTCGTACACCGTCAGCGCGTCCGCCTCCTCGAGCGCGCTGCCATCCGACCGGAAGAGGTAGACAGCGCCCGCGTCGGACCCGTCCGTGGCACGCCAGCCCGGGGCGCCGATGCCGAGGTCGGCGTAGCGATCGCCGTCGAGGTCGAGCGCAGCAAGAGCGCTCCCCGCGTACTCGGTGGTGCTGCCACCCTGGACCTCCCAGACGACCGCCTCCTCCTCGACCGTGGACTCGTCGCCGAACGCCATCGAGCTGAGCAGGTAGGCGGCGCCGCCCTGGGTGGAGTTGTCGGACGCGTGAGGCGCGCCCACGAAGATCTCGGCCGCGCCATCGCCGTCCTGGTCCTCGACCGCCACGAGCGTCGTGCCAGCCCGCGCGGCCGCCGACGTGGTGCTCCAGAGGTAGCGCATCACACCCCCGCCGACCTGGGTCGTCGTCGTGGCGACCTCGCCCACGCCGCCGTCGTCGTCGCTCGGCGTGACCTCGCAGGTGTAGGAGCCGCCCGCGAGCACGTCCCCCGCAGCCAACGTGAAGCTGTCGGCCTGCCCATCCGTGTCGACGTAGTCCGTGACCACGCCAAACGAGCGCCAGACGAAGGCGTAGCTGACAGCGTCGCCGTCTGGATCCTCCGACGGTGCGACCACCACACAGGAGATGGGTTCGTCGCCGACCAGCTCGCCCTCGATGGCGATCTGCGGCTGCGACGGCGGCGCGTTGCCGATCGTGACCGGGTCCGCCTCGACCAGCGGGCTCCGATCCTGGTACTGCCGGATCTGGACCCCCAGGCCCACGACGTCGCCCTTCTCGAAGTACGCGCGGCCGATGGCGTACTCGTCGATGCCGGCTTCGTCGCCATTGACGGTCCAGCTGTAGGTCACCTCGTAGTAGAGCTCCGAGTCTGCCGGATCGGGATCCTCCACCTCGAGCTCGGCGTAGACCACGGTGTCGTCCACGGTCGGATCGTCCGGGAGGATGGTGACGCTCGTCGGCACGGGAGCGGAGTTCGCGATCTGCACCAGGTTGGAGTCGACCGCGCTGCCGCCGTCCGGCGTGACCACGCAGCGGACCCAGTCCTCGCGGTCCCACCAGGAGCTGTCCAGGCTGTCGTCGGTCACCGAAATCGGAACGCCGTTCACCTTCCACTGCACCGAGCCTGCTTCGGTGCCCTCGAAGGTGTAGCTGCAGGTGAGCACCTCGCCCTCGCGCGGCTCGTCCGGGCTGAGCACCACGTCGACCGCCTTGGGGCTCGTCTCCGCTGGCGCTTGCCCGGTGTCGTTGCCCCCCTGGCAGGCGAAGAGCAGGCTCAGGATCGGCATGGGACCTCCGAGGCCCAGGATACCCTGGTCACTCCTCGCCCTCACCCTCCTCGAGACAGCGGGCGTCCGGTCCGCTCCCGTCGTCGTCCGGCCGTCGCTTGAGCGCCCGAAACGGGGCGGTGAGGAGGCCGACGATGAGCGCCTGCGCGAGCTGGAACCCGAACGCCACGATCCGCTCGACGAGCCTGGAGAGCCAACTCATTCCGCGTCGCCGCACGGGGCGGCCTCGCCGACGTAGCCGAGCGCCTGGAGTTGTTCGACCGTGGCAGCCGGCAGGACCATCCGAGGCAGCTCCGGGCGCATGTGCGGGGCCAGGGCGGCCTCCAGGCTCCGGTAGAGCTCCAGGTCGACGCCCTCGAAGGCGGTCTCGAGATCGCGCAGCTCGCTGGGGTCGGAGGCCAGGTCGTAGGCTTCGACACGCCCGCCGTCGTGCCAGATGGTCTTGTCGGAGGCGCGGCGGGCCGCGATCCTGGAACCCGGCAGGCACGGGTCCGTGCGCGCCCACACCACGTCGCGACCCGGCTCCCCCGCCATGGCGCCGGTCAACGACCGTCCCGTCACCTTCGCCTCGCCGGGCAGCCCAGCCAGGTCCAGCACGGTGGGCATGATGTCGGTCAGCGCCACCTGCTCGGAGACCGTGGTGTGGGGCACGTCTGGACCGGCGACCACCAACGGGACGCGCAAGGTGCTGTCCCAGAGCGCCTCCCGGTGGTTGAAGAGGTAGTCGTGCTCGAAGCTCTCGCCGTGATCGGCGGTGACCACGATCACCGCGTCGTCTCCGATGGCCCGCACGAGATCGGCCAGCAACCCGTCCAGGAAGCTCAGCTCACCGTCGTAGAGCGCGATCGCGTGCGCCAGATCACGCTCGGAGATGGGCACGCCCAGGTCGCGGTGAGGCTGGAGCCTGGCCTCCGAACCGTCCATGAGACCGATGTAGTCGGGGTCGTACAGGGTGTCGTAGGGCACGGGCGGTTGGTAGGGCGCGTGCGCGTCGAAGAAGTGCACGAAGGCAAGCACAGGGCCTGCTTGAGCGCGGATCCACTCGGTCGCCCGGAAGGCCACCTCGGAGCCTGGACGCTTGAGCGCGTGGGGCCCCCAGCTGTGGTAGTCGTCGTACACGTGGAAGCCGCGGTCGAGCCCTGTGGCGCCCCGCGACAAGGTCATGCCACCCACGAAGGCGCCGGTCGCGTAGCCTTCAGCCTTGGCGATCTCGGCGAGGGTCGAGCCCCGGTAGCGGGACCCACCCGTGGCAGGCACGTCCCCATGCGCCGCGGGTTCGACGCCGGTGAGCAGGCTCCAGTGCGACACCGCGGTCTCGGGGTAGTGGCTGATGGCCGCGTCGAAGCGAGCGCCCCGAGCCGCCAGGGCATCGAGGTTGGGCGAACGCGCCCGCCCGCCGTACGCGCCGAGGTGGTCGGCCCGCACGGTGTCCCAGGACACCAAGAGGATGCTCCGCCGAGCGTCGCGCGTCGGGGCAACCGGCTCCCGCTCTCCGGGTTCGGGGGGAGGCCGCTCCCGGGGCACCGCGGCGGGCGGCTGCGCCACCTCGGCCGGTGGCGTCACCGGTGCGCCGGAGGAACACGCGCAACAAAGCAGGAACCAGGTCACAGCCGAAGCCTATCGTGCAGTTAGGCTTCCCTCTGCAGGATGCGTGTCCCCTTTGCCCTCGTCGCGGCCGCCTGGTCGACGGCTCTGAGCCTGGTGCTCACCTGGCCCATGCCCGCCTGGATCGGGTCGGCCGTGCTCGGCAGCGCCCGGGCCGATGGCATGAAGCACGTGTGGACGCTGTGGTGGATGCGGCGCGAGCTGGCGAGCGAGGGGCACCTGCCCTTCTCGACCGACTACGTGAACTTCCCTCGGGGGATGGACCTGTACCCGATCGAGCCCCTCAACGGGCTGGTGGCCGCCGCGCTCTCATGGGCGTCCATCGAAGCCACCACGAACCTCATCGCGCTCGGAAACCTCACCCTCACGGGCATCGCCACCGCCTTGCTGGCCCGCCGCCTGGGCGCCGGACGTTGGGGGGCGCTCGCGGCCGCCACCCTGCTCCAGGGCAGCGCCCTCGCACTCTTCACCATCCACGTGGGTGTCGGCGAGCTGCAACACGTGTGGTGGCTGCCGATCGGCTTCCTGGCCTGGGTCCGACACCGTGAGACACCCGGCCCGACCCACGCCGTGTGGTTGGCGCTCGTGCTGGCCACGGCGTGCTTGAGCTGCTTCTACCACGGCTTCTTCCTCGCGATCGGGCTCGCCGTGCTGTCGCTGAGCACGCTCTGGGCGGGCCGACGAACGCCCGCGCTGTTGTTGAGCTACGCCCTGGCGGCAGGCGGCGCGGTCCTCATCGTGGTGCCTGTCGTCTCCACCTTCTCCACCTCCTACGGCGGCGACGACCCACCGGACATCGGGCTCCAGGCCTACGTGCTCGAGAGTGGTCACGGGCAGCCGGTCACCGATCCCCCCTCCGCGCGGCTCGACCCCTCGCACCTCCTGAGCTCCAGGCGCGCCGACCGCGACAGCGCGCTCCCCGAGGAGCTGGCCTACGGCGGGGGGCGCTACCTCGGGTGGCTGGCGGTGCTCATGGGATGCGGCGCGCTCGTCCTCAGGCCACGGGCCGCGCTGCCCTGGCTCGGCGTGGCCGGGGCAGGCATCCTCGTGGCGCTCGGCAGCTACCTGGTCCGCGGCGGCGACGAAGCGCTCACCGACTGGGGGGCGCGCTACGAGCTGCCGTTCCTCTACCTGAACCGAGCCTTGGGCTACGTCGCCGAACCCCTGAACTTCCCGGTGCGTGCGCTCGCCCTCACCAGCACGGCCCTCGCAGCCCTGGCCGCGCTCCTGTCCACCGTGTCGGTCCGCGGACGCGCGCTGGGGCCCTTCGTCTTCGTTGCGGCGGTGCTCAACGTGGTCGACGTCCAGGCGAACCAGCTGATCCCACGACCGATGCCCGCCTTTGCGATCCCCGATCTGAGCGGGCTCGACACCCTGGCGGACTCGTCGGGCGCGCTGCTCGACGTCGCCCTGGCGTGGCGCTCCGATCAGGAGACCCGCTCGCTCAGCCTCGCGGCGCAGCTCCGGCACCAGCAGCGCATCCAGGGGGTGCCGCTCGAGCGCATCGAGTACTTCGCCCAGGACGGACAGCTCTGGGCGCGCTCCCTACCCCTCGTGCAGCTGTTGGAGCTCGCCACCTACGAGGCTGCGGAGCTCGACGACGAGACCCTGCGCGCCGACCTCGGCTTGCTCCACGACGCCGGCTTCGAGCACGTGATGGTGCTGGGCACCGGTGGCGATCGGCAGGTGCCGCCGAGGGTCGAGCGCCTGCTCGACGAGCACCTCGGCGAACCGGTGGTGGACGAGCTCGCCGTGAAGGTGTGGGCCGTGCCGGAACCGACGGCCACCGACGAGGAGCTCGCCGCATGGAAGACCGCCCAGGCCCTGCGTGTGGAAGCCTCTCGGGGCAAGGCCGAGCACGAGATGAACCCGATGCTCAAGTAAGATCCCAGATGAGGTGCATGTGAAGCCCGTCCATCGGGAGCTCATGATCTGGCTCGGCGGCGCTGCGCTGGTGCTCGTGGCGCTCGGGGTGTACCTCGTGCTCTCCGCGCCGGAGCCCGACGTCCTGCCCGAGATCTACCCCGTCCTGTGACGGCCAGGCAGCTCACGTGTTGGGGCCTCGTCGCGCTCGCGGGTGCCGGCCTCGGGGCCCGCCTCGTCGTGGGCCTCGGGCAGGCTCGTGCACTCCAGGCACCGGAGACCTGGTCCCGCACCGAGATGGAGGTCCCCTTCCGCCGCCCCGATCTCACCGGTGCACTCGGGCTCTCGCCCCGCGCGCACGCGCTCGATCACTTCGAGGGCCTCCAGGCTCCCGCACCGACCACACGGCTGGACCTCGACCTGACCCTGCCCACCGGCTCTTCCGCGACCCTCTGGTTCGGCCCGGCCGAGACCGCGCCTCCAGGATTGGCCTTGAGGCCCTCGGACGGTCGCGTGCAGCTGGTGGAGGACAACCGCTTCCAGCCACGGTGCACCGGCGGCGTGGACCTCGAGCCCGGCCGCCACGCGATCTCGGTGACGACCGCGGGCCAGCAGATCGCGGTCGCGATCGGCGACCAGTCGCTGGTCTGCAGCGGGGTGTCCGTGCCCGAGCGCGCCCCGGTGCTCGCGTCGGGCCTTCGGCGCATCCACGTCCATGGATTCGCAGGGGATGGGTTCGCGCTGCCCCCGCCGCTGAGCGACCTGGCGCTCGTGGGCGGCGGTCTGATCGGTGCGCTCGCCGCCGTCGCTGTGGTGGCTGTGGAGCTGGCCACGGGGGCGAGCCTCGCTGGGGCGACAGCGAGCACCCTCCCCTGGCTGCTGGCCTGGTTCGTGCTTCGCTCCGATGGCTACCTGCTCGTCGAGAACGTGCGCCTCGCAGGCTTCGATCCCGCGCACATTCCCGCGCTGTGGGTGGGCCTGGCGGGCGCAGTACCCAAGCTGTTGCACGCAGCCGGTCGTGTGGCCAGGTCCCGCTTCCACCTGGCCGCCCCGCTCCTGCCGGCCATCGTGCTGGCGTCGTCAGCGCTCCTGCTGCGACCCAGGTGGCCGATCAGCGTCGGCTTCGGCGCCCTGGCCGCCGGGCTCGTCGGCCTGATCGTCTGGGCCAACGTGCGCACGGTGCGCGGCTTCAACCTCGTCTCGCTCGCCGCCTTCGCGGGCGCGATGGTGCTGAGCGAGCAGGCGGTCCGTTTCACGGAGACCGGCGTGGCGTGGAGCCGATCCGGGACGCTCGAGGAAGACCCTGTGCTGGGGTGGACGCGCACCGCCGTGTCGGAGTTCGAAGCCTTGGAGCGTGGCGACTACACGGACTACCCGGTGGAGGGCTACCCGGTGGATCCCGGCCTCCGGCAGGGGCGACCGCGGCTGGTGGCCTTCGGTGGGAGCTCGACCGGTGGGGCCTTCCAGAACGACGATCTGAACGCCTTCTACCCGGCGCGAATCGAAGAGCTGTTCGGTGGTCGCTTGGAGGTGGTGAACCAGGGCGTCGGAGGGTGGTCGACCTTCCACATCGCGGAGTACGCCGACCGCCGCCTGGAGGCGATGACACCAGCCATCGTCACCGTCTACGTCGGACACAACGACGGCTTCACCCGTGTCAGCCAGACCTACCGAGACATGTACGCCGCGTGGCGAGGCGGTTCGGAGCTCGGCCGGGCGCGCTCGGGCCCCGATCTGCGACTGCTCAACGGACTGGGCTTCCTGGTCCGCGCGATGCTTCCGCGGGAGATGACCGTGGCCGTGCCCGTGGATCACGCTCGCGACAACCTCGAGGTGGTCATCGAGCGCTCCAAGGCGGCTGGCGCAAAGGTGGTGCTGGCCAGCGAGGGCATCAACCCGGACCCGGGCGCGTTGGTGGACTACTGGGAGATGATGGAGGCCCTGGCGACCGAACACGACCACGTGACGTGGCTCGACACAGCTACGATGCTCCGGAGCGCCGGAGACGGGATGTTCATGGATGACTGCCACCTCAGCGAAGCCGGGCATCGCCTCGTCGCTGGAGCCTTCAAGGAGCGCCTCGAGGAGCTGGCATGGGTTCCCTAGACGGCGGCACCACCGCCGCGCGGTCCAAGGCGGTCCGCGGCGGCGCCTCACTCCTGGTCCTCGCCGGGCTCGCTGGGGCGTGGCACGTGGTCCAGACACGCAACGGCAACAAGGAATCCGACGTGATCATCGAGATGCGGCCGGATCTGGGTGGGCACCCCTGGCTGAAGGCGAACCTCGAGGGCGCCGACGTGGTGTGCCCGGATCGACCCCATGCCATGCAGGAGGTGCGCGCCCACCACGAGGGCGGACAGACACCCTTCGCGCGCAAGCGGAGCTACGAGCTGCGCACCAACAGCCTGGGGCTACGAGGACCCGAGCTGGGTGACGACGATCCGTCTGTGCTCCGGCTGCTCGCGATCGGCGACTCGGTCACCCATGGCTGGGGGGTGGCGGAGCACGAGAGCTACCCCTCGGTGCTCGAGGACCTGCTTCGGAACGAGGGCCACGCGGTGCAGGTGATCAACGCCGGCGTCCCAGCCAACCAGATCCCGACCATGCTCGCCTGGTGCCAGAACGTGGCACCGAGCCTGGGCATCGACGTGCTGCTGTGGACCCGCCGCCCGTCTGGCTTCGACCAGGCGCCCTACCCGGAATACCGCGACGCCCTGTTGGCCTGCGCCGACGCGCTCGACGCCGAGGCGGTGGCCGTGCTGCCACCGATCTCCACCTTCGATCTGCGCGGAAGCCACGTGTGGGAGCAGGAGTACCGTGCCCTCGACCGTGAGCTCCGTGCACGCGGCGTGACGGTGGTCGAGCTCACGCCAGCGTTCCGGGCAGGTCAGCAGGGGCGCGGCGAGATCCTGGTCGAACAGGAGAACCAGGTGCAGGTGGTCGACCAGGAGACCGGCGAGGTCTGGCTCACCGCGCCACCCGTGGCACCGGATCTGCACCCGTCGATCTACGAGCTCTTCGAGAACGAGCCGGAGGTGCGCGAAGCCTTGTTCTTCGACTCGGGCCATCCGGATGCCGAAGGCCTCGCCCTGTTCGCCCGCGAGGTGGCCGACGCCGTCATTCCGATGCTCTGAGCGCGTCCACCACGAACGGCTCGACGAACGCGGCGAGCAGCTCGTGACCGGCGGCATCGAGGTGGATCGGATCGTCGTCGAAGTAGGCGTGCGCCGGGAGCTCGGGCCGAAGCACCGTCCACGGCAGCCCGTCGAGCGCAGCGAGGTGCGCGACCGGCGGCCGGCGCATGGGGAACGCGAGCACCAGAGGCGTCGCACCGGCGGCCTCGACTTTGCGGCCCGCGGTCAGCAGATTTCGGCGAAACCGTTCGGGGTCGACCCGCGCCACCCCCACAGCCGGGTCCCACACCTCCGAGCTCGGCGTCGGCCTGGCCAACAGCCCGGTCAGGCCCCGAAAGAGCCGCGTTCCCTGGAGCCATGGGCGAGGGCTGGCGTCGGCATCGGCGCGCGCTGCACGCTGCGCGTCGCGCACGAGCCAGCCGAGAACCACCACGTCCGGCCCCATCGCGAGCAGGCCGTCGAGCTGCCGCAGCCCCTGCTCCGAGGAATAGCCAGGCACGCCCGCGTTCAACACGGTCTCGTCGAGGCGCGTCGCCAGCCGCGCGGGCCAGGCCGCCTCGGCCGGCAGTCCCCACCCGAAGGTGGTCGAGCACCCCGTGGCCACCACCCGCGGCCCGCCGTCGGGGACGTCGCCTCGAAGCCCGTCCGGTCCGGTGACCACCGGAAACGTCGTGCCCCGCTCGGGGTGCGGGACGGTGCGCTCGTCAAGGTTGGCCCGGAGGGTCCAGTAGAACCCCGGGTCCCCATCGAACAAGCCGTCGGGCGGCACGCCCAGAAGCGCGAGGGCGCCCTCGGACAAGCCGAGGACGCCCACAGCGACGAGGACCGACCCGACGAGCCGGGCCAGCACCTTCGGAATCAGTTCTCGTACTGGATCGAGAAGTTCTCACCCGTCAACGCATCGCCGACGTTCACCGTCAGCTCGGACGAGTAGCCGTAGTAGCAACCCGAGTAGTTGCCGCCGCCATCGTGGTCGAAGAACGCGAACACGTAGCCGGTCTCCGGCGTGGACTTGCCCGGCGGGTACACGGTGACGTTGTAGCTGGTGGAGCCGCTGGCCGAGACCTTGATGGTCTCGCCGCTCGCGAAGAACTTGGTGTACTTCGGGTAGCCCGCGGAGTCCAGCAGGCCGCTGGCCCAGAACTCGACGCTCACGTCGCCGCTGACGCTGCCCGTGGCGTCCGTCACGGTGCCCGCAACGGTCGCCTCACCGCCAGCCACGGGACCGGAGTCGGGGCTGCCGATGCCCGTGTCGCCGTCGCCACCGTCGCCGCCGTCACCGCCGTCACCGCCACCGTCGCCGCCGTCACCGCCACCGTCGCCGCCGCCGCCGGTGTCACCGCCGCCGTCGCCGCCGTCGCCGCCACCGTCACCGCCGTCGCCGCCACCGTCACCGCCG
>Ga0114932_10002882_pt1 | contig 17522 bp, 20 predicted proteins | sample 2SBtaG_2_FD_87286 | JGI IMG/M metagenome (GOLD analysis project Ga0114932, IMG submission 87286) | Deep subsurface microbial communities from Kolumbo volcano to uncover new lineages of life (NeLLi) - 2SBTROV12_ACTIVE470 metaG | ecosystem: Environmental > Aquatic > Marine > Volcanic ... | reverse complement strand
AGTGGGTGCATACTTAACATTCGTCTTAAGTTAGTATTTTTTATGTATGATGAAACTAAAGAATAAACTGATTTATAACTTTTAAGTTTTAATAATGCCGGCAAATGTTGCATCATCACGAAAGGTTTATCAAAAGGTACGTCAGCTAGCTCAGTAAACCCTTTATCAAAAATTTTTTTTGTAAAGCTAACTAGTTTTTCATAACCCTTGACATCATCTTTGTTTATTTTTTCAATTTGATTTTTCATCTCAGTTTCATTACCTGAGTAATTAAATTTTGACTTATCATCAAAAATAAATTGATACCAAACTTTGAGTGGAGACAGTTTAATGTAGTCTTTTGGATCTTTTTTAAATAATTCAAATAATTCATCAATCAAATAGGGAGCCGTTATAACTGTTGGACCCCCATCATAGATGAATCCATTTCTTTTAAATACTCTTGCCCTTCCACCGAGATCTGGATGTTTTTCTATTAAAGTTACATTGTGGTCTTTTGCTTTTAATCTTAAAGCAGCAGCTATTCCACCAAATCCAGAACCTATAACAACAGAATTCATTTTTACAATTTATATTATTTTTTATAAAAGTAACTAATTTATCTTTAAGAACTAGTTTTTTTTAAAGCACTTTTTGCTTCTTCTAGATTTTTTTCAAATAAGTTATCTAATCTAGATTTGTCTACTGAGGTTGAAATTATTTTTTTCACAGAATCGATAGTAATTTTAACTGATGTATCTTTAATTTCTTTAATCGCAAGTTCCTTCATTTGAGTTATTTTTTTTTTAGCTAAGTTTTTTTTAATTTCGGCAGATTTATGAAATTTGTCATTCATTTCTATTATAAGTTTTTCACTTTCAGTCTTTGCTTGGTTAATTATATTCTTGTTCTCAATGTTAGATTTGTCTAGTTTTTCTTGCGCTTTATCCAAAAGAATTTTTGATTCAACCCTTAACTTCTCACTCTCTGCAAGTTCATTTTTGATATCAAGTATCATTTTGTTAAGTAAATCGTTAATTTTTTTTGGTATTTTTAAATAAATCAAACCTCCAAAAAAAATAATAAAAGATATAGCTACCCAAAATGTTGCATCAAACTTCATTTAATTTTTCCTTATTTCTTTTTGATAAATCCTCAACAATTGCCGATATACTACTATTATTTATTTCAGCTCCAATTAGTTGTTTAATTAAACTTTGCGAGGTTTCAATAGCGATTTTATTTATTTTTTCAGATGAATTATTTTTTAGTGTTTCAATTTCTTTTTCTACAGATTTAATTTCATCATTAATTTGATTTTCAAGTTGATCACTTTTTTTTTTAATATCATTTAATATTTTTTTTTTAGTTTCATTAAAATGTTTTTTTGCCTCATTGTTACTTTGTAGAATTATTTCCTCATATTGTTTATTTTTTTCTTCGCTAATTTTTCGTTGTTTATCAGCCATTTCTACATTTTCTAAAATTTGAGATTTTCTTGACTCAAGGTTTGCACTTATTTTTGGCAAAATAGCCTTAGATAAAATTATAAATAAAATTCCAAAACTAAATATTAACCAAAATATTTGCGATACCCAAAACTCGGGATTTAGCTGTGGCATACCTCCACTTTCTTCCGCCCCATGCGAAAAACTATTTACCGCAAATATAAATATTAAATTTGCAAAAATTATTTTTTTTAACATTAATTAAAATGCAAATAAAATAATTAAAGCTACAACCAACCCGAATAATCCAGTTGCTTCTGCTAAAGCGAATCCTAATAATAAATTAGGAAATTGCTTTTGTGCTGCAGAAGGATTTCTCATAGCACCAGATAGATAATTACCAAATATAATACCTATCCCAACACCTGCTCCCGCAAGTGCTATTGCTGCTAACCCTGCTCCGATCATTTTTGCTGCTTCAAGTTCCATTTTTCCTCCTTATTGGTTTAATGGTGTAAATTTAATGCATCATTTAAATAAATGCATGTTAAAATTGCAAATACATAAGCCTGTAGAAAAGCAACTAATATCTCAAGGCCCGTAAGAGCAACAGAAAAACTTAGTGGAAGCCATCCACCTACAATACCAAGGCTGATCACAAAGCCTCCAAAAACCTTCATCATTGTATGACCTGCCATCATGTTGGCAAATAATCTTACAGAAAGACTAATAGGTCTACTTAAATATGAAATTATTTCAATAATTACTATCAAAGGTAATAATATAATAGGCACTCCACTGGGTACAAATAATTTAAGATAACCAAGTCCGTGCTTTAAAAAACCAATCACAGTAACACCTATAAAAATAAACGACGCAAGCACAAATGTAACAATAATATGACTAGTAACAGTAAATGAGTACGGAATCATTCCAAACATATTACAAAATAGTACAAACATAAATAATGAAAATATGAACGAGAAATAAGGTTTTGCTTTTGAACCAGCTGTATCGTTAATCATTTTAGAAACAAATGAATAACTCAATTCAGCTAATAGCTGTATTTTATTGGGTATTATAGATTTTTTTTTTGATCCTAGATTAAATATTATTATGATACTGATTACACTTATTATCATAAATAGACTTGCATTCGTAAAAGAAATATCTATTTGGCCAATTTTTATTTCTGGTCCAATTCTGTAAACATTGAATTGGTGCATTGGATTTGCTGCCATAGTTTTCCTTCTAATATTCTATTTATTCATTTTTTTCGCAGATTTAATTACATTCAATATCCCAGTAGCTACACCTAAGAAAAAAAATAATAAAATTAACCATGGTTTAGTACCAAACCAATTGTCTAAAATAAACCCAATAATTGTCCCAACTACCACTGCAGCAACCAATTCTGTGCTCATTTTGAAAGCTACACCTAAATATGATCCATGATTACTTTTGTTTTTATTGATTTTTTTTGAATCTATCTTATTTTTTGCAATTTTAAGGCGAGTTTTAAATTGATCTTCATCCATTAAGCTAGGCAACCATACTCTCTGCTTTTTGAAGATCAACAGCCACAAGTTGACTTATTCCTTTTTCAGGCATTGTTACACCGTATAATCTATCCATTTTTGACATTGTTAAAGCGTGGTGTGTAACTATAATAAATTTTGTTGATGTAATCTTTGTTAGTTCTTCAAGTAGATTACAAAATCTTGTTACGTTTGCATCATCAAGAGGAGCATCAACTTCATCTAAAACACATATAGGAGCCGGATTTGTCAAAAATACTGCAAATATTAGAGATAAAGCAGTAAGAGCTTGCTCACCACCAGAAAGCAATGTAATGGATTGCAATCTTTTTCCAGGTGGACTTACCAACATTTCAAGACCAGCATCTAGTGGATCTTCAGAATCTACTAGTTCAAGTTTTGCATTTCCACCGTTAAACAATTTAGTATAAACTTCATTGAACTTTCTATTTACTTTCTCAAATGCTTCAATGAGTCTCTCTCTTCCTTTTTGGTTTAATTCATTTATGCTTTCTTTTAATTTTATTATTCCTGTGACCAAATCCTGTCTTTCTTGTTCCATTTTTTTGATTTCATTTTCATATTTTGTCTGTTCTTCATCAGCTCGTAAATTTACAGATCCAAGTTTGTCTCTTTGTCTTTTTTTTTGGTCTAAAAGTTCTTCCTGAGACACTGAATCAGGAAATTCTTCATTAGCATCAAGATTTGAAAATTCTAACAAGTTTTCTTCGGTTAAGCTTAATTCTGATTGTATTATGTCAAGTAAATCATTTTTTCTTTTTTTTAGTCCATCAACAGTTGCCCCGGAGCTAGCCTTTCTTTCTCTAACTTCAATCGATTTTTCTTTAAGATTGTTTAGTTCGTCTTTTTTTGATTTTATTTTTTGGTCAAGATCATATATTATTTTTTCACTTTGCTCTTTTTCTTCCCCTGAAAGTCTCAAAGACTCTGAAGTTTGACCTTTTTTCTCTGCTTGAGATTGGGGTTCTTTTTCTAATTCATCTAGTTTTTGGCCTACATTATTTTTTCTATTATTTAATTGGACAATCATTTTTTCAGAATTAATTAATAAATTTTTCCAACTTTGAATTTCTGTATCAATTGTTTTAATTCTTTCTGATCTTTTAAGGGATTCATTTTTAATATTTTCATTTTTACTATAAAAATTAGCATAATCTTCTTGGTACTCTTTGATAATTTTATTTTTCGAAGATATTTTTAAAATTTTTTCAGTATCCTCATTTTCATTAATATTTTGAATTACAACTGAAATATTAATATTACATTCATCTAGTATTTGTGATGCCTTTTGATACTGTTCAGTTTTTATTAAATCTTTAACTTTATTAATATTGTTTTTAATTTCGTTTAACGAAGTTAAATTATTTTTTAAATTTATAGAACTAAAAGACTCAAGCATCTCCTCCACTTTTGTTTGTTCATTTTGTAACTTGTTTTTAGCGTGCTCTAAATCTTCGTTAGAATTTTTTTCAGTTTGATAATATTTTGAGTCTATTTCGATTAGATCGTTTTTTTCTTCTTTTAATCTTTTTTCGTTTGATTTTGCATCAATTATTATGCTTTTTTCTCTATCTATATCTTCATCAAGAGTTCTTAGCGATTTTTTTGCATTTTCTATTTCATTTTTAATTCTTTCATTTTCTTCATCTATATTTTTAAGCTCCAGGTTTAATCTTTGTATTTTTGATAAATTCTCAATATTTTTCTCCCTAATTGGTGTTATTTTTTTTATATTTGAATTTATTTCATTTTCTAATTCTAAAATTATTTTATTAAAATTTTTAACTTCATTTTCTGCTTCTTTATTAATTTCATTTTCTATATTAATATCTTTGTCAATATCTTTAATTTTTAGATAATAAAGGCCGGCTTCTATTTTTTTTATTTCTTCAGATATTTTTTTGTACTTTGTTGCCTCTTCTGCTTGCTTTATTAAATTAGTTAACTGTTTTTCTTGTTGTCTTCTTAGCTCATCTGCACGTTTAAGATTATTTTGAGCTCCATCCAATCTTAATTCAGCCTCATGTCTTCTGGCATGAAGCCCGGATATCCCAGCTGCTTCTTCCAAAATTGCTCTTCTATCTACTGGCTTTGCTGTTACTAAAGCTCCTATTCTTCCTTGACTTATTATTGATGGTGAATGAGCACCGGTTGATAAATCTGCAAAAAACATTTGAGCATCTTTTGATCTTATTTCTTTTCCGTTGAGATAAAACTTTGAGCCTTTATCTTTTTCAATTCTTCTTTTTATTTCAATTTCCTCTAAGCCTTTGTATTGAATTGGGCCATCTTTATCTTTATTTGAAAGATTAATTAAGACTTCGGCTATATTTTTAGAAGCTTTGTTTGAAGTTCCAGAAAAAATTACATCTTCCATTCCAGATCCCCTCATACTTTTTGCCGAAGTCTCACCCATACACCATCTTAAAGACTCAACTATATTTGATTTACCACATCCATTTGGTCCCACTATACCAGTCAAACCTCTTTCAATTAGAAATGTAGTTTTTTCAGCAAAGGACTTAAAACCATTTAATTCAATTTTTTTAAACTCCATTGCTGGACTATATCAGTTTTTCTATAATTTTTTTTAAATTTTTGAAGTTTAAAGGTTTATCGAACTTTTTGTTATTAATTATAATCGTAGGAGTAGCATTTACTTCAAATTTTTTTACACCTTTGATTCGATCTTCTAATATATGATCTTCAATCTTTTTATTGTTTAAACATTTATTAAAATCAATATCAAAATTTTGTTTATTAATAATTGCTTTTAAATTTATATTAAGTTGGTCAATAGTTTCTCCTTTTACCCAATCATCTTGATTAAGAAAAAGATAATGCAAAATTTTTGAGTCTCCGTCATTTTTACAATGAGCAATTTTTGATGCATTAAATGCAGCCAAATCTAGAGGAAAGCTTTTAAATTCTATCGATACCAAACCTTGATCAATATACTGTTTTTTTAGTTTTGGAAAAACATGTTTATGAAAGTCTGCACAATGACTACAAGTTAATGATTCAAAAACAATTATATTTACTTTGGCATCCAAATTGCCATCTATAATTGATTTTACTTTCTCTTCAGAATTCACTGGCAAGAAAATTAATAAAAAAAATAATATTTTTAAGACTGATTTATTCATTTTTTTCTTATGTGATTGTCTAACTCCAATAAAGCATTTTTAATTTTTTCATTTTTAATAATGGATATTTTTTCAGCAAATTTGCTTTTTGTCACTTTTTTTTTAGATTTTTTCATTAATTTTTCTTGTTCTTCTTCGAATGTAAGTAATTTTATTTTTTCTACAACTTTATATCCAAAAAATTTATTCATTTTTTCGATAATATGGTTTTTTGAGTATTCCATGTCTGTTTCGTGACCTCTCTTGACCATCACACTAAGGCTACTAACACTTAACTTACTTGAACTTTTAAAAGACTTCGGATAACAAACTTTAAAAAAATCTTCGCCAACTATATACTTCCAATTATCTATTGTTTCTTCATATATTTTGCCTTTTTTTTTAATAATCCTTCTTATTTTTGTGGGCAAAGTATTTTTAAAAGATCTTAATCCTTGAATGGTTTTATTTCTCTGCTTAGTATTAGATTTAAATTCCATATGAACAACAGAAACATATCAAAAAAAATTCTATATTGGTACGATAATAATAAAAGAATATTACCATGGAGAAAGCAAACTTTAAAAAAACAAAAACAATATTTTATACTAGTAAGTGAATTTATGTTGCAACAGACGCAAGTGAAAACAGTAATACCTTATTTTAAAAATTTTGTAAAAAAAGTACAGACTTTAAGTGCACTATCAAAAATAAGCGATAAGAAGCTAATGAAATATTGGGAAGGATTAGGATATTATAGCAGAGCTAGAAATTTAAAAAAGACAGCAGAAAAAATAATTTCTGATTATAATGGAAATTTGCCAAACAACATAGAAGATTTAAAAACCTTACCAGGAATAGGCGATTATACTTCAAGAGCAATAATGGCAATAGCGTTTAATAAACCATATATCCCATTGGATGGAAATGTTGAAAGAATACTAAAAAGAATTTTTTATTTAAAGAAAAAATCAGAAATTTCTAAAGATAATTTAAATAAAAAAAAAAAATTTTTTGGCAGTTCAGCAAGATCAAGCGATTATGCCCAAGCAATTATGGAAATTGGAGCCTTAATTTGTAAACCTATAAACCCACTATGTTCAGAGTGTCCAATTTCAAAAAATTGTCTATCCCTAAAAAAAAATGACTTTCAAATAATACCTAAAAATAAATTTCATAAAATAAAATATTTTGAAGCAAAAATTTATGAAAATAAAAATAAATATTTATTAATAAAAAATAATAAATATAATTTTTTAAAAAATTTTTTAATTTTTCCAATGAAAGAAGTTAAAAAAAACGATTTTAAATCATCCATTAATAGAAAGCTTAATATCAAAATTTCAAATATAGATATGAAAATAATACTAAATAAAAATAATAAAATACCTAAAATAAAAGGAAGTTTTTTATTAGATAAAAATAAAATTAAAAATAATATTTTACCTTCTTTTACTAGAAAAATATTTAAAACTGTTTCAGAATATTAATGAAAAAAGTTGCTATAATTGGATGTGGGATTTCAGGGCTGTATTTTGCAAACTTGTTGGAAAATAATGAACTCTATGATTACACTATTTATGAAAAAAAAAATCAAATTAATTTAACAGATGCATATGGAATTCAGCTTTCAGTTAATAGTATTAAATTACTTAATGAAATAGGTTTTAAAAATATATTCGCTAGTAAAATTTTTTTTCCAAATAAAGTTAATTTTTTTGAAGCTAAAAATTGTGATAAAATATGTGATATAGATATTTCAAAGTTTAATAGTAAAAATGATCGTTACACAACAATTAAAAGATCAGCTTTAATCGAATTTTTATTAAGCAATATTCCAAGCAACAAGATTAAAAAAAATACTGAATTAAATAGTATAGAAAATGGAGAAAAAATAAAATTACATCTATCTGATAATTCGATAGAAGAATTTGATTATGTTGTAGTTGCCGATGGTGTATTTTCAAAAACTAAGAAAACTATTTTAAAAAAAGATACGAGTCCAAAATTCTTTAATTCAATAGCCTTAAGAGGTAATATTAAAAGTGGAGATATTAGTGATATTATGCTTTTTTTAGGATCAGATTTTCATTTTGTTATATACCCAGTGAATCAAAAAAAAGAATTAAACTTTATTTCTATAATTAGAAAAAAATTTAACAAAAAAGACATTTTAGAAGAAAATCTTTTTAAAAGTAAAGAATTATTAAAATCATTAATGGATGAAATATGTAAAAAAACAACATTTAAATTAAATGCCAAACTAGAAAACATCAAAATTTTTCCAATTTATGTAAGTCAAAAATTTGAAAATTATAATCAAAAAAATGTATATTTTATTGGTGATGCACTCTTTGCATTTCCACCTTCATTTGCTCAGGGAGCCTCTCAATCAATTGAATCAGCAAAGCATGCACATGATGAAATAGTTAATAACACTAAAAATTATTATAAAAAAAGAAGATCAAGAATTAATCAAGTTAATTTTAGATCAAAACTTAACTATTTTGTTTTTCATCTATCAAACCCATTAGCAATTTTTCTAAGAAAAATATTTATAAAATATTTATCAAAAAACAAAAAATTTTTGCAAATTTATCTAGGAAAAATTTATAAAAATTAATTACTTGGTCTTAATCTTTGTCTTAATTCATCTATTGGTTTAAGAGAATTGCCTGATAGATAATGCCAATAGGTCCAACCATTACAGCTTTCAGCACCCAGAATTTTCGCTGCAACTTGGTGAATTGAACCTTCTGATTTTTGATATTTAATGCTTCCATCAATCATAATTTTCGCATTAATTTTTTTCTTCTGATCATATATTTCTGTACCTGGTCTAATTACACCCATTTCTACTAATGAACCAAAAGGGATTCTAGGTTTAGATCTATTATTTTGCAAAGCATCCAAACAATCGTCTTCAATTGGTTTTGTATTCTTTACTCTTTTGTTTGCAGCCTCAAAGTATGTTTTATCTTTTTCAATTCCCAAAAAAATTCTTCCAAGTTTTTTTGCTACCACTGCAGTAGTCCCAGAACCCAAGAATGGATCTAAAATAAAATCATTTTTATTACTAGAAGCCAAAAGTATCCTGTGAAGTAATGCTTCTGGTTTTTGTGTAGAATGAATTTTTTTACCTTTTTCTTTCAATCTTTCTTTTCCACTACAAATAGGTAAGCTCCAAGTTGATCTCATTTGAAGATCGTCATTTAAACATTTTAATGATTGATAGTTAAAAGTATATTTTGATTTTTCACTCTTTGATGCCCAAATTAAAGTTTCATGGGCATTGGTAAACCTTGTTCCTCTAAAGTTTGGCATTGGATTATTTTTGTTCCAAATGACGTCGTTTAGTATCCAAAAACCTAAATCTTGAATTTTGGCACCAACTCGAAAAATATTATGATAACTACCTATAACCCAAATACTTCCATTTTTTTTTAGAATTCTTTTACATTCTCTAAGCCACTTATCTGTAAAATCATCATAAGTTTTAAAACTTTCAAATTTATCCCATTCTTCATTTACTGCGTTTACTTTAGATCTATCAGGTCTAATCAATTCATTTTTTAATTGTAAATTGTATGGAGGATCAGAAAAAATAAGATCAAAAGTTTCATCAGGGATTTTTTTTAACTCTTTAAGAGTATCACCATTAATAATTTTGTTTTTTAAATTTGGTAAAATCATTTTTTAAAAAACAATTAGACTCCAACTTGGAGTCTCCGTCAACTCAGGATTGAATTAATTTGAGTCCAATAGTTGTCCAGATTATTTGAGACTCAATATGTTGTGTATAGGTTTAAATTTTCTACGATGGTGTTTCGTGATGCCATATTTTTTTATTGCTGATAAGTGATCTTTAGTACCGTAACCAGCATTTTTATTCCAAAGGTATCCTTCATATTTTTTTGACATTTTTGAAATTAAACGATCTCTAGAAACTTTTGCAATTATTGAGGCGGCAGAAATTTCAGGTATTTTCTGATCTCCTTTTATTACATATTTTAAATTATAATTTTTGATTTTTGGAGTTTTATTTCCATCAACTAATACTAATTTGGGTTTTTTTTTTAACTTTTTTACCGCTCTTTTCATTGCTAGCAAACTTGCATTTAGAATGTTCAATTTTTCTATTTCTTTTAAAGAAGCAGAACCAATTGACCAGTGAGAATTTTTTTTTATATATTTCTCTAAAATATTAAGATTTTTTTTAGAAAGTTTTTTAGAGTCTTTTAATTTACTTTTATCAATTTTGTTGCTTAAGATCACAGCCGCAGCATAAACCGGCCCGACCAAACTACCTCTTCCTACCTCATCTACTCCTGCAACAACATTTTTCACTTTATAATTTTATACCCAGCTCATTAATTTTATTTCTTATTTCTTTTAAATCTGACCATGAATATTTTTTTTGATCAGGTTGTCTTAATAAATAAGCTGGATGAAAAGTTATCATCGTTAAGTATGTTTTTTGTTTAATAATTACTTCCTTCCATTTACCTCTTTCTTTTGAAATTTTTACATTCTTTCCTATAAGAGACTCCATTGCTGTACTGCCCATTAATATTAATATTTTTGGTTTAATTATTGAAATATGTTCCCTTAGAAAATTAGAATATTTATTAATTTCATCTGTATCGGGTTTTCTATTATTCGGGGGCCTAAAGTTAACAACATTTGTTATATATACTTCTTCTCTTTTTATATTAATGGCATTTAGCATTTTATTTAAAAGTATTCCCGCATCGCCCACAAAAGGTTTGCCAATCTCATCCTCTTTCTGACCAGGACCTTCACCAATCAACATAACCTGACTGTTATGATTTCCATCATTAAAAACTATTTGTGATGCATTAATTTTAAGTTTACAATTTTCAATGTTTTCAATTTCTCTTTTTAAATTATTCAATTTATTTGTCTTGTTTTCGACTTTAAGATCATTTTTTAACCTATTAATTGGCCGATTATTAAAAATTTCTTCAATTTCAAAGGATTTAATTAACTCAAAATCAATTATGTCATTTTGATCTTTGTGGTTTATAGTCATAAAATATTTTTATGCTTATTAAAAATTTAAAAATATTGATATTTATAATATTTTTCTTATATCAAAATTCTGTCTTTTCAAAAACAAATGATCTTAATGAATTCAACCACAGGTATTTATCAAACTATTTTTCTGCAATAGTTTCTTTTGACAATCAAAATAATGATAAAGCATTAAAATTTTTTAATTCTTCAAAATACTTAATTAAAAAACATGACAATTTTTTAAGAGAATACACTATTTCTTTAGTTGAAAACGGTCAAATATTAAAGTCTATAAAACAAATTAAAAAAACAAAAAACCCAAAGCAAAACAACTTCCCTGAAGCACAAATTTTACTTTTAGTTGATAGTTTAATAAACGAAGATTGGAACAACATAAATAATATATTAACAAAATTAAAGGCCTTTCAAAACGAGGACACATATGAATTTATTACACACAAAATACTTAATAGCTATTTTAAACTCTTTAAGAACAATGAAATTTCATCCAAAGAGATTAAAGACTATGGCAATCTATCTCTTATTACAAAAGCTTTTCAAAGTTGTTATATTGAGTCAGAAGAAACAGAAAATTTATTTGCAAATATTATAAATTCTTCTGAAGGTGATTATTCAAGATATTTATTTTTTTATTTATCGCAAATTTTATTAAATAACGATTTTGAAACAGCAACTGAAATTTCTCAAACTATCGATCCAATTTCTAGCGGTCTTCTAATTTCCCAATTAAAAAAATGGATCGATCAATCTGCATATGAGAGTATAACCAATTCATTTTCTTGCAAAAATAAAAAACATTTAATAGCGGAATTCTTTTTTTTGATTTCAAATTTATACGCTGCAGATGAAAATTATTTAAAATCAAATTTTTATTTAAATATCTCATATTTTTTAAATCCAGATTTTTATTTTAACCTATCTTTACTAGCAGAAAATTATTTCATAAATAAAAACTATACTTCATCTAAAAAAATATTAGATGTATTTTTAGAAAAGGACGAAGTTTACTTTTGGTTTAAAGTAAAAAAAAATACGCAAATATTTAAAAATAATCAGAAAAACAAAGATGCATTAAAATATTTAGAAAAAAATTTTGAAAAAATTAACAACCCTTCAATAAAAATTATTTTTGATATGGCAAACTTTTACAAAAGTTTTAAACAGTATGATGAAGCTATTAAATTATATTCTGAATTATTGAGAAAGATTGATAAAAATTCTAATTCTTATGCCGATGTTCTTTATAGAAGAGGTGGGTGTTATGAACGAATAAAGAAATTTAAAAAATCAGACGAAGATTTACTTCAATCTTTAAATATTAAACCCTCAGATCCCTATGTAATGAACTATTTAGCATATAGCTGGTTAGAAAGAGATTATAATATTGATGAGGCACTTTTAATGTTAGAAGATGCATATAATCAAGAGCAGGACGATCCATATATAATCGACTCAATAGGTTGGGCGTATTATTTAATTAAAGATTATGAAAAAGCAGAAAAATATTTAGTTCAAGCTGTTCAGTTAATGCCAGATGATCCAATTGTAAACGATCACTATGGAGACATCTTATGGAAATTAAATAGAAAAATTCAAGCCAGATATTTTTGGAAAAATACTCTGAAACTTAAAGATATAGATGAGGAAATGACAAAAAAGATAAAATTAAAACTTTTAAAAGGTTTAGATAAAATTTAATTTAATGAGTTTTTTAGAAATTAAATCAAATGCAAAAATAAATTTTTCTCTAAATATAATTAAAAAGTTAAAAAATAAATTCCATAAAATTGAAAGTTTAATAAGTATTATAGATTTACACGATATAATTTACATAAAAAAAATTAAAAAAAATAAACATCAAGTAAAATTTTTTGGCAAATTCTCAAAAGGAATTAAAAATGATAACACTGTAAAAAAGCTTTTAGAAATACTTGATAAAAATAAATTACTTAGAGGTAATAAATATTTAATTAAGGTAAAAAAAAATATACCACAAAAATCAGGAATGGGAGGCGGATCAATGAATGCCGCTTCAATTTTAAATTATTTATTTAAAAGAAAAATTATAAAAATAAATTCATGGAAACTAAAAAAAATAGCTAGACTAATAGGATCAGATGTAGAAATTGGAATAAATAACAATACAAATATTTATAAATCTAATATTTATTTAATTAAAAAAATTAAAAATATTAAGCTCTTCTTAATTATTGCTATTCCAAAATTTGGATGTTCTACAGCAAAAGTTTACAAATCAACGAAATTGTACTCACGATCATATTTAAATATGAATATTAATAAAAAATTTAAATTATTAGATTTAATTAATTTAAAAAATGATCTTGAAAAATCAGCAATGAGCATTTACCCATCTCTTAATATTTTAAAAAACAACCTTCAAATTCTTCCAAAAGTAAAATTTGTAAGAATGACAGGAAGCGGATCTGCTTATGTAGCATATTTTTTATCAAAAAAAGATGCAACTAAGGCATATAAAATTTTTAGAAAGAAGCATAAAAATTATTGGAGTATTGTATCTAAAACTATATAAAGGTTTTTTTTTGTGTTATATGAAATAAATTTTGGGGCTTAGCCAAGTGGTAAGGCAGCGGTTTTTGGTACCGCCATCCTAGGTTCGAATCCTAGAGCCCCAGCCATTATGAAAAATTTAATAAAAAAACTTTTTAATTCACGACAAAAAAATGAACTCACTTATATTAGTTTTGAAAAACTTAAAGTGGAAAGTGAAGTAGTAAAAATATTTCGAGCGATATCTAAATATTCAAAAAATAGTGAAATTAGGTATGTGGGTGGATGTGTTAGAAAAATTTTAAATAAAGAAAAAACTGATGATATAGATCTTGCTGCAAACTTAGAACCAAAAACAGTATGCAATATACTTAAAAAAGAAAATATAAAATATTTTGAAAGTGGAATAGATCATGGAACAATCACAGCCAAGATAGGAAATCAAAAATTTGAAATAACATCTTTAAGAAGGGATTTAATACCAGACGGAAGGCATTCAAAAGTAGAATTTTGTGAAAGTTGGTATGAAGACGCATCAAGAAGAGATTTTACAATTAATTCAATTTATTCCGATATTAATGGAAATTTGTATGACCCATTTAATGGAAGACAAGATTTAAAGAATCAAAGTATTAAATTTATTGGTGACCCAGAAAAAAGAATTCAAGAAGATTACTTAAGAATATTAAGGTATGTAAGGTTTTTTCTAAATTATACTAAATTAAAACATGACTTGGAAATAAAAAAAGTAATTAAAAAAAATATAGATGGTATATCAAAAATATCTTCAGAAAGACTAATAGAAGAATTAAAAAAAATAGTTCTTTCCAAGGGCTTTTTAAACCTTGCAAAAGATGAATTTTCAATTGAAATAATACAGTTAATTTTTCCACAATTAAAAAATATTAGAATATTTAAAAATTTAGATGAGCATTCCATAAGTATTATTAATAAAAAAGATTTTATATTTTTAATTTCTATTATGATTATAGATGAAACTGATAATACAGATTATTTTTTATACAAATATAATTTATCTAATGAAGAAAAAAAAAGAATTAAATTTCTCCATAAATATTTTTCAAAACCAATAGGCAGTAATTTCTTTAATAAAGACAATTTATGGAAAGTTTATTATTTAAATAACAAAAATTATCTGGAGGATTTAATAAATTTTAAGATTTTTAAAAGCAAGAACCAGAATACAAAATTAATAAATTTAAAAAAATATTTTTCAGATAAAACTTGTCCTAGATTTCCAGTAAAAGCTGAAACATTAATGAATAATTACAACTTAAGAGAAGGAAAAGAACTTGGTATAAAATTGAAAGAAATTGAAAATACTTGGTTAAATAATAATTTTAAAATATCGGACGATGAAATTAAAAATATTGTAAAAATTAAAAATATTTAACATCGATGATTTCGAAATTTTTTGTTCCAGCAGGTGTTTTAATTTCTACTAAATCTTTTTTATTTTTTCCTATTAGTCCTTTTCCTATAGGTGATTTAAAATAAATTAATTTCTTTTTTAAGTCTGCTTCATCTTTTCCTACAATTTTATAATCTATTTTTTCATTAGTATCTAAATTTTGTAGATAAACTGTTGAACCAAAAATTACTTTACCATCGTTGTTTATTTTTGTTACATCTATAACATTTGCTCTTGCAATTATATCTTCTACCTCTTGAATTCTGCCTTCGTTATGTGACTGTTGCTCCTTAGCTGCATGATATTCTGCATTTTCTTTTAGATCACCATGAGATCGAGCTTCAGCTATTGCAGCAACAATTTCTGGTCTTTTTTTTTCTTTTAAAATTATTAATTCTTTTTTAATTTTTTCTAATCCTTCAACTGTTATTGGTTCTTTTTCCATAAAATTATTTCCATTTGGCTATTGGTGGTAATGACATAAGTATAGCCTCAATATTTCCGTTAGTTTTTAATCCAAATTTTGTTCCTCTATCATAAAGTAGGTTAAATTCTACATATCTTCCTCTTTTAATATATTGAATTTCTTTTTGTTTCTTATTCCACTTTTTTTTATTTTTTATTTTTATTATATGCTTAAATATTTTTTTAAAAGTTATTCCAACATCTCTAACAAAAGCAAAATCTTTTTCCCAATTTTTATTTTTATAATCAAAAAAAATACCACCTATTCCTCTTGGTTCTTTTCTGTGAGGTAGATAAAAATACTTATCGCACCAATTTTTATATTTTTTATAATATTTTTTATCATGATTATTGCAGCATTTTTTTAATTCTTTATGAAACCATATTTTAAGTTTATTGTCTTTAAAGCAAGGTGTAACGTCCATACCGCCTCCAAACCATCCATGAGAAGTAAAAATGTATCTAGTGTTAAAATGCATTGCCGGAATATTTGGATTTTGCATATGCATTACAACAGATATTCCTGATGCCCAAAACTTTGAACTTTTATTAGTTCCGGGTAATTGTTTTTTAAAATCTTTTGAAAATTTTCCATAAACTTCAGAAAAATTTACTCCAACTTTTTCAAAAATTTTCCCATTTTCAAGAATGTGAAACTCTCCACCACCCTCATCATTTTTACTTGATCTTTTCCATCTTTTTGACTTTAATAAATTTTTTTTACCTTCTATTTTTTCAATTTCCGCACAAATAGAACTTTGTAAAGATTTGAACCAATTTTTTACTATTTCTTTTTTTAACAAGTTGTTCATTATAAATAATTTGTTTGTCTTAAATTTTCACTCAAAACAATCGCAACAGATGTTGCTAGGTTTAAAGATCTTTTTTTCTTCATCATTGGAATAAATAATTTATTTTGAATTATTTTATGAATTTTTTGAGGTACCCCAGCGCTTTCTCTACCAAAAAGTATTGTATCATTTTTTTTAAAATTAAATTTAGTATAAGACTTTTTTCCTCTAGTTGTCATTAAAATTACCCTTTGTTTTTTTTTAGCTTCAAAAAATTCCTCTGAACTTTTATAAATTATTATTTCATCTTCTTTCATGTAATCCATTACAACTCTTTTAAACCTGTGGTCATTTAGAAGAAAACCACAGGGTTCAATAATTTCAAGCTTTGCTCCCAGGCAGGAACAGGTTCTTGCAATTGATGCAGTGTTTTGAGGAATATCTGGCTCATATAAAGCTATTTTTGGGACTAAATTTGGCATGTTGTGTGTCATTGTTACCATAGAAAAATATCTATTTTTTTATAAGAAATCATATATTAAAGGAAAATTAAAATATTATTAATGTCCGAAAAAGATAAAAAAGACCCCAATAGAAGAGATTTTATTATAACCGCAACAGCAACGGTGGGCGCCGTTGGAGCAGGAGCCGCTGTTTGGCCTTTAATAGACCAAATGAATCCTGATGCATCAGTAAAAGCATTAGCAAGCACAGAAATTGATATTAGCAATATACAGCGAGGTCAATCGATTACGGTTTTATGGAGAGGAAAACCAGTTTTTATTAAAAGAAGAACAAACGAAGAAATAGAGAAGGCGAGGTCAGTTGATCTTAAAGAATTAAAACACCCTGAGAAAGATGAAGAACGAGCAAAAAATCCTGAATGGTTAGTGATGCTAGGAATTTGTACACATCTTGGATGTGTACCTCTAGGAGATAAAGGAGATTATAATGGCTGGTTTTGTCCATGCCATGGATCACATTATGATACATCAGGTAGAATTAGAAAAGGTCCGGCACCAACAAATCTAGAGATACCGAAATATGAATTTGTTGACAACAAAACAATTAAAATAGGTTAGTTTTAGTATGAGTGAAAATAAATACGTTCCAAAAACAAAATTAGCGGAGTGGTT
>Ga0114932_10002880_pt1 | contig 17533 bp, 18 predicted proteins | sample 2SBtaG_2_FD_87286 | JGI IMG/M metagenome (GOLD analysis project Ga0114932, IMG submission 87286) | Deep subsurface microbial communities from Kolumbo volcano to uncover new lineages of life (NeLLi) - 2SBTROV12_ACTIVE470 metaG | ecosystem: Environmental > Aquatic > Marine > Volcanic ... | reverse complement strand
TGTGGGACAAATTCTACGAGATGACTGCGAAACGTGGCGAAATATGGTCCGCCAGTATCAAACAGATGCCTGATTAGCAGTGCATCGGGTTCTCCGTTATGGTTGGGGACTAGTTTCCCCTCCCATACTACGGGGTCACCCGGCTCAACGTGTATATTCTCGTCTATCGCTATGTAGATGTAGTACCTAATCATCCCGTTGATTATACACCTCCCCCTGAGTCACGTCCCGACCGGCTAGACTGCCTAGTGACTTGAGTATATCAAGTATTGGTGTCGTTTACCCCGGTTTTCGGGCTATTCCTTACAGACTCACGGCCATAAGGCAGGAAATTCGTACTCGCATTGGTTCAGGGGAGGTACCACACCACCAATGGTCATCGCAATGACTCCATTTTCGTTAGTCTTTGTAACCCGCAGGTAGTCGGTGGCTAACCACACACCGGCTCATTTTCCAAGATGGGGGCATTAACCGCAATGAGCAAAGGTAGAAAAGTGGGGTGAAGAGCGGTTGGCGTGCCCTTCACCCCTGTCCCTTGTCGGAGACAACATGGACTTTTGAATGTACCACAGATTTTAAGGCTAACAAAGTATTTCCGAAAATTTTTTTGGAGATAGCCCGATTCACCCTATAATCCAGAGGTACTTTTTTGAAAGGGATAACATGAGAGAGTGGACACGACAAGAAATAGACAGTGCTATAGCAATGCGTAAAGAGGGTATGCCTCTTGCGGATATCGGCCAGAGGCTTGGTCGTTCTGAAAGCAGTATCGGTAGCAAGATAAGGTATGAGCAGAAATATAAGAACGAACCTAGGAAAGGCAGTGAGAGCACTTCGTCTAACCTGGAGGAGGCTAGTTATTCGTTCGAGAACGCTGCACTGAAGCACCAGCTCAAGGAAATGGCTGGGAAGTTGGAAGAGATAAAGGGTACGGTCACCATAGAAGAAGAGTGGGCCGACGACTTCGATGGGCCGAGTGAGTGGGCTAGGGCGGAGAAAAAGGGTGTCAACAACATCCGAAAGGCTCAAAAGCGAGGTAAATTCAATGTTTCCTTCGATTCCGGACCTATTGCGATATCAGTCATCAGTGACCAGCATATCGCCCCTAATACTGCTTGTGACTTCGTGAGAATGAAGGAAGATGCCGAATTAATCCGTGATACCCCCGGATTCTACGCAGTATTCGGCGGAGATGGGGTCGATAACCATATTAAGCACCGAAGTGCCATGATTGGTAGCCGAACCAACCCAGATGAGCAGTGGAGGCTCTTTGATTACTACCTTCAGCTCTTTGGAGACAAGATATTGGCCGTGATATCGGGTAATCACGACGCATGGACTGCACAAATCGGGGGTGTTGACTACTTATCCAAGTTAGCCGAGAAGAATAAGATTTGTTATGCCCCGGCCGAGGCGCGATTAAACATCAATGTTGCAGGTCAGGAGTATAAGATGGTGGTTCGCCACCAGACCGGGAGGTTCAACTCCAGTCTCAACCAGACTCACGCAGTCAAAAGGTATTATGAGTACGGTGAGGACACATTCGACATAGGTGTTATTGGTCATCACCATGAAGCCGCAGTTGAAATGTTTATTCGCCACGGTCTCAAGAGATATGCCGCAAGACCCGGTTCATATCAAATAAGCAGTCCTTATTCACACCAATATGGTTTTGCTAATGCGATACCCACCTGTCCGACGTTTATTTTGTTTCCAAAAGAACGTAGAATGATAGGGTTCGCAGATGTAAGAGATGCGGTATGGGCATGGAACCGAGGAGTGATAGATGAGTAATCCAGAAGACATTATACGAAAATCCATGGGAGAAACGTCCAAATCCTCCGGAACAAAATACGGTAAATCAGCGTGCTGCAAAAAAGGCCAGACATGTCCAAAATGCGCGCCTAAGCTACGGAAAAAATGACGTTAATAGCTAACTGCGAAAGTTTTTGCAGATGAATCCAGAATCGATAATAAGAGCCAGTTTGAAAAGCCAGCGGGTTGATGATAATACCCATATGATGCTGGTCGATAGGAAGACTGGCAAAATCGTAAAAAAGTATGGCCCCGGTGACGGAGACATACAGCGAGCATTAGATGACTACCGCTCAAGAAAGAGTAGTCACAGTTTAGTTTACACAGATGGCCGAGAAGTATCGGAGGAGTAACCATGCAAGGTGCATTTGACCACTATAACCCCAATGCGATTAAAAACGAGTGGGGTCGCAACATGCAACAGGATGACATGATGCGAGAGCAAGAGAATGAGCGCAATAAAGGGCGAAGAATGATTGCCCACCTACTAGCGAATCTTCTCGGGGGCGGAAGCCCTACCGGAGAACAAATGGAAGCACTTCTTCCTGGTAGTGAACAGCATCAACTAATGAACATGCTGGGTCCCGGAAAGCAAGAGTTCCCCGGCGAAACTAATGTTCGAGACAGACTCTTCAAAAACATTTAGTAAACGCTTGACGAAAGCTACCGACTTCGGTAAGCTAAATAGTGTTGGAAGTCTGTTTTTACAACAGGTTTTAGAGAAGGCCAGTCGATGGGGGCGTTGACTGGCCTTCCTCTTCGCTCCCTGATTACCGATAAAGGTAACCCGATGACATTCAAGGAAGATTTATTAATCGGCAAGGATGCCGAACTTTTAGTCCAATCTATTCAGCGCCGTTGCGGCTGGCCCGAGACAGAGCTTAATACCGGGCCGAACTTAAAGGCATATGACCTCCGTAACCGAGACTTTTTATCAGAAGTCAAAGTGGACGTAATGTCAGCGAAAACGGGAAACATTTTCTTCGAAGAGTCTTATCGAGGCGAGCCTAGTGGTTTCGAAGCAACCGAATCACATGTTTGGTTCGAGGTCATTCCAAATGAAGGCATATTTGCCTTTTCTACTAAACACTTGAAGCAACACATATACAGAGACTACCACACTCATGGTACTCAAAGACCGCACTGTGGGGATGGGGGCATGTCGAGTGGGGTGACTTTTAAGAAAGAGTGGGTGGAAGAGTTGTTCTGGCGCATAGCTAATCCAGATGGTTTGTACGACCTAGAGTGGGCGAGGGAAGTAATTGAGTGGCAGCGAGGGCTAGTCTAAAGTTCCGTAAAAAACTCTTTTGGGGTCAATTACTGTTCCCCTACCGGTAGTGTTTCGTATACCATACATGTACTGGAGAAAAAATATGCGGATGCACTTCATTAAACCCCACCAAAAAAACCGTGTTATGGTTCGCTGCCGAGTATTGCTCATGGATGATGCAATGTCGATTCGGGAGGTTATCATTAATCGTGGTTATCTTCAGGTGGGCATTGTGAAATTTTTGCTCCATCAACTGTTCTGGTGGAAAAAGCCACGTCGGACGAAAGGCGAAATTCAGGACAGCGACACCTTGGACAAATAAAGTCGGGGTGTGTATACATATGGTTACAACGGTTGCAATGTTTTTGCATGGAATAGACCTAAAACCAAACTTGAAGGAATAGGAAATGGCGTCAGACATTACGGAAACACAGGACATGGATGTTCAGGACAGTGGTTACTCAGAAAACCCGTCCGACTTTACAGGCGACTCTGGTTACGATGGTCAGGTCACATCAGAGTCCACTTACACCGAATCATACAATCCCAGCCTATCAGAACAAGTTCAGTCGCTGGGATTTTCTAATGTTCAGGACGACCAAGATGCACGCTATAGACTGCTAGAGTCATACCAGCAACTTCAAGACCAGAATAATCAGTGGGCCCAATATTACAATCAAACAGCCCAAAGCCTAAACCAATATCAAGAGCAGGCTCAGCAATGGCAGCAGCTCCAGCAATCACAACAGTGGCAGCAGTATCAGCAATGGCAGCAGCAACAACAGCCTCAACAGCAGGCTCAGCAGCAGGCTCAGCCAGAAGAGCCACAGCACTGGTGGGCGCCACCGCAAGTAGACCTAGATGAGGCCGCTAAATATCGTGTTCAGCAGGTAAATCCCGAAACTGGACAAATTGAAACAGTGTGGGCTCATGGTACCCCACAAGAGATTATCAATGGTTCTCAGGAATATACATCATACCTAGAGAACTGGGCCGATGGTATTGTGAGGCGACCAAATGAGGTTCTGCCTAGTATCATTGAGCAAGAGTTTGATAAACTATTTGCAAGCCGTTACGGTGCTTTAGTTGAATACAACAATAACTATTTTCAGCAGCAACAACAGCAGCAAACGGTACAAGACATTAATAGTCGTAATGCAGACTGGGTTTACCAAAAAGACCCACGAACTAACGACTTTGTGCGTGATGCTAGTGGCCAGCAGGTTTTAACACCTCAAGGTCAGGCAGTAACGCAGTATGTAAACTACTTTCGTGGCATTGGGGTAGAAGACCCAAGCGCGTTGTGGGACCTTGCAACACGGATGTATGCAGGTGATATTTCGAGTGCTCAGTTGCAACAGCATCAGCAGCAATCGGAAGCAGCTCAAGCGGCTGCACAAAGGAATGTGCAATATCAACAACCAGATCCGGCACCAGCCCCGGCACCAGTGCAACCTGCACAGTATGCCGAGTCAATTGCCCCAGCAGGCGGTAGTCTTGCATTTTCTGAGGACCCAATTTCCCGTAGTCAGAATCCGCACATAAGTGCGGGTGAAAAGTTGCGTCAGCAAGGGCTGACGGACGGTTTGTTTTAGGGTTTTTTAAGAAGGGGTACAGAAAGTGGCTTATAAAGGCTTCAATCCTGTAGCGTTCAGTCGAACCGCAGCTACCACCCTGGCAAAGCACATCCGTGAAGTTGAAGAGGCAATGCTCCGCAACTATCAGATGGGTGCTCTGTTAGAGTCAGCCGGTCGAGTGAATTACAACAACAGCGGTGAAGGTTTTGACTGGCCGGTACAATACCGTCTACATAAAGTAGAAGGTAATACTGGCGAAACACAGCGAAACTTCGCTCGTCGTAACTTATGGAAAACGGCAAACATGGAATACCGTGGCTACCAAGCAACGGACTCTATGTATTACCGTGAATTCCGCAGTAACCGAGGACCAGAAGGAGTCGTCAAAGTTTTCGAAAACTTTGTTGAACGTCTGGAAACCTCAATTACTCAAGTTCTTGGAACCGAGTATTATATTGATGGTTCCGCAACTGGTAACGAACAATCTTGGCATGGCCTAGAATCTATGTTCGGTACTAACGGTACTTTGAATGTTAGCGCTGGTACTCAGCGTAGTGCTAATGCAGCAGACCCTCTCGGTTTTGCTAACAGCACTTACGCTGGCTTATCGTGTCAGTTAGCCAACTATGGTGGCGAAAATGAGTCTGGAGTCATTTGGCCGAACGGTGTAGCCGATTCGGAGTATGACTTCTGGACACCTATTATTACTAACTACACCTCGACTTACTTCGATGGTACAGCAGATACTTTTGCTAAGCAGGGTGATGAAGCGATGCGTTTCTCCATCATTCACGCTCAGCGCAATACAAGTAAGAATGGGCAGATTACTAATGTCTTCCTAGCTCGTGACTTGTATACTAGCCTGCTGAATCTTATCGACGACAAAGAACGAATTAATATCTCGAGCGAGCACAGTTTGCGAGCACTTGGATTTAAGAATGTTCTCAATTTCGATGGTGTTGAAGTATCTTGGGAAAGTGGTGTACCGAATGGCGTAGGCTATGGTATGAACTACGATAACATTGAACTGAAATCTATGGATGATTCTCTCCTTCGTTCTGAAGGTCCTGAGTATGATATTCATAGCCAGAGCTTCAATGCAGTAGTTTCTACTCTGTCTAACCTGAAGTTCAGCAGCCCACGAAACTTCTTCAAACTTGTTTCATTGGCTTAGTCCCTTTTAAGGAAGGATAGAAAAGATGATTTACGTTGACCCTCCTTTTGATTTGGGTGATACACTCAAGGGGACAGACGATGACGGCAACCTTATCAATAAACATTGGGAAGGTGCCATTTTCGAATTCCCCGATTTCGACCGTACCGGGTCTGGTATCCGAAGCGGTAAAACTAGACGCAGTGGACAAAGTATTCGTGCTGTAGCAGTGCGTAATACCTCTGGCGGTGCTTTAACCGTTCAGAGCCTGTGCCTAAAGTTTGACCTAACTCCGACTACATCTGTTACCTCACAAGCAACAGCAAATACTGCTGGCCGAGAAATTATCGGTCGTGTTGATGCTGTATCTGGTGGTGCTAATCTGTGGTGCGGAATTGGCGATGACCAACTAACTGACACAGTTGCTGCAAATGACTTGTTTTGGCTAGTTGTTGGCGGTCCTGTTCTTGCTAAGATTAAGGCTAGTGCAACTATCACTTTCGGTGATGTACTGGTTTCCGCTGCTAGTGGATATCTTGGTGAAGTAGCTTCCGGTAGTGATGCAGCAGTTCTTGCTGAAGCAGTAAATGTTATTGGTCGTGCACTCCAGAAATCGGATGCTACGAACTTTGACGGAACAGCATCCTCCGGTGGAGACAGTATTTTAATTCAGGCTTGCGTCAATATTTAATCGGTTTACCGATGACGTAACCTGCTTACAATACGGGTTTTGGGTACGCCGTCGGGTTTTCGGACTCGGCGGCGTTTCCTTTTTAGGACACAGTAATGGAAAACGAAGAGCACGTACTAGCAGTAGCATCTAAGGAATGTTCTAAATGCTATGTTCAGTTCCCGTTGAACGAAGAATACTTCCATAAGGACAAGTCTAAGCCAGATGGCTACAAAAGAATCTGCAAGATGTGTCGTAAGGAAGAGCGGGAGGAGCGTGAAAATCGAGCTATAGATGAACGTATTAAAGCGTTAGAAGCAGAAGGTATTAAGGTATTAGATGTCCTTGCCAGCCGAGGGAGCTCTATTCCTCACATGGCAGAAACCTTTCAAAGAATCATAGACGTGTTTGGGGGCTCCGGCGGTTTTGCTCAGCACTATTTAGCCAATTACCTAAGCACTCCACCCGGTAGTTCAACACGTCAAAAAATGTTAGACACTGTTATTCGACTAAACATGAAGGTGTCAGAATCAGGTGCAGCACAGAAATCTTTAGAAGAGATTACAGACGAAGAGTTGGATATTGAAATTCAACAAACGGCTAAAGCCCTGCTGTTATACTCAGGGAACAATGGATTGAACGACGAGGAAATGGAGAATTCCGCAGAAGATGACGAAGGAAAAGAAAAACTGGCCTGACGAGCCGGTTCACATACCGCCGGAAGTCACCTACAAGGATGACGCAACCGAGCAACAAAAGCAAGAGATGCGACTTCTCTATGAGGAGAGGGCTCGTCGTAGAATTGAATCCTTGCGTCTTTATGAACCTCTACCTTTTCAAGATAGGTTCCATTCGTGTAATGCCAAAGAAGCGCTTATACAGGCAGGGAACCAAGTAGGTAAATCTTTATGTGCTTTCGTAGAGGATGCACGGGCAGCAACTGGGCAGGACCCGTATGGAAAGTACCCTAAAGAGAATGGGATTATGGTTTGCCTTGGTATGGACGAAGGCCACATTGGAAGAACGATACACAAGTATTTGTTTAGGCAAGGCGCTTTTAAGATTATTAAAGATTTAGAGAGCCACCAATGGCGAGCGTGGAAGCCTTGGATAGAAGAAGATTGGGCTCGCAAAGACGATGCCGAACCCGCACCTCCACTAATTCCAGAGAGGTTCGTTAAAAGATTTGCTTGGAAGAAAAGAGCTCAACATGTGTTTGAGGTTTGTGAACTTACTAATGGCTGGACAATATACGCAATGGGTTCTAAAGGTGAGCCAGCACAGGGGTTTCAAGCTGACTTAGTTCACATTGACGAAGACCTTGAACGACCTGAATGGTACGACGAAATGATTGCTCGTTTGACCATGCGGGATGGAAAACTGCGTTGGTCTGCTCTGCCGCACTCTAAAAACGATGCGTTAGTAAATTTATCAGAACGAGCTGAGGATGAGGAAAAAGATGAGAATCCGTCAACAGTAGTTATACGTGCCACAATATTCGACAACCCCTTCATGCCTGAATCTGTTAAAGCGGAAAATATTAAACGCTGGAAGAAAAAGGGTGAGGATGAGTTTCGTAAGCGTGCGTTAGGTGAGATGATTACCGATACCGTTCTTATGTATCCTACTTTTTCTAAAGACGTTCATAACGCTGTTAGATTTGAAGGTCCACGCCACCCGATTCAGCAAATGTTAACAGACAATCTAGGGGAGCCTTTAGATGGATGGTGTCGTTATATGGTTGTTGACCCCGGTCACAGTATTTGCGCCGTTACTTTCTGGACTATTCCTCCCCCAAGTCTTGGTGATTTTGTTATTTGCTACGACGAGCTTTATTTACAGCAGTGTACAGCGGATAAATTTGCGGACGCCGTTGCCAGAAAAGCCTATGGTAAAACATTCCAAGCGTTCATAATGGATGCTCATGGTGGACGTATTCGAGAAATTGGAAGTGGTGTTCTTCCTCGGATACAGTACAGCAGGCAGTTAGAAGCAAGGGGTGTCTCAAGTGTAGATACTGGGTATGGCTTTCTTCCCGGTAGTGATGATATAAAAGGGCGTGAAATGAAGCTGCGTGACTGGCTTCAAATACAGCCCACAGGTTATCCTAAGATGATGGTTAGCGTTGAAAAATGTCCGAACCTAACAAGAGAGTTTTATAGATTCAAGAAAAAAACAATAAATGGTTTCGTAACAGACGAAGGAAACAGGCGAGGAAACTGTCACGCAATAGAAACCTGCGAATATGCAGCGGCTCATGGGTTAAAATACGTTACACCATCTGCTCCTCCTAAAAGAGAAACCGTAGTGTCTAGAATAATAAAAGCTCGCAAAGAGCGAGAGCAGAAGAGAAGAATAAACAGTAGTTTACGGAGCGGGGGTTCTCGTTCTTACATTAATCTTGGTCCTACGGGAGAATAATTTTATGAGTATCGTACCAACCCAAGAAGAACTTCAGTCATATACAATGCCTGAAGTCGGAATTGGGACACCTGTCACATTCTATTCGAATGGTTTGAAGGAGGGTACGGAGCCACGGATAGGCTTTATTTTGCGTATATCACGCTCTGGCCGAAACGTAGTTATCCGTACCGCTTCAGGTGGTCATCATGAGTCTGTTCGTCACATAGACGACCCTAAATTACAGCTCAACTCAGACCATCGTGAAAACGGTGGATGGGATTTCACAGGATATCACAAGCAAGAGCTTAAAGAGCGTGAAGAAATTAGAGCACGTCTATCGGCATTAGAGTTCTCTGCTACTAAAAACACTGTTCGTCGAAAAAAATCTGCCGATTCAACAACTGAAGAAACTTATGGCAGTTTAAGAAAGCGAGCTTTAGGTCTTGGGATTGAGTTCAAAGGCAATCCTAAGCGACAATGGTTAGAGCAGAAAGTTCAAGAGTTCGAATCAGAAGCCTCAGAAGCTACTGTTTAGTTATAGTTCTTCCCAGCCCGCTTGGTGTTCAGGTGGGCTGGGGTTGTTATATAGAAAGTACCAAACATGGCAACTTGGGAAGAGTCAAAGCATCCTATGTCAGGCATATGCCAGCAATGGATGGAGAAAATCAAACAAGCCAAAAAGCGTAAGCATGAGCATTTTGGTAAGTATGCTGATGAGGCCATGAAGTTTTTCGATGGTGCTCATGACTGGATGTGGAAGGGTGAGTACGCCAAAGCTAGTGGTGGATTCCTAGACAAAGAAGCACAAGGTGCTTTGCCTAATTTCCGAATGACAGTAAACCGTGTGTTCGAGGCGGTGGCTTTATTTGGCCCAGTGCTTTATCACAGGAATCCAGCTATTCAGGTAACACCTCGTATGCTTCCAGAGATTTCTCCCGTAGCTATGGGGATTAATCCTGATGACCCGCAATTAAGTCCTTACTTTGAAACATTTCAGATACAGGATGATTACATAGCGGAAATACGTCGTTCTCACGCTAACATCAAAGAGCATTACCTTAATTGGTTGCAATACGAAACAGATAAGAAAGCCCAATGTCGTCTAGCTATTAACGAAGCAATCATTAAAGGGATGGGTATCTTGTGGACAGAGATGCACCGACCGAAAGGTTCCCCGCATCAATATCCGAAAAGCAGCTTTGTATCAGTAGACGATGTAGTCGTAGACCCAGACGCTGAATACTGGGAGGACGTTACATGGGTGGCTCGTAAGTGTGTTCACCCAGTCTGGAAGGTAGATAGAAAGTATGGTCTAAAGGGCGACTTAAAAGGAAACCTCGAATCCATTAATGCTCAGGGTGAAGTTTACGCTAATGGACGCAAGAAGACTTCGGCGGAGAAACGAAGTGGTCGTACTCATGACCTTATAGAATACTGGGAAGTCTACACTAAATGTGGGTTTGGGGATAAGTTACACCTAACCAATAAAGGAAACGGTGAGAACGAGAAGTACGATTGGAGTAAGTTCGGTGACTTCTGTTACATGGCGATTTCTCCTGACGTGCCATTCCCCCTTAATTGTCCATCAGGGGATTTAGAGAAAAAAGGATTCGACGAAGTGTTCAGTCAGGTTCAGTGGCCAATACCTTTCTGGTGTGATGGTGGCTGGCCATTTAGTCGTTTGCATTTCCACAGCAAGCCAAAGAGCGTATGGCCTATTTCAATGATTAAGCCTGCCATTGGCGAGCTTAGATTTGTCAACTGGTGTATGTCGTTCTTAGCAGACAAGGTAGCTGCCGCTTCGACAACATATGTAGCTATCGCCAAAGCAGCGGGAGCAGAGATACAGGACCAAATTAAGTCAGGTTTAGGTCCGTATACACACATCGAGATTAGCGAAATATTTGGTCGTAGCGTAAATGATGTAGTCTCGTTCTTAGATGCTCCTCAGTTCAATGTAGAAATCTGGAATATGGTTCGCCAGGTTTTAGAGCTGATTGATAAGAGAACTGGGCTAACAGAACTTATCTATGGTTTATCTGGCCCTACTCAAATACGAAGTGCATCTGAAGCAGAGATTCGAAATCAGAACGTGTCTATTCGTCCTGACGATATGAGCAGTCAAGTAGAGGACTGGCTCGGCGTTTGTGCTATGAAAGAGATGGAAGCAGCGGAGTGGGCTTTAAGTGCTGACGATGTGAAGCCTGTGTTAGGTGCTTCGGCAGCTTATATCTGGACGAAACAGATTAAAGCACAAGACTTTGAAGATTTAGTTCGTGATTACACATATCGTGTCGAAGCAGGCTCTGCAAGGAAACCTAATAAAGTTAATCGAGTTCGTCAACTTAATGAGTTTGCCCAGATTGCTATGCCACAGCTTCAGCAATTTGCAGCTCAGGGCAACATGGAACCTTACAACGCATTTATTACGGACTGGGCTAAGGCAAACGATTTAGACCCCAGTCGATACTTAGTTAATCCAGAGCAGAAGCAAGATGAACAGCAAGCTGCAATGCAGCAGCAGCAGATGCAAATGCAGCAGCAGCAGATGCAAATGCAGCAGCAAGCGCAGCAAGCTGACCAGCAAGCTAAGCAAATGCAGCAGCAGCAAGAGGCTCAAAAGCAGCAAACTGAGATGCAGCTTAAACAGCTAGATATGCAGGTCAAGCAACTAGATATTCAATCCAAGCAAGTTGACTTAGAGTCATCAAAACAAAATCTGGAAATAGATAAGCAGAAGAACCAGATGGAACTTGAGTTTATGAAACAAAAGCAAGAGCTTCAACTTGAGGCAAAGAAATCGAAAGATTGAGCAAATGCACGGTAGCGAAGAAATTATTAAGAAGGTCATGGATATTATCAGTAGTATAAATCCAGAAGAAATGACTCAGTATAAAAGCGGAGATGAGCCAGCACCACGAGGTGAGCTTATTCGTCGTTACCATATTAAGCAGGCAGAGCAGGGCCATAGCCCAGCCGAATTTACAGATTACGCAGATAAAGGTTTTGCCGACGCAACGGAGTGCAAACCGCTTATTCGTGCTTTCGGAGAAATTAAGACTCCCGAAGGGACGATTCATATCAAGAAAAGGATTTCGTAATGAGTTATGAGCGTTACAAAAAAGAGTGTGCAGACAAGGGTCAGGCATGTGTAGATTTCTATGACGATTTAATTGCTTCTGGAAATCAGCCCGGATTTGCAGCAATGCTTGCTTTACGTCAGCCACCGGGAACCAAAGGAACGGAGCGAGCTTTTTTAGAAGGCATGACTAGTTGGGCTGATAATATGCACAAGGATAACCGTGATAATATCTTTAAGGCTGCAAAGAAAGCTGGCATTAGCACAGAAGGAAAAATATATAAGGGTGGACTTGGAAAGCCGAGTGACCCAATGGCTTGGATTTCTACGCAGGATGATGTCAGGGAAGTGTGTAAAATAAAAGGATATACGTGCTCTGGAGCAGTAAACTACAAAGCACCAGACCGTGAACCACCTAAGAAGAAGCGTATTGCGAAGGACATTAGAGACCAATATGTTGCTCAGGAACTCGCTAGTAACCCATCGTTAATGGAAAAAGTGAAGAAAAATCCGAAAAGGATTAAAGAAGTGCAGGAAAAGGTAACTGAGAAGCACACTAAAAAGAGATAGCACATTGTCATTTCAAATACCAAGCCGATTAGACCAAAGTCCTTTAATAATGGAATTGTTAAACAATCCCCGTTATAAGGACTCTCCGCACAGTGAAACCGCACAAAATATGGCGATGACACCAGAACAGGCAGTTCGCCATATTATGAGAAACCCATTGAACTTTGCTCCTAACGAGAAGCGAGGTGCTTTGATTTCGAACAACAATGTACGCAAAGAGATGCGTAAACAAAACAACAAAGAAGCAATCATAGGAAAAACAAGGAGATTGTAATGCCTATAGGACCACAAGGAGAGCGTTTGCCTTATCCGGGAGAGCCGGGTTTTCAGGGACCACCGCAAGGCGGGCCACCTGCTCAACCCCCTATGCCCGAAATGGGCGGTGGTATGCCGCCTCAAATGCCAGCACCGAATCCAGCAGTTACTGATTTAGAGACAATCAGGCGGATGAAGGACGCAGAAGTAGCCAAGTTAATGGGCAAGCCTTTACATCAGGCGTTTTCAGCTACTCCTCCAATGACTCCTCCGATGGCACCCCCACCACAAATGCCTCAGCAGGCTCCGCCAATGGGTATGCCACCACAAGGGCCACCACAGCAAGGGCCACCACAACAGGGTCCTCCACAGGGTCCCCCGCAACAGATGCCTCCACAGGGGCCTCCACAGGGGCGACCACAACTACCACCTCGACCTCCAATGATGGGTTAAAACAATGGCAGTAGATGATGGTTTATTAACCTATCACGATGTTTTAGATTACGTGACAGCCCTTACCGATGGCGGTGCACGAACTAAAGACCTTCGGCTTTTCAAGGAAGCAATCCTTGGTGCCTATAGGGATGTTGCGTCTGCTGCTGAGTGGGACTATTACATGACAGAGGGTAGGGTAGACTTAGTAGCCAGCTACTCTACCGGCACCGTGGCGTATGACCACACAGGAGGAGCCAATGAGCTCCAACTAACTCTTTCCGATGGAACTTGGCCAACTTGGGCTAAGCATGGAAGAGTCCGCATTGATGATGTGGTATACCCTGTAAGCGATAGGATTTCCAACAGTATAATTACGCTCGATACATCCCTGAATCCCGGTGCTGACATCTCCGCTGGGACTTCGTATGAGATATATCGAAGCGTATACCCGCTGCCCGGCGACATGTGGCGTTTGTACGACGTTGCTGTGGAAAAGAGTTTTTGGGTTCCGTACTATATAACGCCAACCCAATGGCTCCAGCGGGAGAGATTTGTTCAAAACTCAGGTCAAACCTGGGCTTGGACAATTATGAAGTCCCCCGATGACGAGGGACGTTGGGCTTTGTGGGTGGACCCAAGTCCGAGTACAGCCGAGCCTCTGGGATTTATCTATCGGCGGCGACCCCGCACTTTGCGATGGGCCGGAACAGAGACAGAGGCACGGACGTACACGGCTGGTGGAAGCGCAAGTGCGTCTACCGCAACAACCAGCACAGCTTTGCCTTCCAGTATGGTGGGGTCGATTATTCGATTCGGAACAGCCGCCACTCACCCGACTGGGCTTGCTGGTAATAGCCCTTTTATAGAGCAACATAAAATAAAGTCAATAAGCTCTACGACAGTTACTATAGATGGGACTTTAAGCCAAGCGCACAGTAGTGCGAAGATAGTAGTATCTGACCCTATCGACATGAATGACCAGATGCAGGAAGCATTGAAAGCACAGCTAGAGTATAGGCTCGCAAGATTCTCTAACGACACTAGAGACATGATGACCGCTAAGCAGATAGCAGATGCTGAGCTCCGTAGGGTATTAGAGTCAGAGTCTCGTCACTTTAGCGGAAGAGGAGGCTCTTCTCACTCTCGCTATAATTACATGTTTAGGCACTTAGATGGACAAATAACAACGGACGCATAGTATGCCACGGATATCCAATTTCACAGGTTTAATGACCGACATGGATTCTGGTGATGTTCCACCGGGTTCAGCCACTAGTATGCAGAACGTGAGCACTACCGCTGCCGGTACATTAAAGCCACGTTTAGGTATTCAGCCAGCGACATTCACATCTACTAGCACTATATCTTCATCAAACTACCACACATTTCAGCGCCTGTGCTTCTGTAAGACTCGTAGAGGCGATTTGCTTGCGGTTAATGGGGTAGACAGGGGTTTTCGCTGGGACGGTAAGACAGCCGCTGTAGAGCCTCTAGGAATAACCGCACCAGCAGCAGCTCCAACTATTGTTCGTGCACCATTAAATACTGCTGACAAAGGGAAGGCTATTTCCGGTGTCGCTAATGCTGCTGGTTTGTATCGTGTTACTAGTGCAGCGCATGGGTTAAGTGATGGCGATATTGTTAGAATTGGAAATTTAGTTGCTACTGGCGCTATGGCAAACGACCTGAACGGTCAAAGTTTTACAGTAGCCAACAAAGCAACTGACACGTTCGATTTAGCTGGTACATCTTTTGATGGTTCTTATTCATCGGGTGGAACGTGGTCACAGTCTGGGTATGGTGCTACTGCTGGTGATTATGTCTGTGGGTACAGGTACATAGACAACACAAGCACAGCGATACCCAGTAGTCTCTCGGGCTTAACAACAGTCACTGCATTAGAAAACGATTTCTTTACTTGGTCGTCATTATCTACAACCACCGAAACAAGGGCGCAGTATAAGGTTGAGTTGTATCGCTCGGCAGCAGGTGTCACTAATGTGTTGTATAAAGTGGCAACAATTAGTTACTCAGGCTCGATGTCTTATACCGATGAAGTAGATGATGCAACTCTTAATAACAGTTCTGTCGATGACACGCTATTAATATTAGTCAATCCTCCGGTAAATAATAACTTAGTGGCTCGTAGATTTGAGCCACCCCCGAATGACAGGCCAATCGTTGTTCAGTTTCAAGATAGGTATTTCTACGGCGGTTTAGTGAAGTATAACCGTGGAACAGTAACCACGAACGGGAATACGACCATTAACGGCAGCAGCACAGATTGGGTTAGTACGTTGGCTGGCCGATACATTGAAATTGAGGGAGAAGTTGCGCCTCTATTGATTTCAAGCGCAAGTGCTTCTAGTATCACGACCGCTACAGCGGCTGGAACTAGTGCGTCCGGGAAAAACTACGTTATCCTTCCAGAAGAAACAAAACGCCGTCAGGTTATGTTTAGCGAACCCGATGAACCAGAAAGCGTTCCGGATGTGAACGTGTTTACCGTACAGGAAGTGGGGAATGATGACGACAGTATTATTTCCTTAATGCCTCTAGGGACATCGTTATTTTTGATGGGTAAACGACATAAGTATGGATTTGGATTTTCAAGCAATCCAGCTATAGATGGCTCAGTTCGATATGTTGAAGACCGAGGCGTATTTAATCATTATTGCTGGGACACATTCTCTAACGCAGCTTTCTTGATGGATGACATGGGTCCATACATGTTTAGTGGCGGTAGTCAGGATATTAGTCAGCCAATCAAAGACTTGTGGCGTAAGGATGGAGACGGAGACAAAATAGACTTCACAAAGTCAGATAAGTTTTTTGTTAAATGTGACCGAGCTAAGAATAGGGTTTATTTCTTCGTGTCGTTTGTAGGTGATTCAGAATCGTATCCAACCAGAGCATTGGTTTACAACATTACTAGACAGTCATGGGACCTGTATCATTATCCACAGCAAATAGGTTCGTCAACAAACCTGCAAGAATCCAATGAAACAAAAGTTATTTTTGGCGCTGAAAATTCTAAAGTGTACATTGCTGACAAAGGTAACACCGACATCGTTACCTCGGAAGTCAAAGGTACTTGTACAAGCAGCGGTGGCACTACCCTTACTGATTCCGGAGCCAGCTTTGCTGCTAGCGTTATTGGTGCTTCTGTTTATATTTATGAGGGCACTGGTAAAGGTCAGCGCAGAACTATCAGCAGCAGAACGTCAACTCAATTGACGGTCTCTTCGGCTTGGAGCACAAACCCAGACACGACTAGTAAGTACGTAGTGGGTGCCATCGAATGGAACTGGAAGTCCAACTCTTTCGGTCTTCCTGTAGCAGACCAACGCATTAAACGTGAAGTCGGTCTAAAGTTTAAGCCTACAGACAATGACCAACGTATAGACGTGCGGTTTTACTACAACAATAGTGAGACACCTCTTGAGCATGGAATGTCGCAAGTTCTTGGAGATGCCGTAGAAATACAAGAGACCAACAAATCTGATGTGGTGGTTTACATGGAAGACGACAGGAACGACTTGGAAACATCTTCTGGTCATGAAAAATTTAGATTCGATGGAATGTATAGTAATTCATCACATGGTGACCACAAAGTTTCTGTAGAACTGCGAGGGTATTCTGCTAACGAACAGCAAGAAATACAGCGGATAGACATAGAAGGGGTGGAGGGTTAAGTTGTACGCAAAACAAAGCGCACACTTCGACCGGCTTTTAGAGACCGGGTTGTCGGAGCAAGCCGTTCAGATTTTCAGGGATATTTTTGCTAATCCCCAAGTGGAGCTCCATCACGAAGGGTTGATAAATATTACCGGAAATGTAGTCGGCCCTAAAATTCAATCAGGCAGATGGGGTGTAGCTCAACATAATTGGGATTACAACCCCGACTCTAGTACATATCCGAGTGCAGGTGGAAAGATGGGCTATGTCGTTTGCAAGCCAGCAGATGACATGAATGGAACAGGCACTACAGGCCGCAGTGACATAAGCGTGTATTTACCTACCGCACCCGGCCAAGACCCTAATATTATAGCTGGAGATGTTATATTGTTTTTTGAAACTCCGGGCGGAACTTTAATAGCACCCGGTTATGGAGATTTACGTGTCGGTACCGTTAGGGCAGATGTCACGGGAGACTCTGAGTCTAAAGGTTGGAAAGCCATGAATAGTACCGAAAACGGAAAAGCGAACGGTGGGTCTGGGATAGACTTACGAGATAAGTTTTTGAGACAATGGAGTTCCAGTGGAGATGCCGGTACTAGTGGTGGAAGTGCTGCAACGCAACCTA
>Ga0114932_10002879_pt1 | contig 17542 bp, 18 predicted proteins | sample 2SBtaG_2_FD_87286 | JGI IMG/M metagenome (GOLD analysis project Ga0114932, IMG submission 87286) | Deep subsurface microbial communities from Kolumbo volcano to uncover new lineages of life (NeLLi) - 2SBTROV12_ACTIVE470 metaG | ecosystem: Environmental > Aquatic > Marine > Volcanic ... | reverse complement strand
ACAAAGTTTTTGACCTGAATATTTTCTAGTATAGACTGCTTGATTTTCACATCTATCGCATTTCATAAAACTGATGATTTTTTTTCATTAATGATTCTTTAGGCATGTTGACCAGTCTGTTATTAACATCTAGGCACACAATTCACATCATGAGTATAGAACAAGTCTCCCAACAAGACAAACAAATCTACAACCAAGCTGAAAGGATTCAGGGATTTATTGAAAGACAAAAAGAAATTTTATCTAAAGAAAATTTAGATATTTTTCTCAAATTCAATGATGAAATGATAGTTTCTAGCATTGCTGAAAGTACAAGATATAGAAATCTAAATCATTTTTCTCTTTTAACAAAATATTTACAAAAAAATTGGATAGATGTTACTGAAGCAGATCTTAGAGAACTTGTCGCCAAACTTATGACTAAACATGGTGAAAACGGGAAAGAAACTGGATACACTCGTGTTCTAAAAATCTCTTTGAAAGGGATCGTACGATTTGTTAAACTTGGTTCTAGAAATAAGCCTGAAAACAGTGAATTACCAATGTTATTGTTTGTTAAACCAAAAAAAGTCATGGAAAAATTAACACGTGAAGATTTACCAACTGACAAAGAAATTGAGAAACTTTTAGCTGTTTGTGCTGATTCATCTAGAGATAAAGCCATGATAGCAGTTCATGGTGAAGCTGGAACAAGAATCGGAGAATTACTAACCTTGAAAATAAAAGATTTTGTTCTAGACAAATATGGTGGATTGATTAAGGTAAAAGGCAAAACGGGAACTAGATCAATTAGAATAGTGAAATCTGTTCCATATCTAACAAGATGGCTTAATGATCATCCTAACAAAGATAATTCTGAAAGTCCAATGTGGGTATATGTTAGAAACAGTGATTCTTTTGGAAAACCAGTTAACTATTACGGATTCAATAGAATTTTACACAAAAGAGTAAGACAAGCTAGAATAACTAAGAGAATCTATTCACACTTGTTTAGGCACAAAGAAGTAACTGATTTTGTTGGGAAACTTACTGAAGCTGAAAGTAGAATGAGGCACGGTTGGGAAAAATCATCTGCAATGCCATCAAGATATGCTCACATGAATCAAGAGGATCTAGATGAAAAAATATTACAAGTTATGGGAATGAAAAAACCCAAAATTGATAATGAACCATTGAGAGAATGTACATTTTGTAAGATTACATATCCAATAGAAACTAGATTCTGTGATACTTGTTCACGACCACTAGATGTATCTGATGCAATACACATGGAAAAAGAACAAGATAAACGAACTAGAGCATTAATCATGGAAACATTACGTCAAGAACATTCTAACAAATCAAAATCAACTCAAACAAAACAAATGAAAGATACCATTAATGAAAAATCAAAAGAGATTGAAGAATTAAAAAAAATAATTCATACTATTACAAAAGAATAATTATTTTTTTGTTTTATCAATATCAATATGACAAATGTCTCTTAGATAATTACGATATTTTTCATGTTTATCATGACAATTAGAACATAAGTCGATACTGTGAGCTTTCCCGTTTTCATCAGGTGCTTCTACAACATGATGTTCTGTTAATTCAACACCCTTTTGTTGACACATTGGACATTCTCCTACATGCATAATTTGTTTGAATAAAACCAAGAATTAAGGATTTTAGGCTCAAATTAGAGAATTATAATAGAATTAAAGCTAGCAAATTTCCACGAACACTCATTTTCTTATGAATAAAATCGGATCCACACATAAAAATTGAAAATTTCTGTGAAAAAATGATTTGTAAATCTTTGTTCTCTAAATTATTTCATTTCATTAATTGTTGATTCATCATATTCATTTTGATCATATGTCTTACTTTGAGTTTGTTTTTTGCTTGTATAGTAGAGTAATGCAAAAAATACTCCCGCAAAAACCCATATGCCCCCTGGAATTAAAGCAAGAAGAATTATTCCAAGAATTATAATTAATTTCAATTAATAATGCCTCCTAAAGAAATCATCTGCACCTACTGCAACTCTCCATGTAATCTCTAAAATTGCAATTACAATACTAATTAGAAAAAATAACAGTCCAACTCCAAACACAAAATCTACATGTTCTGCAATTATCATCAAAAATATCCCAAAAACAAACATGAAAAATGCAAATACTCCAAGTGTTGATTTACCATTCATTGTTCTAAAATCCACTTTAAAATCTGAATTTGACCCCATTTTTCTGCCTCATAATTCAAGTCGTTGCTAAAATATCCTACCATGTATTGAGACGTAATATCTTCAAGTAGACTTTTGATTTTCTTTTCAGGCATCATTGAACTTCAGTCTCCTCCTTTGATTTTGGAATGGACAGTGGTTTGTCAGTCAAACCATTACCATCATCAAAGCATTTGGTTTGATATTTACAAAATTTACACAAACCAGAAACTTCCCCATTTAGAATTTTTTTATCTGTCTTTGCACTTTCAATCTCTTGGATTCTAGTCTTAATCCAATCTGTCAAGTCTCTTTTTTGTACTTTGTAAGTTACAATATCAGACATGTCGGCATAGACAATATTGAGATTCTCAACTGGCATGTATTCTGAAAACATTGTATCATAGCATTGCAATTGTAGTATATGTTCAAGTTTTGGCAAAAATCCTTGTTTTATTTGCCATCTAACAAATTTTGTAGTCTTTAGATCAATGATTGTTTTTGTCTTCCAATCATACATGTCTAATCTCCCTGCAAGGGTTGCAATTCTTCCATCTTCTAATAGAACATAATGTTCAACATCCATCTCACGCCATTTGTAAGCATATGTCATTTGGTGTAAAAAGTCACCACGAACTGTTGCCCACATTCCTTCAAGTGTTGTCCCGCCAAGGAGTTCTTCTTGAGAAATCCCTAATTGTTTGTAAAGGGATTTTCTTTGGCATCCAACAAGTTCAGTTACTGAATATCTTGAAGTATAATCCTTGGAATACAATCCATTTCTTTTTTGTAAGAAATTGATTATTCCTTCAGGTGCATCAATTTCTTCAGTTAGTTGTTTGGTGTTAAGGCCACCATCCATTTGATTTGAAATTTTTTGTTTCATACATTAGAATAGTGCCTGTATCATGAAGACTTTATATTGTATTATACAAATAATATTTTTACTATATGATACAAATAGCCACAGTTGGAGATACTCAAATTGTTGTAAAAGAAGGATTACGAAAAAATCCGCCGGATAAATTATTCATTTTACATACTGAAAACGAAAGAACAAAATCAGAATTTGATGATGCAATAGAAAAAGCTAAAGGAAAAGAAAAAGACTTTCTTAAAACTCAACAATACAAAAACAATGCAGAAAAATTAAGAAAAGAAATTGTAAAAGAATTTGAGATTCAAGTAGAATTAGTTAAGGTTGGAAAATATGATACATATGATGTGATTCGTGAAATACAGGGAATTATCAGTAAAGAAAAAAGGAAAAACATAAAATTACAAGGAAAAGATTTTGCAATTAATTTAACTGGCGGTACAAAGGCAATGGTTGCAGGTGCTGCATGTTCTGCTTATCTTGCACAAACTAAAATGTACTATGTATTACAATATCATGAAGCAAAAGGAAAAGAACTAGTAATAGAATTACCTGTTCCACCTAGAGTAAAAAGTAGAAATACAATTTCAGGATCTACTGAAAGTACTACATCACGTATACTTGCAAGAATTTGGGAGTTAAATCCTCCTGTTAGCCGTACAAAATTATTAGAAAGTTTTGATAAAGAAGGAATGCCAACTGAGAAATTAAAGGCAGAAAAGAAAAAAGATTCTAAATCTGGTAAATATAAAAAAACTGGAAAATTCAAAAAGAAAGTTGAATTCAGACCAATTACAACAACATTACTTAATTTTCATTTAAATAAACTTGAAGAAGCTGGATTAATTGTTAGGATTAAAGGGATTGGAAAAACAGAATCAGGGAAAAAAGACAGAAAAAGTACTTTTATAGATTTAACAGAATTTGGTCATCTTCATGCTGCAAATCCTGAGGCTATTGGGGACGTAATTTAGTACAAAAAAAGTTTGTATTATACAATAATTATTTGATAAGAAAGATACTGTAAGGTAATGTATGCAAAAAGAAAAAAACAGACAATTCATTCAGGTGGATATTCCTGATGGAATTACCTCATTTCTAGAGAAAAAATCAGGAATTTTTAGAAATGATAAAACTCCATCATATGGAGTTACTGACATTGTTCGTTGTTTAAGAAAGTCATATTATGAAAAGACCAAAAAGAAGAGATCTAAAAAAATTCTAGATAATTTGTGGCCTTCAGTCAGAGGTGATCTTTTACATGAAATGACAAAAGCCTATAATTGGAACGAGTTGGATATGGATTTTCAAATCCCTCTTGGAAATGGTAATTTTGGAACTATTTCAGGTAGACTAGACATGTATGATTGGAAGACAAAGACAATCATCGATCTAAAGACTACAAAAGATGTCTATTCACAAGCAGAAGAAGGAACTATTCCTAAAAAAGAAGATATTTTACAAATTCAGTGTTATGGAACTATTTTCTCAAATATTATCCCAATTAGTCGTTTAATTCTAGTATATGCAGATCTTAACGACATGATCGCATTTCAAATAAAAAATGAAGACAAAACATGGTGGTTAAAAGATAGAATTATTGAATTAGAAAATGCCATTGTAAATAGAAATCCTCCAAAAAAAGAATTTTCTAAATTATGTAATTTCTGTAAATTTGAAAATCAATGTGATCCTTTTAATACGAAGTTCATAGATGGGTATGATCATCTAAAGGAAGGGATATGATGACATTAAAACCACTTATTGCTACAAAAGAGATTCAACAAAAATACATTGATTTTTACAAATCAAATTTTGCTTTAGGTAATGAAAGTTTATCTGAAAAATTAAATGGATTAAAAGAAAACAACCATCTCTGGAAATCACCTTTCATTTTAATCTCTCAAAACTACGTACCTGGAAAAAAATCCAATAAATTGATGCTGGATCTTGATATTGAAGAAAATCTAATGAAAGCAATTGATATCAACCAATTTTTCAAACATCAAGATAATGCTTTAACTAATATCATTAAAGAAGAAAGGAATACAATAGTTTCTTCAGGTACTGGTTCTGGAAAAACTGAATCATTTCTCATTCCAATTTTAGATCATTGTTCAAAATTTCGAGTTAAAGGAATTAAAGCAATTATTGTTTATCCTATGAATGCATTAGCAGGTGATCAGGTAGCAAGACTACGAAAATATCTTTATCGACTAAATAATATCGATAAAAAAACAGGACAAGAACCAATTACTTTTGGAATTTATAATGGATCAACACCAGAAAGATCTCATTTAGGAAATAAATTACATAAAAAATTACAAGGAGTTCAATTACCATGTCCTGAATGTAAAAAAAATACTTTGATACCTGAAGGTGAAATTGGGTCTAAAGTTCATTTAAGATGTACTAATAATTCTGAACATGTAATTGATTTTCAATTTTTATCAAGAGAAGATCTTAGAGAAAATCCACCAGATATTCTTATCACAAGTTATGTAATGTTAGATAGAATTCTGTTAAGACCTAAAGATAGAAAATTATTTGAAAATAACCAAGTCAAATTCCTTGTTTTAGATGAAATGCATACATATGCAGGTGCCAGAGGTGCCGATGTAGCTTTAATGATTCGTCGATTAAAACGTAGATTAGAAAAAAATGCAATTGATTCTGTAAATCTTAGATGTATCGGAACAAGCGCTACTATGTCAAAATCAAAAGATCAATTAGAAAGACAAGAAACTATTGCAAAATTTGCCACCAATCTATTTGGAACCTTATTTTCCAGTAGTGATGTTTTTGAAGGAATTAGAGAAAAATGGCAACTAGGAGATGCTAATTCTCTTGATGTTATTGAAAAATTAGACATAGTTGAACCTACTGATGACAATTTTAGTACTCAAAACTATGAAAATCTCTGTAAACAAATTGACCCTAATATAGACAAAATTTCTGAAGAAAATAAGAAGAAATTCCTTGGAGAATTATTATTAAAAAATGAATTCTTTCAAATCCTAATTCAATCATTAAATGAACCAAACTCTGTAGATGAAATAATAAAATCACTAAAACAAAATTCAAAATTAACTGAAAAAATTGATTTTCAGAATATTCCTCATTTAGAATCAACAATTTGGAGCTATCTTCAAGCCGGAAGTTTAGCAGAAAATCCTAATCGAAATCTATCTGAACCATTACTAAAAGTTAGTGTACATAATTTTTTCAGAGTTTTACCACCAGTCTTCATGTGTAGTAAAACAGATTGTAAAAAAATGTATTTTGTAAATAAAGATGAGTGTGATCTTTGTGGGAAAAAAGTTGAAGAATTAGCAGTATGTAGAAACTGTTCACAAGAATTTTTTATTACAAAAGTAAGTAAAGATCTATTATTAGAACACCATAATTTACCTAAACAAACTAAAATGTACAATGAATTTAGAACAGGAACATCAAAAAAACCTCCTCAAGAAAAAACAATTCCACGATTTTCTCATACTGAAAATGTAGAAGAAATTGATGAATTATGGTATTCAATAACTGATGAAGTAGAAATTGATGAAGAAGATGATTCAGAATACTATTTTAGAAAATATAAAAAATGTTTAGACTGTGGATCTTTCTCACCTAGAAATTCTAATTCATGTCAAAATAAAATTGATGATTCATTATGTGATTCAAAAAATTTAGTTTTAATTGAAACATATCCTCATAAAACTGATCCAAATTCAACTTGGAGACCACGTGATTGTCCATATTGCCATTATACTTATGGTTCAGGATTTGCTGTTACACAATTCCATATGGCTGAAAAACAAGCTACAGTAAATCTCTTCAATATCATTTATGATCATATAAAAAATAAAAAACTCTTAATTTTTACAGATAGTAGACAAGATGCTGCTGAATTAGCTGGTTGGACTGATTTTGCTCATGAAGATACAGCTCTAAAACAAATGATAATGAAAAAATTATCAGATATTTACGAGGAGGAAGATAAGCCTGTGAAATTTAGAAGACTGTATGATGAAGTAATAGAGTCTATTGAAGAAGAATGGTATAGTGGCGATCTTGATCAATTTGAAAGAGAAGAAAAGGAATTCAAAAAGAAACTTTTATTGGAATTTTCTAACAAAGGCAGATACTCTTTAGAAAGATTAGGTTTAGTTGAATATAATTACAAAGATCTGAATAATTCTGAAAAATTTGAATCTGTGTGGAAAGAAGTTATTTCCTCAATTTTACCAGAAGGTAAAATGTCTATAGATTTGGAAAATATTCTTAAATTACAATCACCAAAATCTGAGGGGTTACGAAATTTCATAATTACAATATTGAATCTTATTCGTCGTGATCAAGCATTACAAGGACTAGAAGATAGGAGAGGAGATAGTAGAACATATGCTCATGGATATGATATTGATGATGCAGGAGAACAAATTGATAATGTTCCTGGGGGAATTAAGATTCACAATATTATTCGTACAAATAATAAATTTGTTAAATTCACAAAAAAGGTTTTTGAAATAGATAATGAAGAAGCTACTATTGTTTTAAGAACTGTTTGGAATTTTCTAGAAAAAAGATCTTATTTGGTTAGAAGATCATTGAGAAAAAATTACAATAATTCAACAAAAGATGCAAACGTTGTTTCTACTGGTAAAGTGATTATTTCAATACCTAAAAAAATTAATTATTGTTCAAAATGTAAGAATAGTTTTTCTAATCTCCCAAATAATACATGTACTCATTATTACAGACAAAAATTTTGTGAAGGTAAACCCAAAGAAAAAGAATATGACGAATTTTTACAAGATCTAGATAATTCATATTTTTTTAAAACATTCAGAGAAGGTAATCCTTCAAGAATGGCAGTTCGTGAGCATACTGGAGCTATTGAAGAAGCAGAAAGAGATAGAATTCAAACTCAATTTTTACCATATGAACAAAAAGAACGTGATATTGATGTTGTTGTTGCAACACCTACCTTGGAATTAGGTATCGATATAGGCGATCTTTCAACTGTTTGTTTATACAAATCTCCACCATCCCCAGCTAGTTATCTCCAAAGAGTTGGAAGAGCTGGAAGAAGAGATGGAATATCTTTTATCAATACATTCTTTTTCAACAGCCCAATTGATGAATTCTATTATAGAAATCCTCAAGAACTTATCAAAGGAAACTTTAGTCCACCACCATTGAAAATAGAAAATAATGAATTACTTACTAGACATCTACACGCATTAATTTTAGAACAGTTATCATTTACAGAAGATTCAGACATTTTATCAAAAAAAGTGAGTTCATTTTTAGAAAAACGAATAGAAAATACAGAGAAAATATTTTCAATGATAGATAAAGAAAAAGAAAATATTTTTGGCAGTATAAGACAATTTGTTGATATTATTGAAGATGTTGAGAGTTCTGAAATAATAAATAATTTAGAAGAAATCGTTTCAAGATTTAAGGAAGAGTTTGATAGTGCATTAGAAAATTTTGTTTATGAAATTGAAGCATGTAGAAAATCTATTCGAGACTTTGAACAAAAAACACGGACTGATGATTGGGATTCTGGTAATATACAAAAACTTTATGAAAAATTAAAAAATCTTCAAGAAAAACCATTAGAAAATCATTTATTTGATGTAAACTTTTTACCACGATTTGCATTTCCTGGACTATCCGTTACTATTGAAGATACTGACGGAAAACAAATGCACGGTGGTCGTTCAAGACAACTAGCTATTGTTGAATTTGCACCTAAATGTGAGGTAACTTATAGAAAGAAAAAATATCAATCAATTGGAATTGATCTTACAAATGTAGATTATGGAAATTTCTATGTTTGTAATCATTGTCTAAAATATTATGACACTCAACCAATTGAAAATCAACAATGCCCTTACTGTGAACAAAAAATTGATAATCCTATCTATATTTCTCCTATAGCTCCTAAGAAAATAATCATACAAAAAACCAAAAAATCCCTAAGTGAAGGTGGAGATTACAGAGAGGCAATAGTTAACACATTCATGCCTAAACCAAAGGGTGAAACACCAGAAAAATCAATTTCTGACCTTGATCAGTATGATATCAATCTAAAAAAATATGGAAATGTTCAGTTACTACTTACTGTAAATGGAGCATATACCTCATATGCTGATTCTGAAGATGATGAAAGAGAGTCTCAAGATTTAGAAATTTGTAATAAATGTGGAAGAGTAAAAAATTCACGTAGAGCACAACATTATCCATTAAATCAAAAATTTGGAAGAAGAAGAGAATACTGTTCAGGAAACTTCAATGAAATAAATTCATTATATCACATAATGCCAACAAATGTTATTTCAATTAAAATTAATGAGAAAACTCAAGAAGGAAGTGGTAATCCATCAAAAACATTTCTTACTACATTAAAAAATGCAATAATATTCTCTGGACAAATAATCTGTGAATCAGCTGAAGGTGAAATTGGTGGAATTGTTAAAGAAAATGAAATTTTACTATATGATAATGTTGATGGAGGAGCAGGATATGTTGATACTATTTATGATAAATTTGAAGAAATTTTGAAAAATGCCAACAAAATCATCAAAGAAGAATATGAAACATATCAAGATGAATGTGATACAGGTTGTCTAAGATGTTTATGGTCTTACAGAAATAAACGTGATATCAAATTTATTAATAAAAAATTAATTTTACCACTTTTAGAAGAAAGTGTTAATTTAACTTCCAGTGATCCAAAAAAAAAGCTTGAAGAAAAACCAAAATTAGATTTTGAAAAAACATTTTCAAAACCTGATGATAAAAATATAATTCAACATATTAAAACGAGTTTACGTAATGCAAATTCAGATGTACAAATTTTTACACCAATAATTTCAAACAAAAAAATTGAATTTTTAGATGAAATAAAAGATTGGAGTGATATTATTAGTTCATTAAGAATAGGAGAAAAAAGTATCAATGTCACAATTTTCTTAAAGAAACTTGAATTAACAGAACAAAAGATTTTGAGACGATTACTTGATTCTGGAGTTGAGATTTATGCTCTAAAAGACAATTTTTTGGAAGAATATTCTAAAGAATTAGGAACAACTAGAATACTAATTGATCAATTTGAAGAATCTAGGAAATGTATTGAAGTTTCTAAGGGATTGACTGAAAAATTATACAAAGATCCATCCCTAATGAAATCTGGAAATTCAGATGTAGTTGTAGAAAATTTTAAAGAATTTTTTAAACAAATTATTACAAATTCCAGAAAATCTTCACTTGATGATTTATGGAAATCAGAAGATGTGGAAATGTATCCAATATTTACAAACGATGAAGCAAGTCTAAAAATTGCTGTTGAAAACTTTGAAAAATTGCTAAAAAATGCAAAATTAGAAATTAAGATTTTTGATCCGTATATGACAAACAGAGAAGGTGATGAAAATCTATTATTTTATACAAAATATTTAGATCAATTTTTGAACAAAGATGTTTCAATCAAAATTATAACACACGATCATCCGTTAAATGAAATTAAAAATGTAAAAAGTTACATGTCATCATTAGGATATGATATAGACATAGTATCATATGATGTAAAACCAACATATTCTAACCAACAAGGAAAACGATTATTCCATAAACGATTTATTATTATTGATGGAAAAGCAGATGTCCATACTGATATTGGATTTAGATTTGTATTTGCATATGTTAATTATTCTAAATTAAATAAAGAATCTGATCTTATTCTTATTTTTGATAAACAAACCATTGACAATGAAACTGCTATTTTTAATAGGTATTGGAATTATGAAGTAAATACAAATCAACAGATTAAAGATTGGCCAAAAATTGATACGAGGAAATCATTATGAGTCTAAACGATATTATGAAAAAACTTGTAAAAGATTTTGATAAAGAATCATTATCGAATGAAAAAATTCAAAAAATTTTAGATTCTTTAGAAGAAGGTCACAAATTCATTCTCAAATTAATTCATGATAAAAATAATTTTGAAAGATTAAGAGTTGGAAAGATTTTTGATGGTCATATTGATAATAACAACAAAGGTTATCTTAGCTCTCATAATTTTCCAATTACTTTAGAAATTTTGAATAGAGAACTACTTCCTGGTGGGAATGTTCATGTACCAATTATGGGTTCTGAAGCTCCACGCCTAGTATACCATACAATATGCCCAGAATTAGAGAATTTTACTTCATTAATAGTCTGGTTAAAGAGTGATAGTTCAAAAACTGCATGGAATTTCATTGCTGATCTTGTTGAAAATGAAGATGAAACCAAAGTATTACAATTTTCTGAAAAATGTGGAATAGAACTTCCAAACATCATCCATCCTAATTTTGATAGAGACTCAAAATTGGTAAACAGAATACTGTATGAATCACTTTATAATTGGAAACATGCATACTATCTATTTGATGATGGTTATACCATTATGTCACAAAATTCCCCAATTAATTTTAGAAGATTAGTTTTAGATGAACAAACCAAGGAAGAGTCATTTGTTGGAATTAGAACTACAATCGGAAGAGTCAATGCTATAAAATCAAATACAGTTGAAGTTTGGATTCCATGTCTAAATCAAAAACCTTGGAAATGGGAATGGGATTTACCAAAAAAATTTGATAAATCTCAATTAAAACAAAATCAACTTTACTTTTTCCAACTATTTAAAAAAACTGGAGAAAAAAATATTGAAACTTTTGTTAGAACAGTTGATATTGCTGATCCAATTGATATTGTAACTATGTTTTTAGCTCAATCATTATACTTACTTTATCTTGGCAAAGGACGATTAAAACTTCTTAATACATCACAGTTTGAAAAATTATTTAAAATTTTTTATGCACAAACAAAAAAATTTGTTTTTCGTAGTAAAGAGGAATTAGATATTTTAGAAAAAACAAATTGGAAATTTATTCAAGGTATTGTTACAAATGATTTTACTAAATGGATTCAAAATGAATTATATTTTGAACCTCCCTTGTTAAGAAGATCCATATCTGAATATACATTACCCCAAAAAGAATTAATCATAAAACAATTTGATAAGTCGCTTTCTACTTTTAGTCATAATTGTTTTGAAACAATTCCTTACGATGATAATGATAATAGATTATTTTCATCAAGAAAAGAAATGAGTAAATTTGATAAAATTTATGATTTTGTTCATTTCTTATTACGCTCAAAAAGGCTCATTTTAGGTATAGAACAAAATCCAAATCAAGCACATAATCGTGATAAAGAGATTTCATGGTTAAAAAATATCATAAACTCTAACTAGATTTAGATTTTTTAAAAGTCAAAACAAAATCAAAACGTAATCCACCTTCTTTGTGTTCTTGAACTACAGAAGTACGAGAATAATCCATCGTAGATATATCATGAATTTTTAATCCAATCTTTTTTGTAAAGTCAAAAATTTCTCGCCAGGTTCTTTCACTGTGAGTATTAAAAATAAATGAAATACAATGATTTGGTTTTAGAACTCTAACCATTTCTATCATTGATTTTTCAAGTAATTTCATATAGTTTGTAATGTCTTTGTTTCTTTGTTTTGCAGTACTGATAATAATTTCATTTTTGTAGTTTACTTTGTTATTTAACCAACTATTCCACATTTGACTCAATTCTAAATAGGGTATTCTATCACCATGAGGTGGATCAGTAATGATATAATCAACCGAATTTTTTGGAAGTTTTTTTAATCCTTCAATTGCAGATTTGTTCATTAAAAAAACATCACCTTTTTTCAAATTTTTAAAATTATTCACAAATTCAGGTTTACCAAACGCTTCTTGTTGAATTTTTTTTGCTGCAAATATTTTGTTGTATCTTGTTACAAAACTATTCCAAACATTTAGTTCAAAATGTTCATTTGGAACCCAATATCCAATAATCCAACTACCAATTTTTCGTGTTTTAAGTTTCTTTTTTCCATTCTCAGAAATTGAATTATTAATTACAAAAACCATTTTACTGGCTTGTCCTAACATTGATGAAAAACATAATCGGAATATTTCTCGAGTATTTTTATCATGAATTTTGTTAATTCTATCTAGTAAAATTGCCAAAGCAGTAGTATTTCTAGGCGTGAAAAGGTCACATATGCGTGATTTTGAAGTAGCATTAATTCTTGGATTATCAAATAATTTATCCTTTGGAAAAAATTGTTTTATTTTTGCATAACTAAATGAATTAGCAAGTCTAACATCAGATGTAGTAGGTTTTAGTTTGTGTATTGTATGATTTCTATATCTAACTTCATCTAATTTACCATTCATCCAAACATAATGAGTGGCAACATATGTTTTGTTGTCTCTTTTAATTTTATAAAACGAATTAATTTTTTCCTTACATTCAGATTCTATTTTTAAAAATTCTTTTTCAAATTTCTCAACATCAACAGGAGTTAAAATTCCTTTTGATAATGAAAAAGCTGTTGGATTAATATCAATACCAATTGATTTTCTTTTAGAATTATATCCTTCAATTAGTGCAATACCTGAACCACAAAAAGGATCTAAAATAATATCATTTTTCTTTGAGTATTTTTGAATATATTCATTAATTAGATTATGTGGTTTTTTTGCCCAATACTTGTGCATTGCATAAATTGTAGAATACATTTTAGGTTTTGTGTTTGAATTTGATATTTTATCACCGAATTTTTGTTTTAATTGCATAATTTCTCAGAATCTAATAAAAAATGATTTAACTTACATATGTGTATTGTGCTTAAATGGTATATCCTCCTGAATCTCAAATTAGATTGCCGTTACTAAGATCAGCTAAAGACAAAAAAATCCACTCTGTTTTAGATGTTGAAAAAAATCTTGCTAAGAGATTCAAATTATCCAAATCAGAAATATCAAGAATTAAAAAATCAGGAGGAGAACGATTGTTTTTACATCGAGTTAGATGGTCAAGAACCATTCTAAAATATGCTAAACTAATTGAATATCCAAAATCTGGTTATTACAAAATTACTCCTAGAGGACTAAAGGTTTTGAGGAATCCACCAACATTACTAAATGATTCATTTTTATCTCAATTTCCAGAATTTAAGAAATGGCGTAGGCGTAAAAATTAACATAGTAAAAACTATTTTTGTATAATACAAATAAGAATCTACATCGTATTATCAGTATAATTATGTATGAAACAACAAGTTTCCATACAAATGGGTGACGGCCATATCGTCAGTGAAGGAAGTAAAATTCCTCAAGGTTATGACTACTTTGTATTCCAAGATTTGGAACAAAGTTTTGTCATTGAAAATCATTCCCTAGACAAACATTATGATCATGTAATGTCTAGTTTAGGGAATTATTACAAAGGAGTAAACAAGTTTGTTTATGGCAATACGATTGCTGCTATCAAAACAATTGTAACATGTAAAAAACAACATGCTAGACGTACTGAATCATGCAAAGAAGCTATTGCATTCTTACATCAAGACATGGCAATGGCTTCAAACTCAATAAAACAAACACTACTACTCTTTGGAGTAAAACTATCAACAAGACAAATTCTTAGAGATTCTGAACAGGTATTCTCACAAAAATCTACACCAAAATGGGTTTCATTTTTTGAAGAAAATCCATCATCTGAATGGTTAGATGAAATCTATGGAGGAGATCAACAATGATAGAAAAGACTTCAGTTTCAATTGAGGAAAATATGGAAATTTTAGAACTTGAGAGAATGATATCACATATGGAAGTAGACATGTCATATCATCAATCACAGACTAGATTTTTTGAGAAAAAGATCATGGAAGGTCAAAATGCATTAAAGGTGCTTCGTCGTAAATCACACTCACAAATGCATTCACAACATTCAAGACATTCACATTCTCATTGTGATGATTCACACACTCATGATGATGAAGGAGGATAAGATCATGAGATGTAAAATGTGTCTGATACCACATAAGAATACATCTAGATATGAGATTTGGAGCGAGTATCAAGTTTGTAGAGGGTGTTCATTTGTTTTAGAGATATTTTCATGGAATGGATACAATCTTAGTGAATATTGGTGAGTAGAAATGTTTGAAAATTCTAAAGCAAATTTCCACGAGCAATCAAATCTGAATAAATACAACCAGATCTGCATACAAAAAATTGAAAATTTCTGAGAAAAATTAATCATTCAAAATAATCTTTCCATTTAGGATTTGCTTTTTCAAGAATCTTTTTTGTTTCTTTCATTATCAAATCCATCCTTGATTTTTCAACTAAATCCTTAAGAAAATATTTACGAACATCTACATCTGAATATATTGTAATACTATCATCTTTAGAATATTTTGTGCTAGGTCGATTGTAGTAGAATTTTGATTTACATTTGTTACATTTTCTATCTAAATCATGAGTAACTTGACTAATAGTTCCATGTTTGAAATTTATTAGTTTACCATTACAAATAGGACAAATTTTATTTTGATAATCTATTTTTGGATAATTCCATTCTTTCTCAATTTTACCCTCAATTTGTAACTTTAACAAAAAACTATTGTTTAGATTTGAAGAGGGATTCTTGTTTGTTTTAGTAGGTGTAAATCTTATCTTTGGTTTATGTTTTCGATTATTTACGAATAAAGCAATAGTTTGATTGTAAAGAAGATTAGCTTTTTTCTTATCTGTTATTTTGTAAAATTTTTCATTATTTGCAGCGACTCCTGTCTGTTTTATTATATTCTCAGCTTCTAGCAATTTTCTTGTTTCTTTTACTGTATTGTGTGATTGTCTATGAGTTAGATTTTGGATCATTTGTTTATCTGAAAATTCTTTTAGAATGTTATCTTTGCCCAAAATAATCAATTCCAAAAAATCCAATATTGCTTTAGCCCTCTTTGAATCCTGTTGTTTTGGTTTACCAGTTTCGTTTTCCAAGATTATGTAGAATTAATTTTAACATCTTATTATGATGTTAGGCACAGATTCAACAAAACAGGCACAATCTTCACTAAATCAAGAGGGCATTGTTACAGAAAGTTGCTGTACAAATTCCCCGATCTATGAAATCACTTATCAAAATATCTCAAGAAAATGGCTAGTCTGTAACTCCTGTTTGGAGCTGGATTTCTTCAATTCTGACATTAAAGAAAAAGTGAGGGTTCAGGCATGAGAGAATGCAAGAATATCTGTTTACAGTTAGATAGAATATCATTTGACTTTGGTGGGAAAATATACCAAAATGAAGTAAGGTATTGCAGTCTCTGTAGTAGATTCATGAAAAATAGTGGATTCAGATGCCCTTGTTGTAAATCAAATCTAAGATGTAAATCTCATACCAAACAATGGAGAACAATAAAGAATCGATATGAGGAGTTTTCGCAATGACTGTTCACATTCCAAAGGTCATTTGCATGGATTGTAAAAGAGATATGATACGAATAGAAGGTACCTCTACAAGAATTTGTGGTTTTTGTGACAAAGAAATAGAAATTGAGGTAATTGAAAAATGATGAATAGATCAATATGTAAAATAGAAAATTGTGACAAACCAGTTCGAATAAAGAAATTAGGAATGTGTCAAATGCATGAAACTAGACAAAGAAATTATGGTGATCCTAATTACAAGAAAGAAATTACTAGTCCAATGCAATGTAAAATAGAAAATTGTGTTGTTGTTGTTTATAATAAAAAGAATCAATTATGCATGAAACATTATCAACAATTAAGACTACATGGGGATTTTGATAAGATAGAACAAAAGAAACCATTAATTCCATTACATATTCCTAATGGAGAAATCATATGGAATATTCAAAAAGCTAAAAAAATTATTGGAATTGGTTCGACTCTAGAAACTATGGTTATGTGTGGATACATTGATGATGGCTGGAGTCTACAAAGAGAAATTGATAAGATTATAGAGAATGGAAGATATTCTAAAACATGGTATTATAATGAATATATCAAACCAATAATTAAGAAAAAATTATTCTATACAGACTATCTTCCTTATGGAGAAGAAATATCAAAAATTGTAGATGAGATTATAGAAAAAGGTAAAACAACTAATGAATTACACTCAAAGACTTTGTTGAATTTAGAAGAGTTTGGGATTAAGATAGAAGATAATGAATATTCATTCATAGATACTGTTGAAGATCTTGGGAAAAAAGCAAGTAACTTAGGCATAGATTTTGATATTGAAGAAGACTATGTCATATGTCGTAAATTAAAAATTCATTATAGAAGATATAAAAAATTAATGAATAAAGGCTGATTATTTTTTAAAAACAACAACAACACAATTTTCTATTTTACGCCTGAGTATGTTTAACAAAGTTAGCTTGATTCTTTAGGTATTTTCTATATTGTGAACCAACCTGATTTTAGGTAGGACAAACCAATATTCAAACCAAATAAAGCAAAGGTAAATCCGTAAATTCCCCACATTACTACATTTACTCCTTT
>Ga0114932_10002878_pt1 | contig 17544 bp, 13 predicted proteins | sample 2SBtaG_2_FD_87286 | JGI IMG/M metagenome (GOLD analysis project Ga0114932, IMG submission 87286) | Deep subsurface microbial communities from Kolumbo volcano to uncover new lineages of life (NeLLi) - 2SBTROV12_ACTIVE470 metaG | ecosystem: Environmental > Aquatic > Marine > Volcanic ... | reverse complement strand
TCTTTTTGAAGGCAAAACTTTCTTTTTTAGAGATATCAAAAGTTTTGCCTTCCCAATGAAATTGTACCTTGCACGGGTATGGGCGATGGGGGAATGGCCTTTCTGGTATCCCAATCTGCTTCAGGGGACACCCTTAATGCCTTTAATGCATCCGGGAATTTTTTACCCTCCATCAGTATTATTTTTAATAAAAGACTTCCTTTTTGCGTTCAACGCTTATTTTTTATTCCATCATATTGTCCTGATGGTTTCTGTCTATGCCCTTTGTCGTTATTGGGGGAAATCTATTCAGGCATCTCTTTGTGCATCGATCACCAGTCTGCTAGGCGGATACTTTTTGTCCATCGCCTCGGTTTACAACCATTTTCAATCAGCCGTTTGGTTTCCATTAATTTTGATGATGTGGCAGAAATTTTCGGCGAACGGCAGGCTGAATTATTTTTGCGGTGCTGTAATTTTTATATCATTCCAAGTTTTGGGAGGAGGCCCAGAAAACGCAATTTTTTCTGTTCTATTGGTTTACGCTCATTCGTTATACCTGGGTAACGACAAAGGCTTCCTTCGAAAAAGTCTGGCTGTTGTAGCGCTTGTGCTGATGGCTCTGGCCCTCTCTGCTATTCAATGGATACCCACTTTTTCTTTTTTAAAGGAGATTTCTCGGGGTAGCGGTCTTAATTATGCGACAAGCACTCATTGGTCCATGCCTCCTGGCGCATTCTTTGACCTGTTTCTTCCAACAAACCATATGCGGTTTCTGGAAAGTGGTGATACAAGTATGAATTATTTCATACATAGCATCTATATGGGTGTTGTGCCGCTGTTTGTATTTTTTGGTTGCTTACTGGTTTATAAAGAACGTAAGGCGATTCGCTTTTGGTTATTGGTGTTTGGAGTGGGAGTATTTTTTGCTTTAGGAAAATTTAATCCCCTTTACACCCTGTTCCATAAATGGGTTCCTATATTTGATATGTTCCGCTATCCACAGAAATTCTTTTTCCTCTGTGCTTTTGCGTTGGTATTTTTGCTGGGTCTTTCATTTGACCGCTTGGTGGATGGGTTTAATAGTAACAAGAAAGAATTTAAAAAATTCTTGTTTGCGCTGGTCGTTACGTCGGTGGGAGTAGTGGCAATATTTGGAATCCATCCCAACCGTAACGGGTTGGAAACCCTGATGGTTTTGCTGCTATTGACTCTTGCCATTTTTGCTTTGCACTATAAAAAGATTAGCCAGATTAGATTTATCTATTTTTTGTTGCTTTTAATGGTAATGGACCTGATGGGTAAAAATTCCATGGTAGTGCCCATGATAGATAAAGCCTTTTATACCGAACCTCCTGTCCTTTCTCAGCGTTTGAAGGGTACAGCTAATTCATTCCGTATTTATAGTGGTATGCTGCTGGACAGAGAATCAAAAATAACGGGTCTCACCCAAAACCAATCGCATAAAACTTCTGTTGGACTGCAGAATCCCTCTAATAATATCCTGGCCATTCAATTGGCATCGAAAGATCAGATTTACCCGAATTTCGGAGCCATTTATGATCTGGCCTATGTTGATGGGAGCGCTACAATGAAGATGAAAGCCAGTTACCGCTGGTATGAATCGTTTATTTTTTCTAAGGTCGAAAAGAAAAAATTAATTTTGAAACGTAGCAATGTGAAGTATTGGGTGACAGAAGATTATGAGCAAGTTCCTTCCGATCTGAATAAAAGAGGGATTAAAAAGGTGAAGGTGTTTGAAGATGCTTTGCCACGCGCCTTCCTGGTCGGTGAATCGCGAAACGTGCCTGAAGACCAACTGCTCGATGTATATTACGATTCAAAGTTTGATCCGCTCAAACAGGTTCTTTTGGCAGAATCGATTCCCTTGAAAAATACCGAGAACTTTTCCGGACAAGTGGAAGAGTTACGATATTCTCCGAATAGAGTAAATATTAAAACGAATCAAAATGGAGAAGGGTTTCTTGTTTTGCTAGATACCTTTTTCCAAGGATGGAAAGTGGTTGTAGATGGTGCTCCACAGCCAATTTATCGTGCCAATTCATTTTATCGTGCTGTAAAGTTGGGATCGGGAAACCATAGTATCGAATTTTCTTATGTTCCTGTGGGTTTAGAATTGGGGATCTATATTAGTATTTGTACCTTGATCCCAATTTTATTTGTGTTTTTTAAACCGGCAAAAACTGACCAATGAAATCCGACTGCTCGTCGCTTTGGATATGTTTTTTGTACTCAAGGTTCCTTTAAATTGAAGAGTATCTCTGTGTCTCGATATCAAATTCTGAAAAATTCTTTGCCAATCATTTTTCTCCTCTCCATTTTCACCCTTTATTTTTTCCCAATTATTTTTGAAGGGAAAATATTCTTTTTTCGAGACATTACGCATTTTGCTTACCCAATGAAATGGTACCTTGCCCGGGTGTGGGCACTGGGGGAATGGCCTTTTTGGTATCCCAACCTGCTTCAGGGAATGCCTTTTATGTCTCAAATGCACCCAGGAGTATTTTATCCACCTTCAGTTTTATTTTTAATTAAAGATTTCCTTTTTGCTTTCCACGCTTATTTTTTGTTTCATCATTTAATATTGATGTTTTCTGTCTATGCCCTTTGTCGTTATTGGGGGAATTCGATCCAGGCATCTATTTGTGCTTCGCTGACCAGTTTGTTGGGTGGATATTTCCTGTCATTGGCCTCCGTCTACAACCATTTTCATTCAGCCGTTTGGTTTCCTTTGATTTTAATGATGTGGCAGAAATATTCGGATAAGGGCAGTCTGAAATATTTTTGTGGTGCTGTCATCTTTTTATCTTTCCAGGTCTTAGGGGGAGGCCCAGAACACGCCATATTTTCAGTTTCTCTGGTCTATGCCCATTCGTTATACCTGGATGAAGAAAACGATTTCAAACGAAAAACTTTGGGTGTTTTTTTTCTGGTATTTGCGGCAATGGCCCTCTCAGCCATTCAGTGGATACCCACTTATTATTTTAAACAGGAATTATATAGCGGTAGTGGTCTTGATCTTGAGGCAAGCACACGTTGGTCATTGAGTTTTGAAACATTACTAGAGCTTTTCCTTCCTCCTAATCTGACGCGATTTTTAGAAACGGATGTAGGAATAATGGAAACGGAATTTTGGAGAATGGAATATTTTCTTCAAAGTTTTTATATGGGCATTGTGCCTATATTTATTTTATTCTATTCCTTGCTGGTCAATAGAAAGAATAAGCAGATTCGTTTTTGGGGGATTGTTTTTGGCTGGGGCGTGTTTTTTGTTTTGGGAAAATTCAATCCGCTCTATTCACTTTTCCATGAATGGGTTCCCATATTTAATCTTTTCCGCTATCCGCAAAAATTCTTTTTTATTTGTGCTTTTGCTTTAGTTTTTTTATTGGGTTTTTCTTTAGATCGATTGGTGGATAGGTTTAAAAACAATAAAAATGAAATAAGAAAAATTTTACTTGCTCTATTCGTTACATCTGCTGGGGTCGCAGCAATATTGGGAGCGCATTCAAATCGGAGTGGGTTGGAAACGCTTATGGTTTTGCTCCTGTTAACTCTAACTATTTGTGCTTTGCACTTAAAAAGAATTAGCCAAACAAAATTTTTTTGTTTCCTTCTACTTTTAATGATAGTGGACCTGATGGGTAAAAACTCCATGTTGATTCCCATGATAGATAAAAAATATTTTTCCGAATCACCTCCCTTGGCGAAACGCCTGGGGGGGACAGCCAACTCCTACCGAATTTATAGTGGTAAGCTGTTGGATGGCAATTCAAAGACAATTTCTGATTCTTCCCAAATCGAGGCCCAAAAAGATTCTACTCGACGAAAGAAACTTTTTGACAATTTGTTGAATTTGCATTTAAGAAATCGAGATCAAATTGTAAAAAATTTCGGAACGATTCAAGATTTGGCTTATCCAGATGGGCTTGTTACCAGGAATATGAAAACAGCTCATCGCTGGAAACATTGGTTCGGTAAGTCTGATATTCCAAGGAAGAAGATAATTTTACAACGCAGCAATGTAAAATATTGGGTGACAAAAGACTACGATCAGGTTCCAACGATGCAAAACTTGAGTGGAGTTAAAAAAGTAACCGTATTTGAAAATGCTTTACCGCGTGCTTTTCTGGTAGATGAATCGCAATATGTGTCAGAAAAAAAGTTGCTCGAAATTTATTTCGATTCAAATTTCGATCCTCTCAAACGGGTTTTGTTGAGAGAATCGGTGCCGTTGAAAAAAACGGAAAACTTTTCTGGGCAGGTGGAAGAGTTACAATACTCTCCAAATAAAGTAATTTTAAAAACCCGTCAGAATGGTGACGGGTTTTTAGTTCTGTTGGATACGTTTTATCCAGGGTGGAAAGTGACGGTCGATGGCATCCGACAACCCATTTACCGTGCCAATGCTATTTATCGTGCCGTGAAGTTGGGTGCCGGAGATCATAGCCTTGAATTTTCCTATTTTCCTGTGGGATTGAAAACGGGAATATATATTAGTGCTTGTGCATTGATCCTTATTTTATTTTTGTTTTTTAAACCGAAAAGAACAAATCCATGAAATTAGATTCCATCCTGCATTTTTTGAATTTTTTCTATATAGGATCTTTCTGAAATGAGGGACGTCCACTCGCCCCAATTTTCATTTCTGAAAAAATTATTTCCTTATATTTTTCTTATATCCATTTTTACCCTTTATTTTTTTCCTATACTTTTTGAAGGTAAAGCTTTCTTTTTTCGGGATATCCAGCATTTTGCCTATCCCATGAAATGGTATCTTTCTCGGGTGTGGGCGCTGGGGGAATGGCCTTTCTGGTATCCCAATCTTCGTCAGGGAATACCTTTATTGCCTCTGATGCATCCGGGAGTTTTTTATCCTCCGTCAGTTTTATTTTTGATTAAGGATTTCATTTTTGCCTTTCACGCATATTTCTTGATTCACCATTTAATCTTAACGTTTTCGGTCTATGGAATTTGCCGATATTGGGGAAAATCTGTACAGGCATCTCTCTGTGCATCGATAACCAGTTTGCTGGGCGGGTATTTCTTGTCGCTTTCCTCGGTATACAATCAATTTCAATCGGCTGTTTGGTTTCCTTTGATTTTAATGATGTGGCAAAAATATTTGTCGAAAGGCAGTCTGAAATATTTTTGCGGAACTGTGATTTTTTTGTCCTTTCAGGTTTTAGGGGGAGGCCCAGAAAACGCAATTTTTTCTGTCCTTTTGATTTATGCTCATTCTTTATACCTTGAGAACGATAACGGGTTCATTCGAAAAAGTCTGGCCGTTTTTTCTCTGGTATTCATGGCACTTGCCATCACTGCTTTGCAGTGGATACCCACTTATTTTTTAATGCAGGAAACACCTCGTGGCAGTGGTCTCGATTTTGCGACGAGCACTCAATGGTCGTTGAACCCAAGCACATTGTTAGATCTTTTCCTTCCTGCTAGCCTCACTCGGTTTATGGAAACAGATGGTGGAAGAATGGATTATTTTATCCATAGTTTTTATATGGGTGTTTTGCCAGTGTTTGTTTTGTTGGGTTGCTTATTGGCCTATAGAAAGGATAAAGCGATTCGCTTTTGGTTAATGGTATTTGGACTGGGAATATTTTTTGCTCTGGGCAAGTTCAATCCTCTCTATTCATTGTTCCACGAATGGGTGCCTATATTTAACCTGTTTCGTTTTCCACAAAAATTCTTTTTTCTTTGTGCCTTTGCATTGGTATTTTTGTTGGGTCTGTCATTGGATCGCCTGGTGTATGGAATTCATAATGACCGGAAGGAAATGAAAAAGAGCTTCTTTGCCCTGTCCATTACTGCAATGGGCCTGGTTGCAGTTTTTGGAATTCATTCAAATCGGAATGGGTTGGAAACTCTTATGATTTTACTGCTACTTGCTTTCGCCATTTTTGCTTTGCATCTTAAAAAAGTTAACCAAACGAAATTTTTATATATTCTGCTACTTTTAATGGTAATGGACCTGATGGGTAAAAATTCCATGGTGGTTCCTATGATTGATAAAGAATTTTATACAGAGCCTCCAGCCCTGGCACAACGTTTGGGAGGGACAGCGGACTCTTACCGAATTTATAGTGGGCCACTATTGGGCCGCCCGTCTGATCCAGGTCAAAAAAGGCAGCCAACAGCTCAGCCCAGGAAAACTTTTTACAATATGTTGGCGTTTCATTTAACAACGCGAGAAAAACTTTCCCCAAACACCGGAACTATTTATGACCTGGCCTATGTGGATGGAGATGCAACCATGCCTTTGAAAAACACCTACCGCTGGCATAAATGGTTTGTTACTTCTGAAGTTCCATTGAAAAAGCTAATTTTAAAACGCAGTAATGTTAAGTATTGGGTGACAGAGGAACCAGACCTTTCAAACCAAAATCAAAGGGAAGCCAATAAGGTGGAAGTTTTTGAAGATGCTTTGCCGCGTGCATTTCTGGTGGGTGATTCGATAACGATGCCGGAAAAGCAACTACTCAAATTTTATTATGATTCTAGGTTCAATCCCCTCAAGCAAGTGTTGCTGTTGGAATCTGTGCCAGTAAATAAAACCGAAATTTTTTACGGGCAGGTGGAAGAGTTGAAATATTCTCCAAATAAAGTAAATATAAGAACCAGTCAAAATGGCGAAGGTTTTTTAGTTCTTCTCGATACGTTTTTCCCAGGTTGGAAAGTGACGGTGGATGATGTTCCGCAACCGATATTTCGTGCCAACTCTCTTTATCGTGCGGTGAAGTTGGGAGCGGGAACCCATAGCATTGAATTTTCTTATGTGCCTGTGGGATTAAAAATGGGAATCTATATTAGTGTTTGTGCATTGGTCCTAATATTATTTATGTTTTTTAAGCCGGAAAGAGCAAAGCAATGAGAATAGTTACCCTGTTGCCTTCGGCAACAGAAATTATTTCGCGATTGGGATTAGAAAAAAATCTGGTGGGTGTTTCCCACGAATGCGATTTTCCTGAATCGATGACCTCGCTTCCGAAACTAACCTCCAGCAGCATCAATACCAATTTGTCGAGTACTAATATTCATCAGTCTGTAATGGAATTGATGAAGAGGGTTGTCTCTGTTTACGATCTCGATGTGGAACTTTTGAAATCTCTCCAGCCTGATTTCATTATTACTCAGGATTTATGCGATGTCTGCGCAGTATCCTTTGAGCAGGTCGAACAGGCGTGCCAGGAAGTTCTGGCTACCGATGCGCGAATCATTTCTCTCAAGCCAAAATTGCTCGGTGATATTTGGGACGATGTGCAAAACGTAGCCGACCAATTGTCAGTCAGTGAAAAAGGGCGTGAGTTTCGTGAAGAAGTAGAATCAAGAATTAAAGCAGTCCAAACCCGGATGGAGAAAGGGATTGCACCCAAGGTGCTGACCATTGAATGGATTGATCCTATTTATATCGGTGGCATGTGGTTGCCTGAAATGATCAATATCGTTGGCGGTGAAGTATGTTTTGCTAAAAGCGGACAACCGGCACCCGTGGTTAAGAAGGATGACCTGACTGAAATCGAACCCGATGTTGTGGTAGTAAAACCTTGTGGATATAAACTGGAACAGACCTTGAAAGAGTTGGAGCTGCTAAGGCAGCAATTACCAGATTGGAAAAATCCCCCGCGAATTTATCTAGTCGATGGAAACTCCTATTTCAATCGTCCTGGCCCGCGTATTCTTGATTCCCTGGAAATTCTCGCTTACTGCACCCATCCCGACCTGTTTCCTGAATTTGGGGAGCAATATAAAGAAGGAATTATTGAGCCTGGCAACATTTAAACCTTCCTTAAAGCGTCATCCTGAGCTTTTTGCCTGTCATCCTGAGCTTGTCGAAGGATGGTACTTTTAATACATTATGAAAAAATATTTTATATATATACTCCATTGCAGGGACAAGAGTTATTACACCGGAATCACGAGTAATGTAGAAAAAAGGTTTTACGAGCACCAGCAGGGGTTTCTCAAAGGAAGTTATACTCATTCGCGCAGGCCGGTTAAGTTAGTTTTCACGGAGAGTTTTAGTAAGCCCTTGGATGCTATTGAGCGGGAGAAACAGATTAAAGGCTGGTCTCGAAAGAAAAAAGAGGCGTTAATTTCAGGGGATTTCTCAAGGCTACAAAAACTCTCGAAGAAAAAGAAGGAATAATGTCACCCTTCGATGAACTCAGGGTGACGGTAAAAGGAGGGTCTTCATTTCAATTGGCATTCTGGTCTTGTTGCCTGTCATCCCGAACTGGTAACCCCGTCATCCTGAGCTTGTCGAAGGATGGGCTATCTCCTAAACTTGCGGCGGATGGCAAGCAGCATCAAGGCGATGATACCCGGGCCAACCAAATGTTGAATGGAAACCAAAAACCTGGGGAAATAGGATGGTCCTTTTAACTGAAATTCCCTGTCCCATCTTTGCAGGGTTAAGACTTTAAAAGTAAATAAAGCTGTCCCACCCAGTCTGTGCAGGGAATCCTTTTCCCATTTTTCTATCCGCTCTGGTTCTGGGGCGGTATACTTTTGTTCTACCCAGAAAAGATTCAAACCAGTACATAGAATCAGAATCGCTGCAAAACTTGCCAATGCTTGTTGCCATTTTTCACCGTATCCAGAAACTATTTTGTAAAATTGAGTGAGATTGAAATATTTTTAAAAGGGGAGAAAACGTGAAATACGTGTTCCTTCAAATCCAAGCATTTTCCATTTGCGCTGCATTTCCATCTCTCCATAATGAAATTCCCCAGCACGTGCATAGTCACGCTGTTCTTCAAAGTTTACCTTAAGTTGGCGGTAGAGAATCTCTACCTGATGAATATAATCGCTGTCATATGTCAATAAATCTTTTTCGTTTAAAATAATTTCATTTCTGACTTCATCTGCAAGATATTCTCGATTGAATAAACGGTTTTGGGTATGGCGGAAATGCGCATTCTTGAAACGAATTTTCTCCAAGTCTGTGTAAAGGAATAGAAAACTGTTCAATTTGAAGACATCGATAAACCCTAAATTTTGCGGGAATTCGATTTCAACTCTGTCAAAAAAAACTGGTGAAGCTTCTTTGAAGGAAGTCTTTTAAAATCTATATTTACCATTCCCCATGAATTTGGCTCTATTGAAGTCTGTTCCTCCTTCGCTAGAAAAAATTGTTCTATCAAAGTTGACTCCTGTACTGCTAGAAAATTGTGTTCGACTAAAATTAGTTTTTTCTTTGCCAGAGAATGTTGTTAGACGAAAGTTAATCTCGTCTTCACAAGAAAAATCTGCTCCTCTGAAATTCACATTTCCTTCGCCAGAAAATATTGCTTCATCAAAATAGGCTCCACCTTTTCCAGAAAATTTTGTTTCAGTAAAATAAGTTCCGTGTTCGCAGTTAAATTTTGTTGAGCGGAAATTAACTTTACCATTGCATAGAAACTGGGCTTCAGAAAAATCCGCTGTCGTTTTTCCACTAAAAACTGCAAGGCTAAAGCTAACTCCTTTTTCGCCTAAGAAATTAACAAACGAAAAATCGGCTCCATTTAAAAATTGAGCTCTTCTAAAATTTGCTTCCCCAATAAAGATTGCATCATAAAAATTGGCTTCTGTTTTGAACTTGTGTTTAGTGAAATTTACATCGCCTATTTCAACATCCGAAAACGACTCACCGGCTTCGAGTTTGGCTAGAACTTCTTCTTTGTTCGGGGGTTTTGGCTTTGGGTCGGTCATAATTTTGGGCTAGAGTTTTTATCCCCCCATTTTCAAAGGGGGTTAGGGGGATTTTCCTTCTGTTTTTTAAAAAACATAGAAAGATGTAAATCACCCCAGCCCCTCTTTAAAAAAGAGGGGTTCGTTAAATTATTCCCTATAACCTATCACGGTCTTCCTTGTAGTGACACTTTTGAGCTAAATTGGGGCTAAAAGCGGGAAATATGTCCAAAAATTTGCTCAAAAGCATAGATTATCCTAAAAAACAATCCAGGGGCGCCCTATGCTAATAGGTTGATTTTAAAGGGGTAATTCTATATAATCGGGCCATGGCTATTGAAAAGGATTTCATTGTTATTGGCTCTGGCGTTGCCGGATTGACCTTTGCTCTCAAGGTTTGCAAGTTCGGGTCGGTCGGCATCATCACCAAAGATGCCTTGGAGGAGTCTGCCACTAAATACGCCCAGGGCGGAATCGCTTCGGTGATGGCGGAGGATGATTCTTTCGAGCTCCACGTTCAAGACACCATGGAAACCGGACGCGGACTTTGCCACGAAGATTTTGTGCGTATTGCCTGTCGGGAAGGTCCCGCAAGAATTCGTGAGTTGATTGACCTGGGTGCACAATTTGATTTGCGTGGAAAAGGATTCGATTTAGGAAAAGAGGGCGGTCATTCCAAACGCCGTATCCTTCATGCTCATGATCTCACAGGTTGGGAAATTGAAAAAACTCTCATAGAAGCGGTCCACGCTGAAAAAAATATAGAAATTTTTGAGCACCATATGGCCATCGACCTGATCACCAAGGCCAGACTCGATGACAAAATCCAACCGGGTAGTTCTGATGATGAGGCACTTGGACTCTATGTACTGAACCACAAGACGAGTCAAGTACAGACGATGGTTGGCGATGTGATATTGCTTGCCTCAGGGGGCGCCGGTAAGGTTTATCTTTATACGTCGAATCCAGATACCGCTACGGGAGATGGTATTTCTGTTGCTTATCGTGCGGGTGCCAAAATTGCCAATATGGAATTTTTTCAGTTCCATCCCACTTGTCTTTTTCATCCCAAAGCAAAATCGTTTTTGATTTCTGAAACGGTGCGCGGTGAAGGTGGAATTTTGCGTTTGGAAAATGGTGATACGTTCATGGAGAAGTATCATGAAATGGGTTGTCTTGCGCCACGCGATGTGGTTGCCCGCGCGATTGACCATGAAATGAAAAAGAGCGGTGACGATTGCGTTTATTTGGATGTCACGCATCTGGAGGGTTACCGCATTCGTGAACGATTCCCGAATATTTATCAAACCTGTCTTGAGTTTGGTTTTGATATGTCAAAAGAACTCGTTCCTGTTGTGCCGGCAGCCCACTATATGTGCGGTGGCCTTGTAGTAGACGCAAATGGACAAACCAACATCAAACGCTTGTTCGCTAGTGGAGAAGTTTGTTTCTCGGGTTTGCATGGTGCCAACCGGCTGGCTTCCAATTCATTATTGGAAGGTCTGGTGCTTTCGCATCGAGCGGTCGATAAAGCGGTTAACCTGTTTAAAGATTCTAAACACTTACAAAGTCAGCTGGAGCGAATTCCTGCATGGGATCCTGGAAATGCCGTTGACAGTGATGAATCGGTTGTGGTCTCGCATAACTGGGACGAGATACGCCGGTTGATGTGGAATTATGTTGGCATTGTTCGTTCAGACAAACGTCTAAAGCGAGCAGAGCGTCGCATTCAACTCCTTCTTGAAGAAATTCAGGAATATTACTGGAACTTTAAAATTACCAAAGACACTTTAGAGCTTAGAAATATTGCGATCACCGCGCAGTTGATTATTCAAGGCGCGTTGACGCGGAACGAAAGTCGTGGTTTGCATTTCAACCTCGATCACCTGGATACGGATGATGAAAACTGGAAACGCGATAATGTTTTTCAGGACACCGCCCGTAGATTGATAACCCCGATTAACCCGAGAATAGTGACCCATGAGTGAAGAAAAAACAGTACATATATTGATTCGAGATTTTTTTGGTGTGGTTGCGCTGGCCTTCACGGTATTTGGTTTTATGGCACTGAATTCGTTTTCACCCACCGACCCCTCCTTCAATAAAAGCGTGACAGGAATGGACGTGGTCAATTCCGGCGGCATGGTGGGAGCCTACCTTGCGGATGGGCTGGCACGTGTTTTTGGCAGTGGTTCTTTCTTTTTCCCTGTCATCACTGCAGCTTTAGGCTGGGCATTGATTCGTGGCAAGCAGGTGCAAAACTGGTCGTTGATTATAGGCTCCGGAACTTTATTTCTCGTGGGTCTTTGTTCGTTGGTGGCAATTCAGTTTAAAGTCGATCCGTTTTTTGGAAAAGCTGTGCCGGTGGGTGGTTTGATCGGAGATGGGCTTGGCGGATTTCTGGTCACCTGGTTGAATCCTTCAGGAGCAGTCCTGACCCTTATAACAGTCTTGTTCATTTCTTTTATGGTAATGACTCGTCTTGAGGTTAATGTTCTTGTAGAAACCCTGGGGAAAATTGTTTCTATGATGGGTGCTGGGTTGTGGTTGGCGGTGAATGGACTCAAAAACCTGTCGATGAAAATGTTGCAGGCAATGGGAAAAGCCTTTCAGGGAATGAAAGCAGCATTTGAAAAAGTTCAAGCGGCACGTGCTGAATCTGTGCAAACCAAAAAAGTCGCCAGCGATCCGGTGATTGTTACCCGCGCACGTCCTGAGCCTGTAGTGGTTGAGCGGCAGGACAAACCAAAGAAGAAAGAAGAGAAACCAGAATTTGTGGTTCAGGATAATTTCCCGTTTATGGGTTCGTCGGATAAATACGAAGTCCCACCGATGTCTTTGTTAAACGATGTTCCTCCCGAGATTGGCAATGATGCCGAAAAGGCGCGCAAGGATATATTAGCAAGCAGCGCAATTCTGGAAAAAAAGTTGTCGGACTTTGGCATTGACGGTCGGGTCGTTCAGGTTTTACCCGGTCCGGTCATAACTTTATTTGAATACGAACCTGCACCGGGCGTGAAAGTCAGCCGTATTGTTTCGCTTGCTGATGACCTGGCCTTGGCAATGCGTTGTGTTGGATTGCGCATTCTAGCTCCCGTCCCGGGGAAACCCGTAGTGGGTATTGAGATTCCAAACCTTCGTCGTGAGACCATTTACTTTAAAGATGTCATGGAATCGGATGCGTTTCAGGAATCTGACTCTAAATTGAATCTGGCAATCGGTAAAGATATTACCGGTGAGCCGGCGGTGCAAGACCTTGCGAAAACACCGCATTTATTGATGGCGGGTTCTACCGGATCGGGAAAAAGTGTCGGTCTCAATTCCATGATATGCAGCATCTTGCTCAATGCCACTCCGGATGAAGTGAAGATGATTATGATCGATCCGAAAATGCTGGAGCTTTCAGTTTATGATGGCATCCCTCATCTTATTGCTCCGGTTGTCACCAATCCTAAAAAAGCTGCAGCAGCGCTGCAGTGGGCGGTCACTGAAATGGAATCGCGTTACAAGATGATGGCCGAACGTGGAGTAAGGAACATCAATGGCTTTAATGATCTTGCTGAAAGATTGCAAAAAGAATATGAGGTGGAATTAAAAAAACGTGAAAAGGCTAACAAAGGTGTGAGACCTGCTGATGCAGATGACGAGGAAGAAGAAAATTTGATTCCCGAGCCTCCTGCTAAACTTCCTTATGTTGTCGTGCTAATCGATGAGCTGGCAGATCTGATGATGGTTGCATCAAAAGGGGTTGAAGATTGTCTCACGCGCCTGGCACAAATGGCACGTGCCGCGGGCATACATTTGATCGTTGCAACTCAACGTCCTTCTGTAGATGTGTTGACCGGAATCATTAAAGCTAATTTCCCAACTCGAATGTCGTATAAGGTGACATCTCGTGTGGATTCGAGAACCATCCTCGATGCAATGGGCGCCGACAAATTGTTAGGCAGAGGTGACATGCTATTTCTTCCACCGGGGTCATCCAACTTGCTTAGGCTTCATGGGGTAATGGTTAGCGATGAAGAGATTGAACGGATCGTCGGTTTCATTAAGAAACAAGCCAAACCCGTTTATGAGGAAGATATTTTTATGGCCGCCGAGATTGAAGCAAAGGATGAAGAGGAAGAACAAGATATGGATGAAAAATATGACGAGGCATTAGCCATTGTCGCTAAAGACAGGCAAGCATCCATTTCTTATATCCAGCGGCGATTGAGAATAGGATATAATAGGGCTGCACGAATCATAGAAACAATGGAGCGAGAAGGGGTTGTGGGTCCATCCGATGGAGTCAAGCCTCGCGAAGTCTATGTCAGCCCGATTGAAATTGAATAGGGTTGGTATTGGGGTAACTGGGTTGACGATAGTAACCCTCCTGATACTTTTCCATTTTGACCATCCTGGTGAAGCGGCCATCTTTTCCTATAAAGATGACAAAGGCGCAATTCACTTTACCGACGATGTCTCTAAGATCCCGGAGCAGTATAGGGAAAAGGGAGAAGGATTCCGCAAACATAGAGAATCTCGCGGCTCGCATCGAACCACGCCTGCACCGTTCACACCCGAACCGGTAGAAACTTCCGGAAATATTTCCACTACTGAAGAAGTTCAGGTTCCTCTCATTCCTGTAAGTGGTGGGAATTTTCTTGTCGAAATTCTTCTCAATGGAAGAGTTAAGGCCCGACTCATGCTGGATACCGGAGCGTCCTTTATCACTCTCTCCGAAGAGATCGGTCAGAAGCTAGGGGTTGCTAGCAGCGGTGCCGAAATGCCCTTCAATACAGCAGGCGGTGAAGAATGGATGCCGCTGGTAGCCTTGCAGACCGTCAGCGCAGGAGATGCGCAATCGCAATTGGTTGAGGCTTCTATCGCGAAACACATTAAAGATATTGATGGTCTGTTGGGAATGAGTTTTCTCGGTGACTATCGTTTCGAGATCGACCGCACTAACAAACTCTTGACTCTCAAGCCACCCAACAAGAAAGGCGAAACCACATGGGAAGGAAAGTCGGGTACCTGGTGGAAAGGCCGCTTCGATTATTACGATACTTCAATAAAAGGATTTGACCACCGTGCAAAGCAGATGCAACGCAAGGGCCATCAAAAAGCCGCAAACATGTTGAAAACAGCCGAGTTTTATAAAGACCTGCGGCAGAAGTTGGAGGACCGCGCCATGATTTCAGGTGTCCCACAAAAGTTTCACTAAAATTTTTTCTGCGTACCCCCTCCCCGCTCTGACAAAATTCTATTTCCTTTTAGTAATGAAAAAATAAGATTAGGTTATAATATTGTTTTATAAATATTGAACCTTGGGGAGAGAAAAAAATTTGTCGATCCTTCCAATGAAATTAAATCTGTCAAATTCAGGTAAATCGAAATCCCTTGGGGTTGCAATTCACTTCTCGCTAACAGTTTTGATATTTAGTTTGCTAATTCCTACAGGTGAGGCAGGTATATATTCTTATAAAGATGAAAATGGTAAGACGCATTATACGGATAATCTTTCCAAGATTCCTTTGGAGTACCGGGAGAATGATAAAAAGATTCGCAAACATAAAGAAGCTCGTAAGGATACCAGTACCGCACCTGCTGCATTAACACCCATCGCGCCGATTGAAATCCCAGGGCTCCCCTCCAATGGAGGTTCCATCGAGATTCCTCTCATTCCTCAAGGAAATAATTATCTTGTTGATGTTGTCCTAAATGGAACCGTAACGGCTCGCTTGATATTAGACACTGGAGCTTCGTTAATCGATATTAGTAAAGAAGTTGCTGAGAAATTAGGTTTATACGCTGCTAACATAAGTGCGAAGAGAACTTTCAATACGGCAAATGGTGCTGTGCAACACCCAATCGTCGCCATGCAATCCGTAAAGGTTGGAAATGCACAATCCATTCTGGTGGAGTCTTCTATAAATGATAGTTTTTCAGGAATAGATGGTTTGCTGGGAATGAGTTTCCTGGGTGATTATCGTTTCGAAATAGACCGCTCCAAAAAGGTGCTAACCTTGAAACCTTTGGAAAAGGGGGAAATGGAATGGGCAGGGAAAACCGGGTCCTGGTGGAAAAAGCGATTTGACCTTTACGATAAATCCATCAGAGATTATAGCCGCGGCGCGAAACAATTGCAGCGAAAACGCGATCCAAGAGCTACGGAATATAAAAATTTGGCTGAATATTACGAAGATGTGAAAATGAAACTTGAAACCCATGCAAGGGTTTCCGGTGTGCCAGATCGTTTTCGATAATTTTACCGATGCAAGGAGAACCTTCTTCTAAACCCCCAATCTTGTTTCTACTCTTGGGTGCCAGCAACCTCGCTCGAGGTTATTCCATGCTCACCCATCACCTTTCAGAATGTTGTGAGAAAAATAAAATAGAATTTTTGAATGCAATGGGTCCGGGGCGCGGATTGTGCGCCAGAGGAGGAATGTTCAATTTTACATATTCGCCTGTTCAGGATTGTAAAATAATAGAATCCGCTGAGAAAAAAGCGAAAAAATCCCTGCGCACCGCTGTGTTAATAACAGATATAGGCAACGACCTCATGTATGGAGTATCTTCTGATACCCTAATTGAAAGCCTGGATGGAATGATAGGTAGAATGCTTAAATGGGAAGCGGAAATTTTTTTGACCTCCATTCACGTTGACCTGAAAAAGGATGTCAGTCCAACGACATTTTTGATTTTGAGATTTTTATTTTATCCAAGTAGTAAAGTTACTTATGAAGAGACGGATTTGTTTGTCAGCAAAATAAACGAATATTTAGAAGAAAAGGCCAGGAAGAATGAAAAGGTGCATTTGATAACTGGGATGGAGGCCTTCGCGGGTTCGGATAAAATCCATTACAGCCTGTTAAAAACACATGCAGCATGGTCAAAAGTGACCGAAGAAATTTTTCGTGTTCTAAACGTGCGTGAGCAAAAGAAATTGCGGTTGATAGATGGGATCAAATCTATCTTGGCTAATCTCAAGCGTTTAATTTTCTGCGATATGTTTCGCCTCAAGAAAAAAGGACGCGAATTTTACTAGGCAATTTTATGGGCTATCTTCTGGCGTTAATGCGGCTGCTTATATATATAGGTGTCTTCATCATTTTCTTTTTGATAGGAGTAGTTGTCCATATTTTATTTTTTGCTTCAAAGTCGCAGCGAGGAAAATGGATTTTGTTTTTTACGCGATGGTGGGCTAAAACAACTTGCTGGGTATTGAACTTTCAATTTGAGATTGTGGGAGAGGAATTACCGAAATCGGGTTCCTTGATCGTCGCCAATCACGTAGGTACTCCGGATATATTTATTTTGGGAGCTTGTTTTCAAGGGTTTTTTGTATCAAAGGCAGAAATTTCTGATTGGCCTTTTTTTAATCTCCTGGCATGGCTTGGAATGACTATTTTTGCTGAAAGAAAGCATAAGCGGCAGGTCAGGTCGATTATCGAAAAAATAGAAACGCGATTGAATTCCAATTGCTCGGTGATATTATTTCCGGAAGCACAAGCAACAGACGGAACGGATATTGTCCCGTTCAAATCAGCCGTGTTCGAATCTGTGGTTCGGGCAAACCGTCCTGTGATTCCGGTGGTCCTTCAATACCATGATGGAAATCGACCGACAATCGCGTATTATGGGGACTCTTTTTTCAAACATATGGTAACGTTACTGAAAAGTCCCCGGTTGCAGGCAACCGTTTATGTTTTGCCGGAAATCGAATCCGGACTCGACAGGTATCAATTGGCAAAGGCCAGTTATGAAGCGGTTCGAAAATGTTATCTGGGTAATATTTGAATAATGATAGTGTCATGGATTTTATTTAATAATTAGCAGGCCATGATAAAAATATTGAAAACTTAATTTTTTAAG
>Ga0114932_10002874_pt1 | contig 17556 bp, 18 predicted proteins | sample 2SBtaG_2_FD_87286 | JGI IMG/M metagenome (GOLD analysis project Ga0114932, IMG submission 87286) | Deep subsurface microbial communities from Kolumbo volcano to uncover new lineages of life (NeLLi) - 2SBTROV12_ACTIVE470 metaG | ecosystem: Environmental > Aquatic > Marine > Volcanic ... | reverse complement strand
TTGATACAATAATGGTTGGCTCTTCTGAAAGTAGCATTGCAGTTGCTTCTAGACGAAGTTTTTCTATTTTTTCATTAATTTGTGTATCTTTTTCAATATAGGTATCAGTCTGAACGATATAGCTCTCTGGTTGATAATAATCATAATAACTAACAAAATACCCAACATTATTGTCTGGAAAAAATTGTTTTAACTCTGAATAAAGTTGTGCGGCGAGAGTTTTGTTATGTGATATGACAAGTGCGTTTTTTCCAGTTTTGGCAACTGCATTTGCAATTGTAAATGTTTTACCACTCCCAGTTACACCTAGTAATGTTTGATTTTCTTTATTTCTGATTCCTTTTACTAATGCATTAATTGCATCTGGCTGATCTCCAGTCGGCTCAAAATCAGAATGCAGCTTGAATTCATTTATTTTTTGCAATAAGCAAGATCATTCTAAAGAAAATTTAAAGCAATGGTAATTCAGTGATATTAGCAAACTGCTTCTTCTATGGTTTGTCCAGTGAAGTTTCTATCAAACCAATCAGCATAACTGGGCTCATTGTTATATCGATCTAAATAATGCTGCAAGTCCTTTTCAGGATCTGGGAATCCTGGAATTTTAGTTGATGATACAAGTAGCTGTGTGTTATCACATGTTGCACGTTCTAATACAGTTATGTTCTCTGTTGATTCAAAATCTAATGATAATACGCCAGCACCACCACCAATAACTAATATTGCGATTATTCCAATTATTATCGCATTCTTACCAGACGAAGATGATTTTTTCTTTTTTGTGGCACCTTGTTCAATTTGTGTAATAAATTTCTCTTCTAATGAGGTTTCATTTTCTAATGGGGTCTCATTTTCTAGCGAGTTATCAATTTCACCTGTAACTCTATGCAAATACTCTTTTTCATATTCTTCAAAGCTAGATGGTTTATTTGTTACATTATTTTCGGTTGAATTTTGCAGTTCTGAATCTGTTGTTTCTTTTGGTTCAATAGAGTCTGGTGTTCTATTTTGAATTTTTGGTGGTTTGTAATCACTATATTGTGTTTTATTGATTCTAGGGAAACTTGAAATTTGTTCTTTTTTAGTTTCTATTTTTTTTACCTGAACTCGTTTTCTTGGTGTTAAATATTGTGAAACTAGTGCTTCAACATATTTTCTATCTTCTAATGAGATTAAGCTCCTTTTTTGAAATAACTCAATAATTTTTTTTAAGCGGTCAGGATTACCCTTTCCAGTTTCTAAGAGTTTTAGTGCATCATCAATCGTAGAGTCTGACATTTAATCAATTTGTCCATAAAATCTTTATAAAAATTGATATGAAATTACCACTCTACATCTGTTTCTAGTTTAATTCCATCATCTGATACTGAAAATCCCATTATTTCCAGTGTATTTCTTGCTGTTTTAGAATTACGTTTAAAGATATTTTCTGCCAACTGACGTTTTTCAGAATCTTTCAGATTTTGACCAATTTTGTATTTCCCACGCATAGTTTGTGGGGTAACTTTGATTACTGAAACCTCATTTAGTACTTCCATTTCTGGATTCATTGGTTCATAACCACCTTCAGGCTGATATTTTTTCATTAGTGCATTCAGTGCTAATGTTTTTTCTTCATTATTTTCAATAATTTGACATATTCCTTTCATAACCACGCTGATGTATAGGGTGTCAGCAAGTGATGCATCAGTAGGATCAAAGAAATAAGATGGTAAAAATTCTAAATTTCTATCAACCTCAAATCCAACTTTGTCATTTCGCTTAATGTTTTCTAGCTTTTCACCTCTTATGTGAGAATGCATATAGATTACATCATTAATAAAAACAAAATTCATTGGGATAATTTGTGGAAAACCATCTGCATCCATACTTGCAATTCTACCAGTTGATTCAGAACTTAAAAATTCTATAATTTTTTCCTTTGATTTTATCTCTAATTTTCCAAGTAGTTGCATATTGTATAGGTTAGGAACTAATGTTTATTTTTGTTGATCTTTAAAATATGGGATAACTTTGCTTGCAAATTTATCAATTGAGCCAAAATAGTTTTTACCCCAGAATCTTATCACAAAATGATTAACACCAGCTTTTAGGAATCTTTCAAATACTTGAATGACATCATCAGGTGTTCCAACACCAGTAGATGATCTTGCAATATTATCAGGAATTTTTGTTGCTGCTTCACGCATCTTAATAATCCAATCTTGATTAGACATGGAATATTCTGTAAAGTATTTGACAAAATCAAATCCTTCAATGTCCTTTAGACCATGAACTCTAAGAATTTCTGGCTTAAACAAACTAACTTTAACAGCCTCTTTCATCTTTGCCCATGATGCTTCTCCATCATCTGAAAAGTACACATCAATGTCTAATGCCATTTGAAAGTTCTCTTTTTCTTCCTCGGTTCGTCCATTTTTATTCATCGAGTCAACAATTTGATCTTTGTGATCCTCAAATAATTCTGGCGTATAGCCAATTGGTAACCAGCCTTCACCATATTTTCCAGTTAGAGCTAGAGTTCTTTTTCCACCAGAAGCCATGTATGTAGGTGGGAATGGTTTTCTTATTGGTGGTGCTTGTAGACATGCACCTTCTAATTTGTAATATTTACCTTCAAAGTCTACTGTATTATCAGGTGTTGAGCCATACAGTGTTTTGATAACTTGAATTTGTTCTTCCCATTTTGAAACTGGTTTGTCAAATGGAATACAAAATTCTTTTAAATTTTGTGCTTCACCTGCACCAATACCCAAAATAGCTCGTCCTTTTGATACTCTATCTAATGTAATAGCCGCTAACGCAATGTTTGATGGATGTCTTCTTATTGCATCAGTAACACATGTTCCAAGCTCAACATTATTTGTAACAGCAGCAATTGATGAAAGCATTACCCAGGGGTCTAGAACAATTGCGTTTTTCCATTGAGGCACATTTGTATGATCCATGTAGAAAATTGAATCATATCCAGTTTTATCCGCAAGCATACATGCAGTTAAAATTTGATCTTCAGTATAACCTGCTCTTGCAACATTAAGTCCATTCTGGATTCCAAATTTTATCATTATCTCAATCCTTTGTACTTGGTGCTAATAGGCATTTTATAAAGTGTTAGAAATATGTGTGCAAGTTTTATAGTATGTATGATTAGAGATTTCCAGAATTAATATCATTCAGACATTGAATAACATCTTCTTTTGAAATTGGTATTGGGTTTGGATCTAGATGTCCTTTATCAGTCATAACAACATCTGCGGCCTCACTTACATCAGCTTTTAGTTCCATCTTGTCAAATCCTAATTTTTCAATAACTTCTTTGAACCTATCATAGAATATTGATTTGTTGTGTTTATGTGCTACAGTAGTACAAGATGACAATGAATATCCGTGAGGAACTCCCTCATTTGAGAATACATATGATAATGCGTGTCCTAATGTAGTAGAACAGTTACCAAATCCCATTCCTGATAACATAGAACCATATGGATAGTTTTCTGGTTTATCGTTAATTATTGCATCATAAAGTACATCAAATGCTTGTTTACATAATGTTCTTGTTAGGTTGTTTCCAAGTTTACTATCATATCCTTCTGTTGCTTGTGCACATGCATCACAAACTGAATTTTTAAGAATTTGTTCTGGTGTTCCATTCATAAAGTATGAATCAATAACTGCTCTATCTGCAAGGAATCTGTCTTCTCGTAATAATTTCTTTTTTCCATCAAACTTTAGTACACAATATGTTGTCATTTCAGCTCCTGTACCAAATGTTGTTGGAATTAAAATTTTCTCTACTCCAAATTCTGATGCAGAATATTTCACAACATCAAGTGAACTTCCACCACCAAGACCAATCAATACAGATGGTTTTTTTTCCTTGTATTCAGATATTAGAGCATTAACATCATCAATTGATGGTTCTGGTGTAACTTTATCAAATAACATATAATCTTTAATTCCCATTTTATCCAGCCATTTATCAGACAGTGCCGGAGGTGCAGTTGTTACTACCAGTGCATTTTTAGGATATTCAGCTTCTGACAGTGCATTTTCACCAAATTCAATCTTTTTTGGTAGTAATACTTTATCCATACAGTTTGGATTTTCTTTCTCTTTTTATATCTTACAACCTAGAAAGACTTTAAGTCATTTTTTCTTTCATTACATAGATGCTAAAAACTAACTATACTCAGAAAAATAATAAAAAAGTTCATGACGCAATAATGATTCTTGAGGAAGGCTTGATACATGCAAATCCCCAGATTGGGCTCCAACAATATTTTTTTAGGAACAAGTTAAAATCTAGAAAATCTATAATTAATCTTAACAAATTCGATAATGTCTATCTAATTGCAATTGGAAAGGCTGCAGATTCCATGGCAAAATTTGTATCATCAAAAATTAATTTTACAAGAGGAATTATTGTAATTCCATCAAAACATGAACCACTTTTTCATAAAAAAAACATACGTGTTTTCAGATCTGGACATCCATTACCTAATACTCAGAGTCTAAAGGCAGGTAAACACATAACGAATTTTATCGCATCGACTAAAAAAAATGATTTTATAATTTTTTTAATTTCTGGTGGTGGTTCTGCATTAGTTACATTACCTAACATGATTTCCCTTAAAGAAAAAATTCGAGTTAATCAACAATTAATTCAGTGTGGTGCAAATATCAATGAAATTTCATGTGTAAGAAAGCATCTTTCAGATATTAAAGGTGGAAAATTAGTCGAGAAAATGCCTGGCACTGGAATCTCTTTTGTATTATCAGATGTAATAGGCGATGATCTCAGTTCTATATCTTCAGGTTTAACATATGCTGATAAAACTACTTTTTCAGACGCACTGAAAATAATTAAAAAATATAAAATTGAGAAAAATATTTCAAAAAATGTAATTACCATTTTAAAGAATGGAAAAAATGGAATCATTAAGGAAGCACCAAGAAAACCAAAGTTTCCAAACATCATAATTGGTAATAATAAAAAATCTCTTATCGCCATGAAAACTAAATCTAAGAAATTAGGATATTCATCAGATGTAATTTTTAATTTAAATTCTAATGTAAAAGTCGAAGCAAGAAAAATTGCTAGAAAATTAAAGAATTCTAGCAAATCTTGTATTATTTTTGGTGGTGAGACTACAGTTAATGTTTTAGGCAGAGGTAAAGGTGGCAGGAATCAGGAATTAGTTTTACAGTTATCAAAAGAATTAAGAGATTTTCCATGTGTAATATCATCAATTGGAACAGATGGTATTGATGGTAATACTAAATTTGCTGGAGCAATTGTTTCAACCATTAATCTTGGGCAATTTGAAAATTTTTTAAAAAATAATGACTCGTTTAACTTCTTTAAAAAATTTGGGGGGTTAATACATACCGGACCCACTCATACAAACGTCAATGATATTGGTATAATTATTAAACAAAACCTCTAGAGTTACTACCACTTGTTGTTCCACTGTCAATACCAAGTTGTTTTGTCGCCAGATTATTTTTTTGTTTAATTAGTTGGAATTTGATTTTTAGGTTTCTATGATTTACTAATTGATTAATGAAATGAAGTTTATCATTAATTATCTGGTTATCTGTTGTATTATTATTAAAGAGAATTTCATACATTTCACTAGAGTCGCACATTACATTAACTGTATCATTATCCTTAATGATGAAAACACCAAGACCCCAATAAATCCCAATATGAAGTGCGATGAATTTTGATTCTATGTCATTTTTAATATCCAATTTGCCTCCTGATAGATATGCTGGAGGATGGGGTCTGATTTGATTTACTATCTCACTACCTGTTCGTATTGACCACGAGTATTTTTTTACTGTCCCATTAAAGAAAAGGTCATGCTCCATATGTCAATCAAAAAGTAGTGCTTTATCAATATAATTTGAATTCTGGGCTTAATGATCAATTATGAAATTAATTTTCATGATGAAATCACATAATTTCTTCAAAAAAATGGTAGACGAGCTTGTAGATTTCTCAGAATTTGATCCTGAATTGGCTGATGGTATAAAATGGCTTGATATGCAGGCACAAAAAAAAGGAATTACATTTTATGATATGGTCTTTGAAGTACTTTATACTACTGATATAAATTCAAAGGCAAAAAACTGGTTAAAGACTAGAAATTAATTTTTTCATTTCCGTTTATCAATTGGAACATATGCAGAACCTTGTGGTCCATCATATTTTCCAACATAAACTGCTTTAGGTCTATACAACATAGGTTTTGGTGCAGCCTCAGCAAATCTTTCTTCAATAACATGTGCAGACCATCCTGCCACTCTGGAAATTGCAAATATTGGTGTATTTAGATCCATTGGAATTCCTAGCATGTAGTAAACAGATGCACTGTAGAGATCTTCGTTTGGAAAAATTTCTTTCTTCTTTTCCTTTTTCATGTATCTAACAGTTGAGTCTTCAACATTTTTGGTAATTTCATACCATGGCATTTGTGTTTTTTTGGCAAGTGTTTTTGATAATTCTTTAAGAACAATTGATCTTGGATCAACCGTTTTGTAAACTGCATGACCCATGCCCATAACCCTATTTCCATTTTGTAATCGATTTTTAACCCACTCTTCAACATTTTCCTCCTTTTCTATCTCTAATAGCATTTTCATAACTTCGAAATTAGCTCCACCATGTAATTCACCACTTAAGGCACCTACTGCGGCACTTACTGCAGAATACATATGTGCTCTAGTTGAAGCAACTTCTCTTGCAGCAAATGTTGATGCGTTAAATGTGTGATCAGCATGAAGAATTAGGCATACATCAAAAATCCTCTCAAGTTCTTTATCTGGTTTTTCACCTTTTAGCATATATAGAAAATTTGCAGCGTGACTTAGACTTGAATCTGGTTGAATTGGTTCTTTAGAATTTCTTATTCTTTCCCAACTTGCAACAATTGTAGGTACTTTTGCAATTAAATTAATTGCTCTTTGATAACTGATTTCTTTTGCTGAACCCACTTCATTATAATATCCTGCTAACGCTGAAACAAATGCTTGAAGAACGTCCATAGGTTCTGCTTCCTTTCTCCAATTACCCATATTTTTCTGCATTTGTGGTATAATTTGTCTAGAATCTCGTAATTTTTTTTTAAATTCCTCAAATTCTTTTCGTGTTGGTAAGTGGTCATGCAATAAAAGATAGCAAGTTTCCTCAAAGTTAGAATTTTTTGTTAGATCTAAAACATCAAATCCTCTGTAGATTAGTTTTCCTTTTTTTCCATCAATGTATGAAATTTTTGTATCAGCAACTGTGATATCTCTTAAGCCAATATTCTTAGTTTCCATACCATTTCTCTTAAAACAGCACTTTTAAATTTTCAAGAATAAACTTTGTCAATTAATTTAGTACTTAGTCTAATCTATCAAAGCGTGGGCATATATCGTGAATTTTAATTAATTGTTATGTCACAAATTGAACGTGAATTAGCAAAAGAGGCTGATACTGCAATTCTAAATGCATCGCCAGAATTTTTAAAATTAATCCAAAAATTTGATATTGAAAATCAATTAACTGGTGATTCATTTTATGAAATTTACTCAACTGTCCTAAAATCTAAAAAACAGAAAAACAGAATTCTACCTGAAACAAAATAATCTAACATAATTTTTTCATTCTTGGTTTAAATGTGGGAAATGGTAAAAAGGTGTATTGACTACAAAAAAAGGAATTAAATCAAAAATAATCTGTGTTTCACATGAGGAGGATGCTGATGGAATTAGTTCTGCAGCGTTAATCAAGCAAGCTTTTGGTGGTACATCAATTTTAGTTGATTATCCTGGCATGATGGATGCTATGAAACCATTAGAGACTGATGAGAAATTAAGCGAACTTTTTATTTGTGATTTAGGATTAAATAAAAAAAACGAATCTGATTTTGTTCAACTTTTAACCCTACTAAGAAAGCGTCGAGTCAAAGTGACATACATTGATCATCATGATCTTGATAAAAAAATTATAAAACAATTGGAGAAAATTAAAGTTAAAGTAATTCATGATATTAATGAATGTACAACTGTTCAAGTCTACAATCAATTCAAACGAAAATTAAATGATCATGCAGCATTTGTGGCTGCATGTGCTGCTATTACTGATTATATGGAGGATCGTCCAATAGGTTCCAAACTTTTACAAATGTATGATAGACAGTTTGCATTAATCAGTGCAACTGTTTTAACATATAACATAGTTGGCCATCAGAATGATCCAGATTATCTTCTATATCTTGTAGATGAATTAAGTGAATCTAAATTTCCACATGAGATTCCTAATTCCTATGAATTTGCTCAAATTCAAGTAGAAAAACTCGCAGCAATAATATCACAAGTAAAAAAATCAATGAAAGTAACAAAAAATTTAGGTTATATGGAAATACTTGATTCTGGTGCAAGCGGCGCAGTTAATTTTGTTTTAGGTTTATCTGGAAAAGAAGTCGGTGTTGCATACAAAGAACGTGTTGATTATGGAATTTATGCAGTGTCAGTTAGAGGCTCAAAGAGCTGTAAAGTGCATCTAGGTAAACTTGTAAACAAACTTGCTACAGAATTAGGTGGTTCTGGTGGAGGGCATGATAAAGCATGTGGCGCATCCATTCCAAAATCAAAAATTAAAAAATTCATTACTAGTCTTAATTCTTCACTAGTATAGAAAGTTACTATCACTTCATTGAGAAATCTCTACCATCATATCAATTTCAACAGTTGCATTCAATGGTAAACTTGAAACACCAACTGCGATTCTTGAATGTTTTCCTTTTTCACCAAAAATATCTACTAATAGTTCAGATGCAGCATTAATTACTTTTGGGTGATCTGAAAAACTCTCTTCTGAATTAACAAATCCAGAGATTCGAACAATTTTTTCTACATTTTCCAATGTACCAAAGTATGCATTAAGTTGGGATAGCGCATTAATAATACAGAGTTTAGATGCATTTTTTGCATTTTGAATTGATTGAACATCTGGAACTTTTCCTTGGTACTTCATTTGACCACTCTCCATTGGAATCTGACCTGAAACAAATACTAGGTTACCTGATGTTACTATAGGTATGTAAGAACCTGCAGGTTTTGGTGGAGTAGGCAATGATATTTCAAGTTCTTTCATCCGTTCTTCTATCATAATGAGTCACACTCTGCTTCACTTTTTATTTTTTCCTCTTAGTAACTAAATCATTTTTGATTGCTCACTCTAAAAATTATACGTTTTAGCCTAATGTTTATCAAAATCAGGTTATTTTTATGGTGTTACAGAAAAATAATTCTCAAAAAAACCTAATTCAAGTTAGAGAACTAATATTAACTGTTGAGAAGAAATTATCAACTTTTGGTAATGAGAAATTTGTAGTTGAAAAATTAGATTCAGAGGAATTAGCAGATTTTTATAAAATTCTTACAAAATGTGAAATAATACTTTCTAAATATGAAAATAAAAAAACCACTTATGAGCATATGAAGAAATTTGTGGATATTCTAAATTCTACAATTGAATCATTAGAAACCATGGATGGAAAAATCGACGAACTAACGATTTCTGCAGATTTTTCAATGAAGAAAATTAGGGAATTTGAGTCCCAATATCTCAATTCATCCACCTCTTTTCATAGTTCTTAGGCACAAAATACAGTTGAATTAATTTAACTAAATCTTTGACAGCAATTTACTCACGTGAATACCTAGTCAAATCTACAGTGGAAACATTAGTGAATTAAAATGAGTATGGCTCCACAAGAACTTGAAAATAGTGCTAGTAAATATGCTGCAGATGCAATAAAGGCTGATTCACAGGGTGCTTATGGCATGGCAATTTCTGGATATCAGAATGCATCGGCAACATTAATGAAATTAATGAGATTATATCCTGACAGTAAATTAAATCAAATCTATACCGAAAGAATTAGTGCTTACCAAAATAGAGTCAAAGAACTGCAAAACACACGTGCTGGAAACATTGAACCTGTTGTAGATCCAAATGCATCACCAGAAGAACAGAGAAAATCACTTGCTAGGTCTCAACCAAAATCAGATAACAGTATGGAAGATTTGATTCTAAAAGAGAAACCTGATGTAAAATGGAGTGAAGTAATAGGAGTAGATGATGCAAAGAAGGCATTAAAAGAATCAATAGTTTTTCCAAGCAAGAGACCAGACTTGTTTCCACTTGGATGGCCTAAGGGAATGTTACTATATGGACCACCAGGAACTGGAAAAACAATGCTTGCAGCTGCTACTGCACATGAACTAGATGGATACTTCATTGTTGTAGATGCAGCATCCATGATGAGTAAATGGCTTGGCGAAGCAGAAAAAAACGTTTCAAAACTTTTTTCAATGGCACGTGAATATTGCCAAAAAGAGGGAAAGCCTGTAATTCTTTTCATTGATGAAGTTGATTCTCTACTTGGTGAGAGAAATAGTGAAGTTGGAGGTGAAATCCGTGCAAAGAATCAATTCCTATCCGAAATGGATGGAGTTAATGGAAAAGGTAAAGAATTGATGATGTATGTAATTGGGGCAACAAACAAACCTTGGAGTCTAGATCATCCTTTTCTTAGACGATTCCAAAAGCGAATTTATGTTTCATTACCTTCTACAGAGGCTAGAGAAAAATTATTTGATCTATACACTTCACCACTCAAAAAGAATTCACGTGTAAATTCTCTTAGTCTTGCAAAGCAATTTGACGGTTATAGTGCCAGTGATATTAGGGATGTCTGTCAAAGTGTACAAATGGAAGTTGTTAATGAATTATTTAGATCTCCAGATTATAGTGAGCCTGTAGCAGGTGAATCACCAAGTATGCCTAGAGAATTAAGTATGATGGATTTCAAGAATATTAAGATTAAAAGAAAACCTAGCGTCTCTACAGAAATGGTTAGAGCATATCACAAATGGAGTGAACAATTCCGAGCACTCTAATTTCATGCGATCATTACACAAAATTTAAATCTAGAATCATGACGACATGTGAAGGGTTACAATTTCCGTAAAAAAATCACAACATGCTGAAAAAAACGGGAAGCTGATCCTTTCTGATGGTACAATTTTTGATGGTATGGGATTTGGATTTTCTACTACATCTGTAGGAGAAATTGTCTTTAATACTGGAATGGTTGGTTATACTGAGACATTAACTGACCCATCGTATAGTGGCCAGATTCTAACTTTGACGTATCCCTTGGTGGGAAACTATGGAGTGCCAGACCCTGATCTTCAAAATGATGATGGTGTATCAAAATACTTTGAATCTTCAAAAATCCAAGCCCGTGGATTAGTAGTACATGAATTATCACTAACTGCAAGTCATTGGAATCTTTCAATGACTCTTGATGAATGGATGAATAATGAAAAGATTCCAGGAATATCAGGAATTGATACTAGAGAATTAACTAAAAAACTTCGTCAATCTGGTGTTATGATGGCTGCTATCTGTGTGTCTGACAGTGAAGTTAATGTTGATGAAGTTATGAAACAACTAAAAGGTGCCACTAACTATAATGACGAAAATTTTATGAACACTGTATCAACCAAAACCAGTGAAAAATTTGGAAATGATAAAGATAACATTGTCCTAATTGACACTGGAACAAAAAATGCCATTATCAGAAATATTCGTGAATTAGGTTACAATGCAATCAAAGTTCCTTGGAATACTTCAATTGATGAAATTCTATCACACAAGCCAAAAGGTGTGATTGTTAGTAATGGTCCAGGTGATCCTGAACATTGTCCTGACACAATTGATACTGCAAAAGAACTAATCAAAAAAGAAATTCCAACTCTTGGAATTTGTCTAGGTGCACAGATACTTGGTCTTGCAGGTGGTGCTTCAACTTACAAATTGAAATATGGTCATCGAGGTCAGAATAAACCTTGTATCAATTTAGATAATAATCAGGTGTATGTAACAAGTCAAAACCACGGATATTGCATAAATCCTGATTCGTTATCAAGTTCTGAATTTGATTTGTGGTTTTCAAATGCAGATGATAAGACTGTTGAAGGAATAAAACACAAAAATGAGAAATGTATCGCAGTTCAGTTTCATCCTGAAGCCTCACCAGGACCTTATGATTGTAAATTTGTCTTTGAAGAATTAAAAGAAATGATGGAGGGGAAAACTTCTGCCTAATGATGAATCTATTAAAAAAATTCTTGTTCTAGGAAGTGGAGCAATCAAAATTGGTGAAGCAGGTGAATTTGATTATTCTGGAAGTCAATGTCTAAAGGCAATTCATGAAGATGGTGTACAAAGTGTTTTAATTAATCCAAATATTGCAACAATTCAAACTGATACAAGATTTGCTGATAAAGTATACCTTCAACCAGTTACACCAAAGTATGTCGAGTCTGTAATTGAAAATGAACGGCCGGATTCAGTCATGTTATCTTATGGTGGTCAAACTGCCCTAAACTGTGGTGTTAAATTAGATGAGATGGGAATTTTAGAAAAATATGGAATCCGAGTTTTAGGAACACAAATTCCAGGAATAATGGCTACTGAAGACAGACAGAAATTCAAAGACAATATGCAAGAATGTGGTGTTCCTGTACTCAGAAGTAAGACTGTTCACACATTTGAAGATGCAAAAAATGCAGCCGAAGAATTGGGATATCCTGTAATTGTTCGTGTAGCATACACACTTGGAGGCAAAGGTGGTGGTGTTGCTCATAATGAGATTGAACTTCATGAAATTACTGGTCGTGGTTTGGCAGCTAGTCTTGTTGGGCAAATCTTAGTTGAAGAATATGTTGGGCATTGGAAACAGATTGAATATGAAGTAATGCAAGACTATGGAGGAAATAATGTTATTGTCTGTAATATGGAAAATGTACTTTCAATGAAGGTTCACACTGGTGATAATATTGTAGTGGCTCCTTCACAGACAATTAATAATCATGAATATCATATGCTTCGTTCTGCTGCAATAAGAGCAACAAAACATGTCGGTATTGTAGGAGAATGTAACATCCAATATGCTTTAGACGCTGATTCTGATGAGTATGTAGCAATTGAAATTAATCCTCGTCTCTCTCGCTCCTCTGCACTTGCAAGTAAAGCAACTGGATATCCACTTGCATACATGTCTGCAAAAATTGGCCTTGGTTATACACTTCCTGAACTAATAAATCGTATTACTAAAGCAACAACAGCTTGCTTTGAGCCATCATTAGACTATATTGTATGTAAACATCCTAGATGGGATTTTGAAAAATTTGAGTTAGCAAATAGGAAACTTGGTCCTACAATGAAATCTGTAGGCGAAGTTATGGCTATAGGCAGAACATTTGAGGAATCACTGCAAAAAGCAATTCGAATGTTAGATATTGGAAATGATGGTCTTGTATTAAATCGTATGAATGGTAAAAAATTTGACGAGGAATCTATTGAACAACATCTTCAAGCTCATGACGACTTTATTTTGTATTATGTGGCAGCTGCCATTAAAAAAGGAATCTCTGTTGAAAAAATTTATAATTTATCTTCAATTGATCCTTGGTTTATTGAAAAAATAAAGAATATTGTAGACACTGAAGAGAAATTAAAACAAAATGAATTAGACAAACAATTGTTACACACTGCAAAAAAACTAGGGTTTTCGGATAATCAGATTGCACGTGCAAAAGATACTACTCATCAAGAAATTCGTAAAATGAGAAAAAACTTTGGAATAGTTCCTTCTGTAAAACAAATAGACACTCTTGCTGCAGAATGGCCTGCACAAACAAACTACCTTTATCTTACTTATGGAGGTGGAACTAATGATGTAAAACTTGAGGGTTCTGATAAAGGTGTGATAGTTCTAGGTGCGGGTCCTTATAGAATTGGAAGCAGTGTAGAGTTTGATTGGGGAACGGTGAATATGGTTTGGGGCCTTCAGGAAAATGGCGAAAAAAATGTTAGTGTTGTAAACTGTAATCCTGAAACTGTATCTACTGATTATGATATTTGTAATAGATTGTATTTTGAAGAATTAACACTTGAACGAATCTTGGATATTACTGATTTTGAGAATCCAAAAGGAATTGTTACGTCTGTAGGAGGGCAAACTGCCAATAATCTTACTCCAAAACTCTCAGAAAATGGAATTAATTTGATTGGAACAAGTGCTGAAGATGTTGACAGGGCAGAAAACCGTTCCAAATTTAGTGCAATATTAGATAAGCTCCACATCAAACAACCGTTATGGCAGGCATTCTCAAGTATCACTGACGCAAAAAATTTTGCACTTGATGTTGGCTATCCTGTATTGGTTCGACCATCATATGTTCTAAGCGGTGCTGCAATGAAAGTTGTCTGGTCACAAGAAGAATTAAAAGAATTTACAACAAATGCGGCTATAGTATCTCCAGATCATCCTGTAGTAATTTCAAAATTCATGTTGAATTCACTTGAAGTTGATGTTGATGGAGTTTCTGATGGTAATAATGTGATAATTGGTGCAATTGTTGAACATATTGATAGTGCGGGTGTTCACTCTGGTGATGCAATGATGTGTATACCCCCTTGGCGTTTAAGTAATAAAATTATTGAGAATATTACAGATTCTACAATACGCATTGCAAAAGAATTCAGAATTAAGGGTCCATTTAACTTACAATTTCTTATTCACAATGATCAAGAATATGTAATAGAGTTAAACATACGTGCATCACGTTCAATGCCTTTTGTATCTAAACTTGTCAGAACTAATTTGATATCTCTTGCAGCTAAAGCAGTGCTTGGAAAACCATTACCAGAAATACCTCCTGGAGAATGGCAAAAAATTCCAATACATGGGATAAAAGTTCCACAATTTTCATTTATGCAACTAGATGGTGCAGACATTGTTCTTGGTGTGGAGATGCAATCTACTGGTGAAGCTGCATGTTTTGGAAATAGTTTTTATGATGCATTGTCAAAAGCATTGACCTCAGTTGGTTATACTCTACCAAAAAGTGGTGCTGCATTAATTACTATTGGAGGAGCAGAAAATAAAGAAAAACTACTTCCAACTATTGCATTACTGAAAAAATTAGGATTTAAACTAATGGCAACTGAACACACTGCAGAATTTTTAGAAGAAAAACTTGGTGATGTTGAAATTGTACATAAGATTAGTGAACCAGATAGGAAACCTAACATTGCTGATCTTTTACATGAACGAAAAATTGACTTTATTGTGAATATACCAAGCACATCTACTCTAGAAAAATATGTTGGAATGCTATATGATGAGTATCAAATACGAAGAAAGTCGCTGGAGTTGGGAATTCCAGTTCTAACTACACCAGAGTTGTCTGAATCATTTTGTAAAACCCTTGAATGGCTCCAAACAAATGATACTACCAAAAACCCCTTAGAACCATATGCAAATTAAATTAAATCCTCAAGTATCGATTCATTCCCAATTATAGTTCCATCTAATGTTACTATTCTTGCTTCTGAGACATCCTTTAATTTATCAATGACTGGAGAAATTGATTTTTTATAAAATCTCTTTTGCCTTGCATAAAAGTATGGATTGAATGATGGAATTATTGTAATTTCTAATTCACCAAATGATGATTTAAAAATCTGGTTTTTTTTCGCCTTCAAGGAAATCCATACACGTTCACCATTAAGTAATGAATTATTATTAAAAAACACTGGATGAATGTGGCCCATTATAATTTTTTTAATATTTGAAAAATTCTCTGTTGGTAATGTATGACCATGTGTTAGTAGTGTGTCTTCTACTACGATTCCTATAGAATTTGTAACTGTTACATAATCAGGCAGTAGTTGTTGAATATTTGCATCATGATTACCAGGTACCAAAATTAAATTAGTATATTTTTTTAACTCATCAAAAAAATATGGCACTTCTTTCCATTCAGAATTTGAAATTCTCTTTATGCTAGATTTTGTATCACCCAATAGAATTACTGATTCAGGTTTTTCCAGTTTAATCAATTTTTTTAATTTGTTAATTGTTTCATTTATTGTTGAATTTTTTCCTATCTCAATTTTATTTGGTTTGAATTCATTTTCAAATCCAATATGTAAATCTGTTACTACTAGGTATTTTTTTTCACCTTCTATTATTAACGCTGGTTCTGATTTAACAATTCTAATTTTTACCATCAAGATTATAGGTTTGTACTAGATTAAATTCTTATGAATGAAAAATCTAAAAAAATGGATGCCATTATTTCAGAAAATCGCGTTAAACTGCATGTATTTGAGCCTACACAAAGACAGATTTGGACAATTGTTGGTAGAGAAAAAGAGCATTGGCTAGATCCAGATTCAAATTTTTGTTCTTGTTCCGGATATTATTTTGGAATGATGAAAAATAAAAAACCATGTTATCATATAGAATCAATTCATATTGCACAAAAAGAAAAAAAATTTGAAACGATCAAATTTTCTGACGAAGAATATGATAGTTTTGTTTTTGGTATATTACATGATATGTAATTACTCTAAGTTTATCTCAAAAAGATCATCTTTTGAAACACCTTTCCAAACTCCAATCATACCCTCAGGTTCGCATGGTTCAACTTTGGTAATTTTTTGGATTTTAATATGATCTGGATTTGGCGGCATCCATAGCATTGCCATATAATCACCAACTTCTCCTGCTTTTTGTGGACTTGCACTAATTATGTTATCCTTGGAAAAACCTTTTGATTCAAGAGCACTGATTGCTTTTTGCTCCAGATCCATTCTTCCATGAGTAAACAAATAGACATTTTTTGTTGTATCTACTTCTGACATACATTATCAATTATCTTGCTCCAAATAAATTTTTGATTAATTTTGTGCAAAATAGGCATTACGTTTTTAATATGGTATACATTCGTTGAAATAATGACATCAGCAGATAAATTTGGAATTGCGTTTGCAATTGGATTTACTGCTGTAATGATAGGCCTTGTTTCTGGAGGAACTTTTGAACCATCACAACCATCTCCAATACAATCAGCACCTATCGAAACATATTCACCCCCTCCACAACCTGTTATTCAAGAACCAGCACCTGCTCAGGCTCCAATGATGGCTCCTAGTGATGATGATCTTATTGATATTATGTCGTACAATATTCGTGGTGCTGTAGTTGAAAGTATAGTTGGTGATGAGGATAATAATTCTATTAATGTTTTAATTGATGCAAGACTAGATGGTAACTTAACTATCACAATATCATCTAATGTTGTTGAACCATTTGATGATGGTACATACTTTGTTTTAGTTGACGGCGAAGAAATACATGACTTTAGCCAAACAGGCTCAATATTGAGCATTCCATTTTTGGCTGGCGCAACTGAGGTTACAATTCTAGGAATTACCGATGATTATGTAGCAATACAAGCAGCTGAAGAAGCAGCAGCTGAACATGAAGCAATGATGGCTGAGAAAGCAGCAGCTGAGAAAGCAGCAGCTGAAGAAGCAGCAGCTGAACATGAAGCAATGATGGCTGAGAAAGCAGCAGCTGAGAAAGCAGCAGCTGAGAAAGCAGCAGCTGAGAAAGCAGCAGCTGAGAAAGCAGCAGC
>Ga0114932_10002869_pt1 | contig 17579 bp, 10 predicted proteins | sample 2SBtaG_2_FD_87286 | JGI IMG/M metagenome (GOLD analysis project Ga0114932, IMG submission 87286) | Deep subsurface microbial communities from Kolumbo volcano to uncover new lineages of life (NeLLi) - 2SBTROV12_ACTIVE470 metaG | ecosystem: Environmental > Aquatic > Marine > Volcanic ... | reverse complement strand
CGCGGGCTTTTTAAACGCTAGCGTTTCCCACAGTGGTACCGTAGACAAACTATGTTTGTAACTACCAGACGTCTCTTTGGTACTGTAAGACAAATAAATCAGCGTTTTTGAGTCGGCATCGTAAATTCTTCGAAGCTTCATGTTTTTGAAAAACACGCTCTTAGATTTTTTAAAAATTACTTCACCTGAATCTGACTTATCAATGGCGTTTAACATCTCAGCCGTAATAGGGCCGGTTTGTCTGCACGCGATTGAACTGTCTGATGGATCCGACAAATCAAGGTTCGCTTCAATACTTGAAATATGGCAGGTTACACCTGTCACTATGGGGTCTTGAAGCGCATCAATTTTAATGTCTTTTGTGGTAAAAAGACCAAGAGACACATCGCCCACTTCGCTGTCGCTACAGCCTGCCAACGTAAACACCGACGCGGCGAGCAAACCCAACACAGTGCTTTTCACAAAAGAGCCGCTCTTAAAAGTGCCTTTCATAGAAGTACGAGCCTCGTATGAACTTAACCAACGTCCATTTGTTTTCATATCATTCCCACCTCTGCTCTATTCATGATCTTTATTTGTTTACTCGAAATACCGAGCCTATGATCATTTTAGCCTAATAGGTTTAACTGTGTCTTATCCATAAGGTCGTGCTGCTTAATAAGTTGCTTTGCCTTTTCAATGTCTGGCGCAAAATAACGGTCTTTGTCGTAAAACGGCACTTGGTCTCTTAGTAGCTGCATCAACACTTGGAGCTTTTCGCTGGTTTTAAACGGCTTCCTAAAATCTAACCCTTGGCAGGCCGCTAACCACTCAATGGCCAATATACCTGCCACGTTATCGAAAATATCTCGTAAACGCCTCGCGGCGAAGGTAGCCATAGACACGTGGTCTTCTTGGTTCGCAGACGTAGGCAACGAATCGATAGATGCGGGGTGCGCCAGGGTTTTGTTTTCACTAGCAAGCGCCGCACAGGTAACCTGCGCAATCATGAAGCCCGAGTTTACCCCACCATTTTCAACCAGGAACGGTGGCAAACCACTCAAATGCGTATCAATCATTAACGACATTCTGCGCTCCGACAGTGCGCCAATTTCAGATAGTGCAATAGCCAGCATATCTGCCGCCATTGCCACAGTTTCCGCATGAAAGTTTCCGCCAGATAGAATATCGCCAGTTGGCGTATCAGCGTCATCATTGTTTTCAACAAAAACCAACGGGTTGTCGCTTACCCCATTGGCTTCAACCACCAAAATGTCTTGGGCGTAGCGCATTTGCTGTAAACACGCTCCCATCACCTGTGGCTGGCAACGCAGAGAGTACGGGTCTTGTACTTTTTCACACCGTTGATGTGAATGGCCAATCTCTGAGGTGTCTAGCAATGTTCTAAACGCAGTCGCCACATCGCTCTGGCTTTTGTGGCCACGTACTTCGTGGATCCGCGCGTCGAACGGCACGCGGGAACCTAACGCGGCCTCAACAGTAAGCGCACCAATACCAATAGCACTATGAAGCGCATTTTCAGTATAAAACAACCCCTGAAGTGCAAACGCTGTCGAGGCTTGCGTGCCGTTTAACAGTGCTAAGCCTTCTTTGGGTGCCAGCGCAATTGGTTGCATGCCGGCTATTTCAAGGGCTTGGGCTGCACTGATTCTCTCTCCTTTATAAAAAGCTTCCCCTTCCCCTAACAGCACCACACTCATGTGTGCTAAAGGTGCTAAGTCGCCGCTGGCGCCTACCGAGCCTTTTTCAGGAATGGCGGGATAAATCTGTGCATTAAACAAGGTAATGAGCGCTTCTATTACGCTGAGGCGAATGCCAGAATAACCACGGGCCAATGAGTTAATTTTTAACAGCATGAGCAGGCGCACAGTATCTTCTTGCATAAAGTCGCCTGTACCGGCCGCGTGCGATAACACAATACTGCGCTGTAATAGCTCTAACTCGTCAACATTAATACGGGTGTTAGCCAATAAACCAAAGCCGGTATTGATGCCATAGACAGTCCGGTTTTCTTTAATGACATTCAGCACTACTTGCTCGGCGGCGTTTATAGCGGGTACTGCACTTTCATCTAACGATAAATGAACGTGGCCTCGATGTACTTCCCGTAACTGATCCAACGTCAATGTACCTGGCACAAGATTAAGTTGCTTAACACCATCGTTTTCAGTAAAAAAAGACGAATGCGACATGACTATTTCTCCCCGCCAAAGCTTTTGTTCGAGCTTGAATGAGTGCCTGTTCCATCGGGGATTCGTTTATTAGCCGCGCTATTGACCATGGGAAGATCCAAGTTGTGCTTGGCAGCACAGTCTATTGCAATGTCGTAGCCTGCATCTGCATGACGCATTACGCCCGTGGCAGGGTCGTTATGAAGAACCCGAGCAATACGCTCAGCCGCTTCGTCCGTACCGTCACAAACAATCACTACACCCGAGTGTTGGCTAAAGCCCATTCCTACACCTCCGCCATGGTGAAGGCTTACCCAGGTAGCGCCACCCGCTGTGTTTAATAGGGCGTTTAGTAACGGCCAGTCTGATACGGCATCTGAACCATCGAGCATGGCCTCTGTTTCTCTATTGGGTGATGCTACCGATCCAGAGTCGAGATGATCCCGTCCTATCACCACCGGTGCGCTTAGCTCGCCACTGCGAACCATTTCATTAAAGGCAAGCCCCAGCTTTTGTCTTTCACCCAGTCCCACCCAGCAAATACGTGCGGGCAGGCCTTGGAATTGAATGCGTTCTTTAGCCATATCTAGCCAGTTATGTAGATGGGGGTTGTCGGGTATAAGCTCTTTAACTTTCGCGTCCGTTTTATAGATATCTTCCGGATCGCCCGACAGCGCAGCCCATCTAAAAGGCCCTATGCCCTGACAAAAAAGCGGTCGTATATAGGCAGGAACGAAACCTGGGAAATCGAACGCATGCTCAATACCCTCTTCTAGCGCCATTTGTCTAATGTTGTTGCCATAATCAAGAGTAGCAGCGCCAGCTTGTTGGAAACCAAGCATTGCTTTAACTTGCAGCGCCATCGACTGTTTAGCACTTTTCACAACACCCGCTTCGTCTTTTTTACGCTGCGCCTCAGCCTGATCTAGTGTCCACCCCACTGGTAGATAGCCATTCAGCGGATCGTGCGCACTGGTTTGATCGGTTACAACGTCGGGAATAATCCCGTTCGCTAGCATATCGGGAAAGACTTCAGCAGCATTGCCTAATAGGCCAATTGATACAGGCTTCCCAGCTTTTTTGGCTTCTTCTAGGAGTTGCATGGCTTCTTCTAACGATTGCGCTTTTTTGTCCAAATAGCCCGTGCGAATTCTGAAATCTATGCGAGTTTCATCTACCTCCACAGCTACCATTGAAAAGCCAGCCATGGTTGCAGCTAAAGGCTGTGCTCCGCCCATACCGCCCAAGCCACCAGTCAAAATCCAGCGTCCTTCAGCGCTTCCTTCAAAATGCGTTTTGGCCACGCTCACAAACGTTTCATAAGTCCCCTGGACAATGCCTTGCGAGCCTATGTATATCCATGACCCTGCGGTCATTTGCCCGTACATCATCAAACCTTCTTTATCCAGAGCGTTAAAGTGCTCCCAGTTTGCCCAATGCGGTACAAGGTTAGAGTTAGCAATTAACACACGAGGTGCATTTTCGTGAGTGGGAAATACCCCAACAGGTTTGCCTGATTGAACCAGCAACGTCTCATCAGTATTTAAACGCTTGAGTACTTCTACAATTTTGTCGTAAGACGCCCAGTCACGGGCCGCACGCCCAATACCGCCGTAAACCACCAGGTTTTGCGGATGCTCCGCAACGTCTGGATCCAGGTTATTCATTAACATGCGAAGCGGCGCTTCAGTTTGCCAGCTCTTCGCATTTAGCGTACTGCCTCTTGGGGCACGTATTTCTCTTGTAGGGTCGAGGCGTTTCATAAACTTCTCCTAGGCATATTCTTACGTTTGCCGATTTGTTTTTTATTAGGAAGTGTCATCTTTTTAGAAAATAGTGAATTGCTAGCGCCTTTGGCGCGATGACACTTAGAACTCCAAGTGTCCTCCCAAGCGGTATCGACTGCCTGGGTGATACAGCACCGCGTGGCTAACCACTGCGCTTGAACTCGCTTTTGGACTATTATTCACGGATGTATCTGACGTAGCCTTTAAGCCATTCCCTAACTGGGCATTCGCCGTTGACGACTCGCCAATATTGCTCTCATCACTCGTTATTGCGCTGGGCACTCGAGAGAAGGTTCGTCGAGTAATCTTCAGGCACGGCTCTTTAGGCTTAATCAATAGTGCTTGTGCAATATCTTTTTCAACAACCACAGCTTCTACGCTGTGATCGGCTTGTGAAAGGGGCGCGACCTGATTCAAATAAAAGTTTGCAGTTTGAGCTTTAAAATCTTTATCTAAATAGTCGTTAATCCACGCTGGGTTAACCCACCTATCTTCATACTGCACGGGTAGATTGTTCTCGCAGTGTACGATAATGCTATGAAATACTGGCTCTCCCACATCGATACCCAGTCGTTGAGCAATAGCATCACTGGCTGGCGAGGTTTCCAACACTAATATCTCGTTAGTGTATCTATGCCCCCGCTGCTCTATTTCATCGCGAATGCTTTTGATCTCAAGCATTGAGCTCATAGGGCGACTATCTGACACAAACGTGCCTATCCCCTGGCTGCGCATTAAAATGCCCTCGTCCACCATTTCACTTAGCGCTCTTCGCGCAGTCATTCGGCTTACACCGTTCTGCTGGGCAAGTTGGTTTTCTGAAGGCACTTGGCTACCCGGCTTCATCTCACCACTTTCGATGGCATCCAAAATTGCTGTCTTAATTACTCTGTACCGAGGTTGCATATCGTGGCCATTCACAACTAAATTGTTAATAATATGCTAACAGCATACTTGTATATACAAGTATGCACAAGTACACTGAACTCAAAATTTACACTGCGTTTCAGTAAAGATTCTGGACAAAGCCAGACAAAGAGCTAGACGACCAATTAAACGAAAAAACCAGACAAGAGGTGGCTTAGAGTGGAGCACGATATGGGTTATCAGTACGACACGCTTATTTACAATGTTCGCATTGCGTCTATGCAAGACAACAAGTTGCCCTATGGCGAATTACCGCCACACGCCATTGCCATAAAAGACGGCAAAATTGCTGCGTTACTTCCTTGCGATGACTCATTAGACAACGTGTTTGAGCAGGCCAAAAGCGTAATAGATGCCACTACCCTAATTCCCCAAAATGAAGGTTCAACGCCCAAACACCCGTGGCTATTGCCTGGCTTCATCGATTGTCATACGCATCTGGTGTATGGCGGCAATCGCGCCGAAGAATTCGAAATGCGATTGCAAGGCGCAAGTTATGTAGACATTGCGCAGCGCGGCGGTGGTATTAAAGGAACGGTTGAAAAAACTCGACGCTCTGACGAAAACACCCTGCTTCACACTGCGATAAAACGCGCAAAGCGATTGTGCGAAGAAGGTGTTACCACCATTGAAGTCAAATCAGGTTACGGGCTGGATTTAGACACTGAAGTGCGCATGTTACGCGTGGCTAAATCCCTTGAGCAGCATCTTCCTGTGAGTATTAAAACTACCTATTTAGGCGCTCACGCCCTGCCCAATGAATTTGCTGACGACTCAGAAGGATATATCGATTTCATTTGCAACAAGGCACTTCCTCATATTGCTTCGCAAAACTTGGCTGACGCCGTTGATGTATTTTGTGAAACTATCGGTTTTTCAACTTCTCAAACAGAACGTGTTTTTAGCTGCGCACAGCAGCACGATTTACCCATTAAAGCTCATGTAGAGCAGCTTAGCGACAGTAAAGGTGCTGTTTTAGCGGCTAAATACGGCGCACTTTCGGTAGACCACATCGAATATTTAGCTGACAGCGATATTCCCTTACTTGCCCAAAGTGGCACCGTTGCCGTACTTTTACCAGGCGCTTTTTATTACCTAAGTGAAGTTCAAAAGCCGCCGGTAGACGCTCTAAGGGCGCACAATGTGCCCATGGCCTTAGCCACTGACTTTAATCCAGGTAGTTCGCCGTTAGCCTCAATCCTTACCGCGATAAATATGGGGTGTGTGCTGTTTCAACTTACGCCAGAAGAAGCGCTACGCGGTGCTACTGCTCACGCGGCTAGCGCACTCGGGCTGCACGACCGAGGTGTTATTCAAGCAGGCAAGCTTGCTGACTTAACGCTGTGGGATATCGAAACGCCGGCAGAGCTCGCCTATTGTATTAATGGGCACCGCCCCGTTGCGGTGTTTAAGGAAGGTAAACATGTTTAAGTGGCAAGGCAGAATAGACAGTGAAGACGGCATTGAGGGCCTACGTTGGCATCAAAAAGTTAACGAACTTGAAGTGGGCGAAGATAATTCATTAGCCAACGCCGTTACCCTTGTTGGTTTTGAAAGTGATTTAGGTGTGGCATTTAACAAAGGCCGCGTAGGTGCAGCGGCTGGTCCAAACGCTATTCGCCAGGCACTGGCAAACTTACCCTGGCACTGGCCAAGCGCAGCATTGGCTGATTTAGGGAATGTTACCGCTAAAGAGAACTTAGCCCAGGCACAAACCCAATATGCAGACGCCATTTGTTATGCGCTCAAGCAAAATGATGGATTGGTCATTGGGCTGGGAGGGGGACATGAAATTGCATGGGGTAGCTATCAAGGGGTTTTCAATGCTAAGCCCGAAAGCGCCCGCATTGGAATTATTAATTTCGACGCCCATTTTGATTTAAGAAAGCCTTCACCAAACACCAGTTCAGGTACGCCGTTCAGGCAAGTGTATGATCACTGCCAGCTACACGACACACCGTTTCATTACGCTTGTTTGGGCGTATCGAAAGCAGCCAATACACCAGCGCTGTTTAACTTTGCCAATACGTCCAACACGCGCTATTTAACCGATGTGGCGTTAAATGATGAATCACTGTGTATGCAGCGAATAGATGAGCTACTATCTCCGATGCTAAAAGACATCGATGAGCTTTACGTCACTGTATGTTTAGATGCATTTCCAGCAGCACAAGCACCTGGCGTTAGCGCGCCCAGTGCATTGGGAATATCCCCCACACTTGTTATCAACACGCTACACTTTTTAGCACAGCACCAAAGTACTTATGGGTATCAATGGAGACTGTGTGACGTTGCGGAAATGAACCCCAATTATGATATTGATAGCCGCACAGCAAAGCTGGCTGCACGGCTAATTTTTGAAGCAGTAGATGCAATAAACTCGCACATTTAACGAGTTAACGCTTTAACGTTTGACGCTTTTATGTTTACTGGCCGCCTGCCCTTTCACATGCAGCGGCGGTAAACAAGACATCAGTGGAACTATTTAATGCTGTTTCAGCAGAGTCTTGCAGTACGCCAACAATAAAGCCCACCGCAACCACCTGCATAGCCACTTCATTGGGTATATTGAACAGGCTACAGGCAAGCGGAATAAGCAGTAGCGAACCACCTGCAACACCTGAACTTCCACATGCTGATACCGCAGCGATAACGCTTAACAATACAGCAGTAGGGAAATCTACAGAAATTCCCAAGGTATTAACCGCAGCTAGCGTCAACACGGTTATTGTGATTGCAGCCCCAGCCATATTAATCGTGGCGCCTAACGGAATAGATACCGAATAGGTGTCTTCATCAAGCTTTAAGCGTTTACACAGCGCCATGTTTACCGGAATATTCGCCGCCGAACTACGGGTGAAAAACGCCGTAATACCGCTTTCTTTCAGGCATTTGAACACCAAAGGATAAGGGTTCTTTTTGGTTGCCAGAAATACTAACAAGGGGTTGGTCACAAGTGCGATAAATAGCATCGCGCCAATCAGTACCGTTAGTAAATGAGAGTAACCAAGCAATGCTTCAAAGCCCGTTGTAGCAATGGTATTAGCTACCAAGCCGAAAATACCGAAGGGCGCGAGTTTAATAACAAAACCCACCACAGTTGTTACGCTATCTGCCATATTTTGAAGTAGCGCTTTCGTTGCCTCGCTAGCATGACGAAGACCTAAACCTAGACCTACAGCCCACGTGAGAATACCAATGTAATTTCCATTTACTAATGCATTTACCGGATTATCTACCATGTTATAAAGCAAAGTAGTAAGGACTTCCGATACACCTTTCGGCGCAGCTTGGCTAACTTCTGAAGTCACTAAGCTTAAGCTTGTAGGAAAAGCAAAGCTTGCCAACACGGCGGTGAGCGCGGCCAGTAGTGTGCCCAACAAATAAAGCACAAGCACGGGTTTGATAAAGGTTTGCTCGTTTTGCTTATGGTTGGCGATGGACGCCATGACCAAAACAAAAACCAATAAAGGAGCTATTGCTTTTAAGGCTTTTACAAATAAGTTACCCAATAGCCCTGCTGATTGAGCAGCTGAAGGTGAAAAACTCGCTATCGCAATACCGCATACGATACCAATGATAATTTGCAGTACCAAACTGCCATTCATGTAGCGCTGAAACAGGCTGGGGCGTGACGTTGAATCCATAAATGTTGGTCCATTATTATTTTGACGACGCACCATAAAGGATAACGTTACACAAATGAACCAGTTTGGTCTTAGTTACTCGCAAATAACCGTATGCTTGCCGTTTATAAGGGTTTACATGCCTTCAAGTATCTTTTGCGTATAAGACGTCCACTGGTATAGAGGAAGCTCTCCATCAATATAATAGTCTGGCTGAATGCCTACCCCATCAATAGCCATGTGGGGAATACGCAAACTTTTGGTTAAACTATAATGCAAGGTAAAAGTACCGCTCGGCGAATCAGTTTGATACATGTTAGAAATATCGAGTACACCTGCGGTGGTTTGCCCAAACAACTTTACTTTCTTGCTTTGTTTAGCCGCCAGCAAAAACTGTTCTGCGGTACTACCATTACTTGAATCAACGAGTACGCCAATACTTTTTGGCAGAGGTTCGACTTTATCGAATGTCGCCACCGTTACATCTTCGCCAATATTGATGTAGCTGCCGATGTGTTGCTGAAGAATGTCGTACCCGTCTTTGGCCCACTGCTTTTCTTCTTCACTAAAATGAGGGTTTTGCAAAAAGCCGAGCATTCTAGAGTTGTTAAGCTCGGTAGATAGGTATTCCACGCCTACAGTGCGAATAGGGTTGGTGTATAAAATTGGTAGTAAAGAAGCATAGCTTGCATCACTACCACCACCGTTTCCCCGGATGTCGATAATGAGGTTTTCGGTTTTTAGAATTGTGTCCAGGTGCTCAGCGATAACGGCGTCGATATCTTTTTTGAGGGCATGGTCGAAAGACGGTATGCGAACTAACACAGTGTTCTCTGAAATTTTTTCGAATAGCGGAGCCTTTGTACTTAGTAGGCGAACATAGCGTGTTATTTCAGGCGACGATTCTTGTCGCGGTTCCTCTCGCGACATAACGATAAAGCTATTGCCCAACACCACTTCGTTGTTACCCAAGTACGTTATGGTCTCTATTTGTCGGGTGGAGTGATCGCCCATAAAAAACGTCACTTTCGCAGTATTGCTGTCTGCAGGGTCGTTAAGGATGAACTTTACTTGTCCCGCCTTCCATGACGGGTTGGTACTTTCAAGGATATAAGCTTTATGGACATTACCTTCTTTTTTTAACGCAACCGTATAGCTTGAGAATTGCCAAATCCCTTCAAGAGTTTCGTCACGCTTGCTTTTTAAATACTGTTTAAATGACGATAAGTCGAAGTCATGCACTTCCGATTCGCGAGTCGCTTCCACTGTACCATTCGTATTTAGCCCAAGACCAACATGCCCCTTGCGAAAAAATTTAAGCCAGTCGATAAGTACTGTGTGGCATTGCGCTTCGTTCTTCGCGCTTTGTACCCGAGCCAAGATGGCATTGTTGTGGGCGGAATAAAGGTCCTGCCCTTTTTTCTCGACGCTATACTGAAAACCGGCATCGTTGTTTTCAAACGTGCTCTTTAGCCATTCAAACTCACTTTCACACTGAAAGGTACTACCAAACGAACAGAAAGAGGCAAAAAGAGGGAATATCGCAAATCGTTTCACTAAATATGATGTCCATATCTACTTTTAACAACGATAAAGTATCATAAAACCATGATCTTGCGAGCATTTACCAAGCACATACTTGTAAGCAAACGTTTTAGCTACTAATTCCTAAGCGGTGAGTTCACCCCACCGCATAAGTTTTTTCTAGTGCACTTAACCCCACACCGTTGCGTTTAATCACTTTAAGCTGAGTAGGAATACGCTCTTTCATGGCTTCAATATGGCTTATCACACCAATCATTTTTCCGCTGGCATTTAGGTTGTCTAGTGCATCAAGGGCCACATCCAAAGTTTCAGCATCAAGAGTGCCAAAGCCCTCATCTAAAAACAGCGAGTCGATACTGGTCTTGTGACTGACCAAGTCAGATAAAGCTAATGCCAGTGCAAGGCTCACCAAAAAGCTTTCTCCGCCAGACAGGGTTTTGGTGTCTCGCACTACATCACCTTGCCAGGTGTCTAGTACACTTAAACCTAATCCTTCGTTTTCTTTTCGCATTAGCTGATAGCGACCGTGTAATTTATCAAGCTGCTGATTTGCAAGCTGCACTAAGTTGTCCAAGGTAAGTCCTTGGGCAAAACGTCTGAATTTGTCGCCGCTGGCCGAGCCAATTAACGAGTGCAGGTAAGTAATATCATCGTAATAGGCCTCAAACGCGGCCATCTCATCCACAAGCTGCTGCTGCCTTTCGCGGGCTTGATTGTTAGCGCTTAGCTGCTGTTCAATTTGCCCTAAAGACGATAACAGGGTGTCACGCTGCTGAGCTTGCTGAGTAATTTTCGAATCGAGCCACTGTGCACCGTGCTCTTCTAACTCGCTCTGCCACTGTGCTGCGTTAGCATGGGCTTTTAGCGATTGTTGGGTAGCTAGCGCGTTTTCTAGCTTTAAGTCCGCTTGTTGTTTTTGCTGAGCTAATCGCTTTTGCAGTTCAAGCAAGGTGTTGCGGGTATCTTCGTCTAAAAGCGCATTACTAAACGCTTGCTCATCGTCAAATGGGCTGCTCGCCAACTGACGGCTAAAGTGCTCTGTTGCCTCTGCAAGTGCCTGTTCTTTTTCGCGCATTTGCTCATTAAGCTGGGCAATTTCTGCTTCTAAACGAGACAAAATAGTGTCCGTTTGTTGCAGGCGAGATTTGCACTCCTTTACGTTTCGCTCAGCCATTTCTTGGGCAGCGCTCGCCTTATTTCTGGTTTCAGCAATATCACCTTCAGGGAATACGGTTGAGCGCGAGTCTCGCAGCGCCTTTAGGCTAGTATCTAGCTGCACAAGCTCTTCAGATACATCCTTTAGCTGATTCTCAGCGCTTTCGATATCACGACTAACCACAAGCAAGGCGCTACTTACCCCTTGCAACTCATCTTTAAGTTTGGCGTGTAGCTGATGATTGTGTTTATAGGTTTTAAGCGCTTCGGCTTTTTCATTTAACCACGTGGTAATTCCATCAATAGACAGATTGTGAATATCAGCACCGTGCGCCGTCATAGTTTCGCTAAGCGCTAAAATACTATTATTAATCCCTTGTGTTTTGTTCTCTAGCTCTACATTGCGTTCGTTAAATTGCTTTTCAAAGGTTTCGCGCTGCTGCAGAGAAACTGCAAGTTCTGACTGTTTGGCTTGTAGCAACTGTTGCGCTTCATTTTTAGCCTGCAGTGCAGCATTTAGAGCTTGCTCGCACTCATCTAAACGGGTTAATTGAGCACTAATATCATCGAGACGAGTTTTAAACTGCTGGGTAAATTGAGAGACGCTTTGCGATGTATTAATGTCGACCTTTTCAAAGCTCGGTATATCAGCGCTAAGTACGCTTGAAATCTGCTGCCACTTTTCTAGCAGCGTATCTCGTTGCCCGCTTGCCTGTTCTAGCTGCTTATTAACCTGAGCAAGAGTGAATTCAGTTTGTGTAACACTTTCTTTTGCCCGCGCCCCTTGCTGCTCAATATCATCTAACTGCTGCTTTAAGCTATCTCGCTTTTGGATAGTTTCAGGTACATCAATAACCACGGTAGACGTGGTGTGCTCGTTTGCCCCACAGACAGGGCATGGCTCGCCACTTTTTAGCTGGGCGCGCAGGTGCGCCACTTCAGCATCTAAGGCAATAAGCGCCTCTATGTCTTTTAAATTACTGCGGGTTTGTCTGTAGGCGTCAACCAAGGCTTGGCGCTCAGATTGCTGCTGAGCTAGTTTCTTCGCTAAGTCTTCCTTTTGCGCACCCAGCGATACTTTCTCTTGTTCTAGTGTCAAATATTGCTGTTGAATATGCCCTATCTGCAACACGTTATCCCAATGATAAAGCTTGGTATCGCGCTCTTGCTGAAGGCTCGCTTTGCTAAAAGCACTGGCATTAGGGCTAGCGTTGTTAGTATCAGTTAATTTGTCAGATAGCGCGGCATGAAGCGCCTTCTCGCACTTGGCTACTTGCGCGTTTTTGTCATCGAAGATCTGCGTTAACCCGCTTAACGACTCACTTGTTTTTGCGATAGCGTCATCTAGGGATGAAAGCGCCTGACGATCATCATTTACGCTTTGTGTCAGTGTTTTTAACTGTTTTTTATCATGTTCAATATAGCGCGCCGTTTCACTCCAACCACTTATAAATTCCGCTATGCCGCTAAGTGTGTGGTGTTCACTCAAGTAAGCTTCCAGTTCACCTAGCTTTGTTTTGTTATCTGCCGAAGCGTTTTCGATGTCTGTGCGCTTTAGCGTTAACGCGTTTATTGACTGCCTTAAACGTGCCGCGTTTTCGTTTGCTTTTTGCTGTTCGGTAGTGAGCTGCGCTATTTGGTTATCTAGCGGAATCACCTGCTCATTTATGCGCTTTTCAAGCTCACTGCTTTGTTGCTTTGTAAGAACTAACGCTTGTTCAGCGTTGGTCACTTCCAAACTGAGCTGTGCCTTTTGCGTTTTTAAATCGGGAAGCTGAGCAGCCTTCTCTTCAAGCCTTTCTTTATAACGAGTTACATCTTGCTGAAGCCCGTTTCTTTGCAAAAATGGCAGGCGAAGCTTTTCAGCCGGCTCACTTTGGGTTAGAAGGTCAAGCTCTTGTTTTGCCTCATCAATGGCGTTATTCGCGGTCTGCTGCGCTGCACTGGCTTCTTTAATGGCTAGCTCATTGGCGTTAAATGCATGCTGCCACTGCTGTTGCTTTTGCAGTTCAGCAAGTGTTTGGTTAAACGCTGAAACTTGGCTCTTGGTTTGTACTTGCTCTTCTTCAAGCTGGGTGGTTTGCTCGTCGCTAAGTAAGGTTACGCCTTCTAGCTTTATCGCAAACTCTTTTTTCTTTTGTTTAGCGTCACTAAATTGCTGATGTACTGCCTGTGATATCTGCCCGTAAATTTCAGTGCCAGTTAACTCTTCAAGCAGCTCGGCTCGGTCGGCCTCGTTAGCATTTAAAAACGCAGCAAAATCCCCTTGCGACAACATCATAGACTTGGTGAAACGGGCAAAATTAAGGCCAGCCAGCTTTTCAATCTCTTCGCTTTTCGGCCTAACTTGGGTAGCCAGTACCTTGCCGCTTTCAACTTCGGCCAGCTCAACATCAGCACTTTGCAGGTTACCGTCAACTTTCCCTCTGGCCCGACGCATACTCCAAAACGCACGATATGCTTTCCCCTTAATATCAAACTCAACCTCCACCAAACACTCCGCCGTGCCGCGGGTCATGATGTCATTGTTAGACGTTGAAATTGGCCCCAAGCGAGGGGTTTGGTGATAAAGCGCTAAACAAATGGCATCAAGTAGCGTGGTTTTACCCGCCCCCGTTGGACCCGTGATAGCAAACAGGCCATTGTCGATAAACGGCGACTGGGTGAAATCTATCTTCCATTCCCCTTTTAGGGCGTTTAAGTTTTTAAGGCGTAAGGTCAATATTCTCATTGTATTACTCGCCTTTGTTGTCTGTCGTGTTTGCCAATGGTGCCTCTACTGATACTTCAGCATCTTCATCATTGGTATGCACCCGCTCTAGCGCTTCATTAAACAGCTGCCTTACCCGGTTTATGCGTGAAGCGCTTTTCTCTGAACCTGCTTCTTCCATTGCTCGGGGGCTTTGGTCGTCATCTAGCAGGGTTTCTCGTACCGACTCAGTTGGTGCCGACTCATTTGGTGCCAACTCACTTGTTGGATTATCTTCTATGCTCTCCAGTGCCAAACGCGCTTCAAATACATCGTTTACCGATAGTTCACTAAGCTGAACGTTATGCTTTTCCGTTAAGCTATTTACTGTGCGCTTACGCTTGCGTTTCAACTGTAAAATCTCAGCGTTTTTCCCTTCTAACAAGCCCTGAATACGCTGCTGTAGATCAGTCAGATAGTCTTCTGTTTCAACTTCAATGCATAACCACACAGGATCTCGAGGACTAATGCCGTTATCCGTTGCGCTGACGGTTTTATTCATTTCGCTAAGGGCTTTATCCAGATCGCTAACGGCTTTCGGATTAGCCACAGGGGGCGAGTTCGTAATGCTGTCATCATGTGTTTGAGAAGCTAACGCGATGGCCTCGCTTTTATTAATGGCTGCCTCAATCGCTTTTAAATCGCCTCTTATTACTTCCATGGCCTGAAACCGCGGTACCGAAAGCGTTGAGATAGTTGGCGTTGTGCTTTCATTTTCAAACGTTATCAACACTACTTGCTTTTGCGTGTTTAGTTCATCAAAACTTAGCGGTATTGGCGAGCCTGAATAGCGTATGTGCTCTGTTTTAGCCACTATCTGTGGCCTGTGAATATGCCCAAGTGCAATATAATCGGCGGGCGGAAACCCTTTGGCGTCAAAGCCTTCAAGGGTGCCAATGTAGATATCGCGTACACTTTCTGACTGACTCACGCCTAAAGCGGTTAAGTGCCCGGTAGCAATAATAGGAATGGCAGCACTATTTTTACTACCCTGCTCTGCTTGTTTTTCTTCAATTGAGGCGCGCAGTGACAGGGCTTCATTATAAAGCGCCCCGTAGTGCTGCTTTATCGCATCGCCCAGCGCTTGGCGCTTGTCAGTGGCGCTTTGCCCTGCCTCACTGACAAGCACATCACGTGGGCGAATAAAGGGTACGGCACACAGTACGGCACCGGGCTGCCCCTTGCGGTCGTTAAGCGTAATGACTTGTTCACTTAAATCGCCATAGGTACTGGCTATTACGTGGCTATTTAAGTATTTCAGCAACGCCTTACTTTCGTTTAAAACCGACACTGAATCGTGATTTCCCCCCAGCACCACCAGTGTACACTGCATGCCCTGTAGTTCGCCGATAAACGCATGGTAGAGCTCTCTGGCATAGCTAGGCGGCGTGCCCGTGTCGAACACATCACCCGCGACAATAATCGCATCTATTTGATGCGCTTCTACTTGTTGAAGAAGCCATTTAAGGAAAGCGGCGTGTTCGTTTTTGCGACTTTTCGTAAAAAAACTCTGACCTAAGTGCCAGTCAGATGTATGCAATATTTTCATGTAGAAGTGAACCAGGCTTGTTGCATTGGAGATAGAGAAACGCATTCGGCGCAATGGCGCTGCTGCTATGGAGTGTCGAGGTTGGTCAACGCACCGTACAGCAACTATAGAGATTTTGTGGTTTTATGACAATGGATTGATAGCGTAATTGTTCGTTTGAAATAGTTATTTCTGCGTACTGCTCATCGAGAAAACTGATGTCATAAAGCGCGCATTGTGGAATATGCTAACTTGCTCTAAATAAGGGCGACGTAAGCGCACATTAAACAGGCTGATAAATATTATCCCAGTAGTCATCAAGTATCTTCACAGCATCGTTAAGCGCCCGCGCCACAAAAATATCGCGGTATTGTTCGACTAGTTCCATGTCCACCAGCTTATTAATAGCGTCAGTAACGTCGAAATCGAGCGCACAATCAAGCTCTTCTGAAAAGTAACTTTCTATTACACTATCGAGCGTTGCTAATGTCATTCCACCAGCGGCAATCTCGCGCTCTGCACGCACCGCGCAGAATGCAGCACCACCTTCTACAGACACTTCACTACATTTCAGCAAAAATGTATAAGCCAACAAAGCTTCTTTGCAGTCCTCTTCCTCTGCTGCATCAATTAACGTATGAAACACGCCTGCATTATTGTCTAAATTTTTAAAATAAAGATTGTCAGACAAGGCTTTCATAAACCTGATTTTTCTGTTTTTAAACTTTGTCCATTCCTTAAAGATAAAGCTGCCGAATACACCCATGCCAATACCAAAAGTGATTAGGCTTTGCTTAGTCAATTCCACTTCATCGTCTTTAAAGCCTAGCCAAAAGGCCAGAAAAGATGCCATGAGAAGTAACGACGCGCCTAACTTAGTCACTAGTACCACGGTGCCACCTATTGCCGCCGATGCACTAATAATCAACTTATCTAGCGGACGCATTTTGACTTCGCTATTGGGAAACAGCATCTCCAAGTCTGCTTTAGGTACGTTTTGGAAAAGCTTTATTATGGTGGAACCAGGTTTAAAGGTAACTGGCGTTTGCCCTTTCTCTTTGAAGTAGGCTTCATCTTTAAAAGTGATATAAACAGCCACTTTGTCGTAGTTGGTAAATGACACCTGCTTTTTTCGCAACCCGAAAAAAGTACGCAGCGTTTCAGTTTTTACCGACTCGCCCCGTCGATAAAACACCACATTTTCAAAGTCTTCGAAGCTAACCGCAAGGCGCACTTTAAACAGCGACTCTTCGTTTAATGCTGCTTCTAAATCTTCGTTTGTGACTTTTTCAAAATTGGCTGCGTTTAATAGATTGGCAAACGCACTCGAAAACGCCTTTTGGCTTTGCTTTCTCGTAGCTTCACTTGAAAGTGTAAGATCGCGGGTGTCTTTGTTTGGGTCAAAATCGTTATAGCTATCTTTCAGACCCTCAATTTGCTCATGATATTGATAGTGTATGCGATTAACGAGCAATGTTGAGAACGTACGAAAAAGAGTCCTCTCTTGCACAATTACGTTTTCACACAATCGACTAACATCATGTTTGCGAAATGGGATAAAGCGTTCTAGTGGCATTGAGTGGTCTTATTAGTTCGAATGTTTCTTATTAGATGGAAATAGTTACCGTACTGTAACAATGAAAACAACCACTTATAGATAAATTAAGCCTAATTGATAATGCCTTAAACATAGGCTTCGCCTAATGTCTAAACGACATAAATGTTAAATATAGCTAACATAGACTACACCAATTCTTAATTATACTTGTAATTTTCGGAGACGTTATGTTCGTATCAAGTTCTCGATACAACACTGACATATCGGCGCTTAGGGATGAGAGCAAAGGCTTGCTTGGTACGCTGGATGCGTTTAAAAACACTATGGCCTATGCCATCTATAGTACTGATGGACAGTGCACATTTGCCTCTCCCCTATTACTTTCCATTTTGGATTACCCAAATTCAACCGCAACATCGTTTTCCCATGCGGCAATGCGCGTTGAAGGTGTTGAACCTGAGTCACAGTACAAATCGTTTTGGCAACACTTGGTCAATGGCGGCAGCTTTAGCGACACGGTTGCAAGAAAATCG
>Ga0114932_10002867_pt1 | contig 17582 bp, 13 predicted proteins | sample 2SBtaG_2_FD_87286 | JGI IMG/M metagenome (GOLD analysis project Ga0114932, IMG submission 87286) | Deep subsurface microbial communities from Kolumbo volcano to uncover new lineages of life (NeLLi) - 2SBTROV12_ACTIVE470 metaG | ecosystem: Environmental > Aquatic > Marine > Volcanic ... | reverse complement strand
TTTTTCCATCTAAGTAATCCACTTCATGCTGTATAACAGCTGATAAAAACCCTTCTGCCTTTAACTCTTGAGCTTTCCCGTCATAATCAAAATAGTTAATTTTTATTGTACTTGGACGACTGATTTCTGCTGAGATGCCAGGGAAGCATAATGAAGCTTCTTTATATGTTTGTGTTTCATCAGAATGCCAAGTTATTTTTGGATTGATTAAAGTAAAGGGAGATTTAGTATTGTTATCTTGCAAATCAACAACAGCTATTCGCTTTAATACACCAACCATATTAGCGCCCAAACCTACGGCACCTTCAGTATACATGGTGTAGAGCATGTCATCTACTAACTTTTGTATATCATCATTTATATCTGCTACTGGCTCCGCTTTCATTTTAAATATGGGGTTAGGAGCGTAAATCAAAGGTAAAATCGCCATATTAGATTTTATTTATAAATATTGACTCATGATCATCTGTGTATACAACGTGGTGATGGCTAGAGCAACTAAATTAACCATAAAGATGATAAAATATTAATATTAAAAAACATCTCCTGATTGTTGTAAATCAATTTTTTTCTCTCTAGAATCAAATTTTAAACAGTGGGGGTTACTATTATGACTATATTTCAACAAATGACAGATTGCGATGGAAAAAGTATTAATTTTTTCACCAATCAACCCTATAACATTATAAATGGTGGTAGTAAGGATGGATATTTAATAGTTGCTCCTATATATCCTTATATAGGTTCAAATAGCGGTGAAAGTTCAACGAGTTGGCGTTTTATATCTACAGATCAGGATAATTATTATGCTATTAATCATAAGATTAGTAGTGGAGATGATTTATATTTAGGCTATGATACCCGTGCTGTTATCCCAATCATTCCGGTTGATTTTCCAATAATATATGATAACGCTCTTTCTGATAAAAATTATTGGTGTTTAAAGCAGTCGAGTTATGGATTTAATATAATAAATAAAAATTCTGGGCATAACTATTTAAATTTTGCTAATGTTGGCCATCAAGCGATTATAACTTCACGACAAAGCGGTGATATCTGGACTTTAAAACCAGTTGATTATACTGTGAATGCTAAAGTTCAAAGCATTACGCACACTCAAGAATCAAAAGCTGACTACTCTTCACATACAGATTCGTTTACAAAGTTTCCCAGTGGTATAACAGCATCATCGATGCAGATTAATAATTGTCAATTAGCATCAGGTGAATCCTCAGATACGTTAACAATAGGAGGATCTGTTTCTCATTCAATAACAATTAGTCATTCTGAAAGTTTCTCAAAAGGTGTAAAAGTTGGTGTTGAAGCAGGCTCAAGTTTATTTACTGATATTATAGCGAACGCTAAAATAAAAATCGAGGGGCAATTTGTTTGGTCACATGAAACTAGTAATTCTGATACCGGTACTGTGACGCAAGAGTATTCACAACAAAATACTCTAACTGTTCCTGCGGGTAAATTTGAAGTTGCTCAAGTAACTTATAACTTTATTTCTAATTATGATTCTCCCTTTTACACCATATCTTTAGTAAGTGCAGTTTCTGATGGGAAGACTGTTGATAATAAAGATTTAATAATAGAATTATTAAAAGATAGTGGTAGTAAAGTTATTATTAAAGAAGATATAGAGTGTGATGCAACGCAAGTAGGGGTGGAAACTAGAGGAGTGTTGTCAACCAATGGAGGAGCGGGAGAATTTACAGTAGTTAATACAAATAAGCCTTGTCCTGCTGAAAATACAGAGTCACATGCTGAAGTAAAACCAAACATTGGAGAAGAAGCTGCCGAAATAAAATCAAACATTGAAGAAGAATTACACACTGAATTATAATAAAAAACTAATTAAATAAGAGGCTTTAAAAACCTCTTATTTCTTTATCCAGATGAGACTTCAATTATTAATTCATTTCTTATCTGTTGCACCCTATATATTAGGTTGTTCTAATTTCAGATTGTTTTAAATTTCACCAAAGGTCTTGATTTTTATTTTTGGATGTATCTCATTTTGCGACAATATAATCAGGTTGGGTTTAAATCTTTCGGTAACTGATCTAACAAAAGGTCTTAAAATAGGAGATGTTAATAACATGGGGGTGATTCTTGATGCAGCTAATTTATCTAATTTAATATTAACGGTTTCAACAAATTCACGTAATTTGCTTGGTTGCATTGCGAGATGTTTATTATCATCCTCTCCAACTAAATTTTCCATGAAAATTTGTTCCCAATGTGATGATAAAACTACTATCGGTATAAACCCTTCATCATTTAAAAATCCATGACATATTTGTTTGCTAAGTCTTGTCCTAATATGCTCGACCATTCTGGCTACATTTGTGGTGCTATTTGCAATTTCAGAGATTGCTTCTAGTATTGATGGTAGATCTTTTACAGTGACCGATTCGCTTAACAAGCTTTGTAATATTCTTTGAAACGTAACAACAGTAATTTGGCCAGGCACAACTTCTTCAGCAAGTTTTTTATGATCACCATCTAAGTTAGATAATAACTTTTTAGTTTCACTATAAGTCAATAATTCTGTGATGTTTTCTTTAACTATTTCTGTTAAATGAGTTGAGATAACAGTTATGGGCTCAATCACTGTATATTCTTTAAAAATCGCCTCTTCCTTAGCACTTCTATCAACCCATTTAGCGGGTAGATTAAATGCTGGCTCAATTGTTTCTTCTCCATTAATTTCAATTGCGCCACCTGATGGATTAATGACTAATAAGCTTAATGGTTTTAGTTTACCTCTACCGCATTCAATGTCTTTGATTTTTATTACGTAAACCTTAGATTCAAGTTGTACATTGTCCTGTATTCTTACAGATGGCAGGATGAAGCCTAAATCTTGGGCAATTTGTTTTCTTAATGATTTTATTTGGTCCGTTAATTTGTATTCCTGACTGTTATCTACCATTTGTAGTAATTCATAGCCTAATTCAATCTTTACGTAATCAATGTGAAGTGACTGTATAATCATCTCTTCTTGAGTTAATTCTTTTTTTACTGGCTCTTTTTCTAGTTGTCTTTCTAACCTTTCTGCCTCTTTTTTATGTTTATTTAAAAAGTAGGCGAGTGTTCCAGATAATGAAGAAATGATGAAAAACGGAATAAATGGAATACCAGGCATCAGGTTCATCACAATTAATAGCCCGCTACATGCAAACAAAGCTTGAGGATGGTTGCTTAGTTGTTGTAGAATTGCCTTATCAGCAGAACCATGTATTCCTGATTTTGTAACTAATAGACCTGCGCTGATTGATACAATTAAAGCTGGGATTTGTGCAACCAATCCGTCTCCAATCGTAAGCAATGTATATGTTTGCATAGCTTCATCAAAGCTCATTCCATTTTGTACAACTCCGATGATAATGCCAGCTATGAAGTTGATAAAAGTGATTAATAGGCCTGCAATTGCATCTCCACGCACAAACTTATTAGCTCCATCCATAGAGCCAAAAAATGTGGTTTCATCTTCTAAACTTTTTCTTTTTTCGCGTGCTTGCTCTTCATTGATAATGCCAGATGATAAATCTGCATCTATAGACATTTGTTTTCCAGGCATAGCATCTAGACTAAACCTTGCTGCTACTTCAGCAATTCGTCCAGAACCTTTGGTAATAACAACAAAATTGATGATAGTCAGTATACCAAAAACTATTGCACCTATAACAACAGAGCCCTGCATGACAAAAAAACCAAATGCTTCAACTACGTGCCCTGCGGCTGAAGGCCCTAGGTGACCATCGGCTAAAATTAACCTAGTAGTTGAGATATTAAGCGCTAACCTAAACATTGTGGCGATCAGCAAGATACTTGGAAAGGCGTTGAAATCAAGTGGTTTGTCAATGAATAGCACCGTCATTAAAATCAGTGCGGAAAAAGCTATTGATAAACTCAGTAAATAGTCCAATAAGTCTGGTGAAATTGGGAAAATTAAAAAACTAATGATTGATAAAATTCAAATCGCAAATATTATATCTTTTTGAGATGATAAATTTCCAAATCTCTTGGCTATTTCACCAATTTTAAAATTTGCTATATTATTTTTTAAGTTATCCATTTAATCCTGAAATCCCACCACCCAGTATTAACCATAGAAATTAAAGTTGTTTCAAAACAAGATTCAGAATACCATTATTTAAAAAATAATCCAGCTCTATTTCAGTATCAATACGAGAAAGTAGTTTAAAGTTGTGTATTATTTGATTATTTTTCTTAATTTGGCATTCTATTAAGCCTTTCGGCTTTACCTTATTATAGCCAATTAATGAAATGGTTTCATCTCCTTTTAACGACAAATCATTTAAAGTGTTATCAACAAATTGGAGCGGTAAAACACCCATGCCAATTAAGTTAGAGCGATGAATTCTTTCAAAACTCTCTGCTATTACAGCTTTAATACCAAGTAACTTTGTGCCTTTTGCAGCCCAATCTCTTGATGAGCCAGTCCCATATTCCTTTCCTGCGAATACAACAAGCGGTATGTTTTCTGCAATATATTTACTTGATGCATCATAAATTGTCATAGGAGTTCCTACTCCTCCTTTGTCAAAATATTGGGTGAATCCTCCTTCTTTCCCATTTGCCAATTTATTTTTAATTCTAATATTTGCAAATGTACCTCTAACCATCACCTCATCATTTCCTCTCCTTGAGCCAAATGAATTGAAATCCTGTTGTTTCACACCCTTTTTAAGCAAATACTCGCCAGCTGTGTGGTTTGGTGATATAGTTCCTGCAGGGCTTATGTGATCTGTTGTGACGCTATCTCCAAACATTGCTAATATTCTTGCATCTTCTATGTTTTCGATTGAGGAATTCTCAACTTCAGAATCAAAAAACGGAGGGTTTTTAATATATGTGCTTTCATCTTGCCATGAATAGCACGTTGTTTTGTTGATGTGAATTTTCTTCCATTCATCATCTCCCTCAAGAACATCGCTATATTTTTTCACAAACATTTCTTTGGTTATGATGTTATCCACCATAGCTTTTATCTCTTTATCACTTGGCCATATATCGCTTAAAAAGATTTTCTTCCCTTCTTTATTAATGCCAATCGCTTCTTCTAGTATATTAATATTGATTGTTCCAACCAAAGCAAAAGCAACGCAAAGCATCGGAGAGGCTAAGTAGTTTTGCTTAACTAACGGGTGAATCCTCCCTTCAAAATTTCTATTTCCTGATAAAATTGCAGAAACGGATAGATTATTGGATTTAATGGACTCTTCAATTTCCTCTGGAAGAGGGCCAGAATTCCCAATGCAAGTTGTGCAACCATATCCCACTAAGTAAAACCCTAATTGCTCTAAATAATAAATTAATCCAGATTTTTCCAGATACTCCGTTACCACCTGTGAACCAGGAGCCAGTGAAGTTTTAACCCACTTTTTAGTTTTTAATCCTAAATCGTAAGCCCTTTTTGCAAGCAATCCTGCTCCAATCATCACATATGGATTTGATGTATTAGTACAGCTGGTTATTGCAGAAATCACTATGTCGCCATCCTTTAGCTTCCCATCTTCAGATTTGTCTTTGCCTATAGATTTTAATGCTGAAAGCAATATCCTATCCTGAGGCCTTTTTGGCCCTGCTATACATGGCTGTATCTGGCTGATGTCAAGCTCAAACTGCTCATTAAACTTCATTTTATCATCATTCGTATATTCCTGCCAGACGCATTGTTCTTTGGCGTATGCCTCAACAAGTGCAATTTGTGACTTGCTTCTGCCAGTTAACTCTAGGTATTTTATAACTTCTGCGTCAATTGGGAAATATCCGCATGTTGCTCCATATTCTGGTGCCATATTGGCAATTGTAGCTCTTTCAAATAAAGATAGATGCTCAAGCGCCGGACCATAGAATTCCACAAATTTACCAACTACATTCTTCTTTCTGAGAATTTCTGTGATTGTTAATACCAAATCTGTCGCAGTAATTCCTGCACTCAACTCACCTGTTAGTTTAAAGCCAACTACTTTTGGCACTAGCAGTGATATTGGTTGCCCAAGCATTGCAGCTTCTGCCTCTATTCCACCCACTCCCCAGCCAAGTACGGATAATCCGTTGATCATGGTGGTATGGCTGTCAGTTCCAACCAGGGTGTCAAAAAGCGCAACATTTTCACCATTTATTTTCACATCGGAGACAACGCTTGCTAAATATTCCAAATTCACTTGGTGGCAAATCCCTTTGCCCGGCGGAATCACTCTGAAATTTTCAAAAGATTCTTGTCCCCATTTTAAAAACTGGTAACGCTCATTATTCCTTTGAAATTCCCGCTCTATGTTTTCAGTATATGACTTTGATGAGCCGAATTTATCAACCTGAACTGAATGATCAATCACCAAATCAACCAAAATTTGAGGGTTAATCTTTTGAGGGTCAAGACCTCTATCATTCATGGCATCTCTCATAGCGGCCAGATCAACCACAGCAGGCACTCCTGTGAAATCCTGCATTAAAACCCTAGAAGGGTGGTATAGAATTTCATCTTGCTTCCCATTGCCGCAGTACTCAAGCAAGCTTTTAATGCTCGTAAGGGTCACATTTTTCCCATCCTCTTTTCTCAGTAAATTTTCCAACACTACCTTTATAACATTTGGAAGTTCTGCCAAATTCACACCCAGCCCCTCAGCAGCCTTCCTCAAGCTGAAAAAGGTATACTTTTTATTGTTTGCTAAGAGTTCACTTTTTGCTTTTAAACTATCAATGGTTGATATATGCATCTTTAATATTTATACAAAAATTTGCCCTTAAAAAAACTCTACACGATATATGCAGATGTTCGCAACATTTTTTTAGACAATTTATATAAGAAGCATTGTTAACTGATTATATAGGTATTACCAAATAATTATATGGGAATTATCAAATGGTACAAATATCATTTTTTTGCTTGACATAAGGTGATGCAAATGAATAGCATGAACTATGGTGTGTGGATGACTTGTGCTTAGCTTATCTAGATTTTACGATGGGTGTATGAGCGTATCTGCGCGATAACAATAATGAAAATATATAAAATAAAGGAGTAAAAATATGGCAGCAAATGATTTTCAAATAAAATTTGCCCAAAGTAGAATTGACTACTTTGAAAATGAACAAGGCTTAAATAAAGGTGCGGGTGATAAGCTAAAAACCTTATTAAAAGCGATTAAAACTGCAGATAATAAAAATGACTTGAAGGCAGCAAGTATTGCAACTGCAATTAAAGGCGCAAAAAACGTATCAGAGCAAGATAAGGAAGATGCAGATGAAGCTGCAGCTAAAGCACTTAAAAAAGTAATTGATGATATTGCAACTGTAAAAACAGCGCGTAAACAAGTAAACTCTAATGTGGATGAATTAGTTACACAAGTTGGTATTGCGGTAACAAGTGCTGCTAAAATTAAGGTTGTAACAGATGTTACTGCAGATGATACGGGTGATTTGCAAAAAACAAAAGATACTGTTACAAACCCATTAGGTGAAGCAAGTAAAGCTGCAAGCAATGCTGATGGTAAAATGACTGATATAAAAAATGATATAGTAGCTATAGGTGCAATGGTTAATGATGGAAAAATTGTTGGAGATTTTGATAAAGCAATAGAAGGTATTAAAACAAAAATAAATGATGCAACAACAGCTGTAACCGATGCTAAAACAAAATTAGGTGATGCAAAAAAAGCTGCTGGTAATCTTGTAGGTAAAGATAATGACGCTTATAAAACAGTTGCGGATGATGCAAAAGATGTTGCGGATACTTTAGTGACAGACTTTGCTACAAATCTTGGTAAGAAAATAGACACAACAAAAGGTGATTATGCTACTTATACTACAAAACAAAAAGCAGCTGATAACACGGTAGTTGGTGATAGTCCTGTGGAAGCTGCAGCGAAAGCTTTGCTTGGTGGTGATGTTGTGAAAAATATACATGATGCTACTACTGATGCTGCTGCAAAAGATTTATATGTTAATCAAGCGCCAACATTCTTGAAAGAATATGGCTTTATCAATGCACTTTTGAAAAACATTCCAAACCAAGGAAAAGAGGTTTTGAAAAAAACAGAAACTTCTGATAGTTCTTTCAATGGTTATGAAGATAGCTTAAAAGATGGCGATTTAAAAGCTGCCTATGCTTATTATAAAATTGTTGCAACAGCATGTGGAACTGGTCCGTTTGTAGTGGATGATGATTTGCCTGAAAAAGATAAAAATTCTCACACTGTGAAAAATTGCTTAGATCAAGCTAACAAAGCTGCATTTGCAGTGGTGTTTTATAAGGATTGTGGTAAAGATGCATTGGATGATGAAGCTGTAAAAGATGATTGTTATGTGGAATTAGCGAATAAAATGAAGGATCTTTACAATATAGACAATTTTGATGCTATGAGCATTGATGTAAGTGGAGAATATCCATATGACAAGGTGTTTTCAGAATTGGATGCAATTGCAGTTTAAATTTTTTAAAAAAAAGAGGGTAAATAAATGAAAAATATTTCAAAACAAGTTTTGGCTCTAGCGGCTACAACAATGCTAAGTTACAATGCTATTGCACAAGATAGCTACTATGTTAAAGGTGAAGTTGGTGTGACAATGCCACAAAAAGTGGATGAGCAAAAATTGAAAAAATCTGCGATTTTTGGTATTGAAGGTGGTTACAAGATGAATGAAAATTTCAGATTTGGCTTAGGTTTAAATTTTGCTAATGGCATGAAGTTTAAAGATGATGGCAACCTAAAAGATTCAAAAGTTAAAAGCTTAATTCTTGAAACAAATGCATATTATGACATTGCGGATTTCAACGGTTTCACTCCATACCTAACAGCAGGTGTTGGTGTTGCAAGGAATAAAGTAAGTGGTGGTAATACTTCAGATTCTTCATCTGATTCTTCAGGTGAGGTTAATGGTGGTCCAAATGATACTAAACCAAAAGGAAACATTCTCTCTAATACTGATGGCAAAAGCCTAAAGAAAACAGGTTTGGCATGGAACATTGGTTTTGGTGGGATGTATAACATTGACCCAGAATTCGGTGTGGATTTAGCTTACAGATACAGAGACTTAGGAAAAGTGAAGATTAATAAGGATGATTCTAAAAAGCTTAAATCTCACAATATAACAGTTGGTGTGGTTTATAAATTCTAATCATTGTGCGCCTAGAGCGAGTTTTTAGTCTCTAGGTGTTGTGATGTTTTAAAAGGGCAAGGCGGGTTGCTATTGTTCTATTAATTACTCCTAAATAGGTGCAGTGTCGTTTATGGCTTTGCGCCTATTTTTACGTGTACCGTATTTTATATAAGTACTCTATGGTATATTTTATTGTGCATTCCATTGCGCATTTAATGGTGCAGATAAAATTATCTGTTGAATAGTTGGGGGTATTGGTTTAAAATTCCGGTGTATTCTATCAATAATTTGATGTCTTTTAAGGATTTATGAATAATTTTATTGTATCAGAAAGCGCAGCGAAACGGATTAACCGGTTAAATATGGGTGAATCAAAGCCACAGATGTTACGTGTTAGGGTTGAAGGGGGAGGCTGCAACGGGATGAAATATCAAGTTGGGCTTGTTGACTCTAAAAGCAGCGATGATTTGGTTTTCACCAATGATGGAGCGAGTGTTGTGGTTGATAAAATTTCAATAGATTATTTAAAGGATTCTGAGTTAGAGTACGTTGAAGATTTAGGCAATGCCTCATTTGTGATTAAGAATCCCAATTCGAAGTCCAGTTGTGGGTGTGGAGCTTCATTTTCATTGTAATAATATAAATACAGCAAGTAGGTTATGACATATCAATATAAAAAAGCTCCAACAAATAGACAGCTAAAGGTTTCTGAAGTCATTAGGCAGGAAATGGCTCAGATTTTTGCAAAAGGAGAGGTGTTTCATCCTGCTCTTGAGAAATTTGCATTTACTGTGTTGGATGTGAAAACTAGTGCTGATTTGAAGATCGCTACCATTTTTATCAACCCTATTGATGAAAAATTGGATAAAGATTTGGTTGCGGCATTGAATGTATTGGCGCCGGAATATCGGAAAAAATTGTGTGGTAGAGTGCAGCTTAAATTTATACCACAAGTTAGGTTTGAGATTGATAAGCACATTGACGATAGGATACATTTGGAGAAATTATTAGATAAGATTAGCACAAATAAGATATAGTCTAGGCGGTATGATTATGCGGTGCTTATAAGGGTTTATTAAGAAAGTGCTAGACAAATTGATAATATTTAGCAGAATTACTAAAAATATAAGTTATAAAATATAAATGATGCAAGAGATAAAAGGGCTACCATATCACAAAATAAAGCAATTGCTTATTGATAAGGAACTGTCAGCGATGGAGTTGACAAATGCATATATTGAAGCGGCTGAGGTGGCTAACAAGAAGTATAATGCATACAGGGAAATCACGGCTGAATATGCACTGAATCAGGCAAAGGCTTCTCAAGAGAGGATTGACAGAGGCCAGGCCCTGAAGATTGAGGCGATGCCAATTGGGGTGAAGGATAATTATTGCACAAAAGGTGTTTTGACCACAGCTTGCTCCAGAATGTTGGAAAATTTCATTCCTGGCTATGAATCTACTGTGACTAATAAGCTGTTTTCAAGTGGTGGTATAATGATTGGCAAGGCTAATATGGATGAGTTTGCTATGGGCTCATCAAATACTAATAGCTATTTTGGTGATGTAATAAACCCGTACAAAGCTAGTGATTCTGATAGAGATTTGGTTGCTGGTGGTTCTTCTGGTGGTTCTGCTGCTGCAGTTGCTGCAGATATGTGCTTAGGGTCACTGGGTAGTGATACTGGTGGTTCTGTTAGACTTCCTGCTGCTTTTACTGGTACGGTTGGAGTGAAGCCAACCTATGGTAGGTGCTCTAGATATGGAATTATAGCATTTGCAAGTTCGTTGGATCAAGCAGGTGTTTTTGCACACAATGTTACGGATGCTGGCCTAATTTTGGAATCTATTTCAGGATTTGATGAAAATGACTCTACTTCTAAAGATATCGCTTCACCTGATGTTTTAAATAACATTGGAAAAAGCATAAAAGGTATGAAAGTGGGGATTCCAAAGGAGTATCAGAAGGATAATGTTAATCAAGCCATTGTTGACTACTTAGAAAAAGCAAAGCAATGGTTTATTGATGCTGGTGCAGAAATTGTGAATATTTCATTACCTCACACAGATTATGCGCTTGCAACTTATTATATAATTGCAACGGCGGAAGCTGCGTCTAATTTGGCAAGATATGATGGAGTTAGATATGGTGTAAGAGTAGAAGAGCAGGGGGATAATTTTCAAGATATGATTGAAAGAACTAGAGGAGAATGCTTTGGCGCGGAAGTGAAAAGGAGGATAATTTCTGGTACTTATGTGCTTTCTGCAAGCCATTTTGGAGATTATTATCAAAAAGCACAAAAGGTGAGAAGGTTGATTGCAAATGATTTTACAAGTGCCTTTGAAAAAGTTGATGTTATTCTTACTCCAACCACATCAAATCCTGCTTTTGCCATTGGAGAAAAATTAAGTCCTATTGAGATGTACAATAATGATTCGTTTACAGTGCCAGCTAGTCTTGCGGGATTGCCATGTATGTCAGTTCCAGTTGGATTTTCTCATAATAAGTTACCTATTGGAATTCAACTCATAGCTAAATCCTATGGCGAAGAAAATTTATTTAAGTTTGCAAGCGTTATTGAAAAAAGCGCTGATTTTAAAAGCTAATTTCACATAAGTCACAAAAGGTTATAAGAACGAAAAACTATATGTTAGGAAGCAAAATTGGAAGATTGCTACCTCCTTTTGTTTATGTAGAAAATGCTACTGTATATTAGTTGATTTTTGCCTAAATATATTCACTATAGCTCAGCCTAATTTCTTTTTTGTTTTTGCAATATATTAAATTATTTTGAAGTAAATATTGACGAAATTGAACTATGAGTTTAACCTAATTTCTTATAAATATACATTTTGAAATCGGGATTATGCTATCGGTTAATGATTCAATGCCAAGCTTTTCATTACCTTCTACGGGTGAGGAAAAAATCTCTTCAAAAAGTCTTTTAGGTAAAAATGTTGTTATGTATTTTTATCCCAAAGATTCAACACCTGGGTGCACTGTAGAAGCTAATGATTTTTCTAATAAAATTGATCAGTTTCAAAATGTTAATACTACTGTGCTAGGTGTGTCTAAAGATAGTATAAAAAGCCATCTCAATTTTATTACTAAGCAAAATCTTGCATTTGATCTTATTTCGGATTCTGAAGCTGAATTGTGTGAAAAATTTGGTGTATGGAAAGAAAAAAGTATGTTTGGTAAAAAATACATGGGGATAGAAAGAAGTACATTTCTGATAGATGCAAAGGGTATGGTCAAAAAAATTTGGCGTAAAGTGAAAATAAGTGGTCATGTAGATCAAGTGCTTTTAGAAGCAAAAAATTTATTCCAACTTAATCGTAATGAAGGTTGATAATATAAATAATGATGATTCATCTGAAAATAAAAACAATTTAATTTTTCTTGATGATAATGCGATACAAAGGTGCGGTAAAAGCCATATTGTAAATGGCAGATTTATAATTGATAAATCTAAACCAATGGCCTTATTTTCTAATTCTTTCTGTAAGGCATATTCTGCTAACGATATACAAAATTCAACTCGTACAGGGTGTTATGCCAAGATATTTGAAAAATCTTTTTTATATAATATTGATGCCATTATAAGTCTTACTTCCGATGGAATTGGTAATTTTATTAATCCAATTGCAATTGGAATAGTAGAATTTCATGATACAGATGATGAATATATAGCCGTCATATTTAATGATATATCGGCTGTTTCATTAGGGGAGCTAATTGATAAAAATGAAAATTTTTCAGATAAGTATATTATCAAAAATATCTTATGTAACATTAAGGAGGCTTTGAAAAATCTGCATGATCGAGGCATCGCTCATGGCTCCGTAAATTTAGATAATATATATCTAACCAAATCTGGTGATTTTGTTTTAGATGAGTGTTTTTCAACCCCATTTGGTTATAAACAATCTCCAATTTATGAACCTTTAAGTGTTACTAAAATTGTACCAAATGCGAAAAGCAATTGTAATTATAGTTCTGATTATTATGCTCTTGGTGTTGTATGCTTAGAACTTACGATTGGAAAAAGGCTTAAAAAACAAACTTTAGAAATATTAAATAAAGAAAGAATTTATAATTCTTCATATAGGTTTTACACTAATAATAAGCTTTTAACAGGTACTATTAACAAAATAATTCAGGGGCTATTGAATGATGATGATAATCAAAGATTTGGTTATGAAAAGTTATCTAACATATCTTCATTAATAGATTTTTTTCCAATTATTAAAAAGGATGATTTTCTTGAGCCAATATATTTTAATGGAAAAAAAATATATCGTTCTAAGATTTTAGCTTATGAGATGGCTTGTAATCCTGAAAAAGCTATTAATTTATTTTTCACAGGTAAGCTTCAGAAATTTTTATCGAAGTTTTATAAAAATGCAGAAGCTTTAAATAAAATAAAATATTTACTAAATAAAAGTACAATTACAGAATCTTTTGAGCCAGAAAATTGTACATTAAATGAATTAACCCTTGCAGAAATTATAAGAATATTGCACTTCCAAAACATCTTTGCGGTTAAAAATATTTCATTTAGTTTTGATAATTATTCTATTGCTAATTTGGTTTTGTGCTTAATTAATAACAATGAGCTTGCACAACTTAGGCTGTTATCGGAAATGATAGAATACCAGTGTTTAATTAATCCAGATAAGTTTAAGTTAAACAATGATGAGCCCAATTTTATTGCTATTTATAATGAGCAATTAGTTTTAAATAAGCATGATTATATATTCAATTTTTTATATACATTAAAAAAAGTATTTTCGTATTTGCCATATTTTTCAGTATTACAAAAAAAAAGATTGTTTTTTTCGTCAAAAGATATTGTGTGTTTTATTGAACAAAATAACGTTCCCGAAAAATTTATTTTTAATAATATATTTTTAGCGCCATTTATATGTTCAAAATTAGAAAATGATATTTATAAATCTTCTATTAACTCAGCAATGCAAAGTATAAACTCAATTAAAATGTTACTTTTATTTAATGAAGTTCAGAAAAGCTGTAAAATTGATAAATTGATTTATATATCAGACATGTTTTCAACAAGCATTATTGAATCAATAGGTAGGTTTATTCAAGGTAAAACAATTAAAGATGAGCTAATAAATAAGCTTAATGAGATAAAAGTGGGGGGAAATTTAGGTGAAATCATTGAATTTTTAGAGCATAATGATTTATTACAAAGTGATAAAGAAACTTTTAAAAATAGTGTAATTAAAACAAAAAATATTTATAAAAAGCTGAATGATATTACGTCGGAGTTAGAATCAAAAGAATATTTACAGGAAAAATCTATGAATACTGCACTTACAATTAGTTATTTATTATTTTCTGTAGCAGTGATATATTTATTGGCAAGATTAACCATTTAGTTATTTATAGTGGATAAAGTTTTTTTAATTTATGACAAGCAAAATTGCCTTAACAAAGATGTTATAATAGACAAATGTGTTTTTGTTAGAGAAAAAATATCCATAATGGCATTCTTCTTTACTTTTTTTTGGCTTGTATACAATAAATTATGGAAGTGGATGATTTTTTATATCACTGTTTCTATTGTTGTTTCTTGCATAGGTGCTATTGGAATTATAGATCACAATGTAAAAGCGTTTGTATTTTTGTGTATGTCTGGTTATTTTGCAATTTTTAGTAGTTCCATAATGCAAGATAAGCTGATAAAAAATAAATATTCCTTAAAATCAATAATTTATGCAGACTCAAGGGAATCTGCATTATCAAAGCTTTTACTGAATTTAAAAATAGATAATATTGAAGTGAACTCTAAACTCTGAAGCCAAAGTTAAGCAATTTTTTTGCTATAACATCTCACAATTATTAAGTCAATTTTAAAGAAAATATGATAGGTTGTGTTTTATTGTTCCTTTATATTTCCTACTTCTATCAAATTTATTTCTTTCATAACTGCTTCCCTTGATTTATTACTACTATGCTTCTTTCCTTTATTGTTTGTAACAGACCCTGTTTTGTTGTATGCATGGAATTATGGTGGTGCCGCTAGTAAGAATCGAACCTACGACCTCTTCATTACCAATGAAGTGCACTACCACTGTGCTATAGCGGCTAAAACGGTAGCGAAGGAGGGACTTGAACCCCCGACACGCGGATTATGATTCCGCTGCTCTAACCAGCTGAGCTACTCCGCCTTAATAGTAAAAATATAAAAGAAAGGTATAGCACATTTCAATTGATTAGTTAATAATTTGTTGCATTTTTAATAAAATTAATTGTTTGACTCATATAAAATTTTGTTGTTAAATAATACTATTTAACATTTAAAGAGGGTAATAAATGACTATACTAGAAACTGTAGAAGGTGCTATCGAAAACGTTGCTAATTTTCAAAACAGTATAGATGATGCGAAAGATATTATGAAGAATATTGAACATAACAATCCTATTGTAGGTGATTTGGAAGGATCGATTGGTTCAATAGAAGGAGTAGTTAAAGCAATCCAAACAAAGGATGTTGCAAGTATAATTGATAATGGAATGGATTTGGGAAACGAGCTAGTTAAAATACCAGGGGATATAAAGAAATTTATTGATGAAAAAGGTGGAAGTTTACTTAAGGATGGTACAGATATAAAAGATGAGGTTATTGGTCTTGTAACAAAAATAGGTGACCAATTTAAAGAAATCGTGGGTGATTTAAAGGAAGGTAATTTAAAAGGATTTGTTGATGCTTTTAAGGCATTAACAACTGCAATTTCAGAAGATATAGCATCTGGTAAAGAGATATCTGGTAAAATAGAGCATATTGTTAGTACTTTGGAATCAAATGGTAATGAAGTAAAAGTTCAAGCTGAGGCAGAACAGATTGCATCAGGAATGAAGGATGTTAGTGGTGTGAAAGAAGCAGATGGTAAAGATGGTCAACAGTCTCCAACAACGCCTGGACAAGATGTTTCTCAAGACCAAGAAGTGGGTATGTAATATTGATATTTCCAGGATCTGCCTTGTCAAGTGCTAGATCGGTATCTATGTTTAGTTGAAAAATGTTTGAAGTAGCGTGATGACTTTTCTCATCACGCTATTTTTACGTTCAGTTTTTAAAATTAATTGAACTTTTTTATTGTAATATTAAATTTCTGCATTTGCCTATTTTAAGTGTTGATAAATTGTGTCGACTGCAGTTTTTGAGATATCCTTTTGTTCAGCTATAATATTTTTTGAGTTGGTGATTAGTTGATTTTTATAATTTGAATCACTAAAAAGTTTGAGTAATTGATTTTTCAACTCTTCATAGTCTTTTGCAATTATTATTGCTTTTTTGCTAATAAATTCATCAGTTATATCTTTGAAGTTTGATATATGTGGTCCTACAATAATTGCGCAGTCTTGTTTTGCAGGTTCTATAATGTTATGCCCACCAATATTTACCAAAGATCCACCAATAAAGACAATATCAGCTACTTCAAAATAATTACCAAGTACACCAAAAGCTGCCACTAATAATAGCTCTGTTTCAGGAGTATGATCATTAATATCTGCTATATAATTTAATTTATAATTTTTGGATATTGAGACTATCTCTTCAATTCTTTTTGGGTGACGGGGTATAATAATGGTAAAAATATTTGGAATATTCTTTTTTATTTCTTTATGCAATTTTATGATCATTTCTTCTTCACCCCTATGAGTGCTGGCTACAACAAATATGTTTTTATTTTTTAATTTTGCCCTCAAAGTTTTAACGTATTCATTTGAATAGGTTAGAGGTGGGGATGAATATTTAAAATGTCCAATAAACTTTAGATTATCCTTGGTAAAAGTGCTAAATCTTGCATAGTCTAAATTGCTAGCTGCAAAAATTAACGAAAACTTTTGTAGCACGGTACTAGTAAAATTTTTATATTTACTCCATCTATTAAAAGAGGAGTCGGATAACCTAGCATTATATAATAATAGAGGAAGTTTTTTTGTAGTAAGATCTATTGTATTAGGCCATATTTCAGATTCAATAAATATTGCGATTTGAGGATTCCAATGAGTTAAAAATTTATTGATTAAAAAATCTACATCGACTGGAAGGAATTGATGCGTTGTATTTTTTATATTTGAGGATTTAAAAACTTTTGAAGATGTGAGTGTGGCTGTTGTCACTAAACAGTGTACGTCAGATCTCTCGTTAATAACGGCTTTAATTATTGGGATAGCCATGTTTACTTCCCCTACACTTGCAGCATGAAACCAGAGTATTAATTTATTATTAGGGCGCCTATCAGATTTAATAACAAATTTTTGAGATAGACTATTTATATTTTCTTTCTTTTTTATCAACCTAATTATCATGTATACAAATATTATAGGAAATAACAGAATTGATAAAATTTTATATAATCGCATAATAAGGTTTAAATTTTTGCTCTACAGTTGGTTTTCTAAATCT
>Ga0114932_10002866_pt1 | contig 17584 bp, 12 predicted proteins | sample 2SBtaG_2_FD_87286 | JGI IMG/M metagenome (GOLD analysis project Ga0114932, IMG submission 87286) | Deep subsurface microbial communities from Kolumbo volcano to uncover new lineages of life (NeLLi) - 2SBTROV12_ACTIVE470 metaG | ecosystem: Environmental > Aquatic > Marine > Volcanic ... | reverse complement strand
TCATCGCAGCAGCCCCGAGTGCCAAGCCGCCTAGAACCGCTGTTCCCGCTCCGGCAAACACGACTGGCGAGATTCCCTTTGATGTGGGTTCGGGTTTGGGCTTGGTGGGCAACACGACGGGCTCGTCAGGCTGTTCGGGGGGCTCTTCGACCGTCGGGACGGGGGTGTTGGCCGCCTTTGCCGCGTACCAGGGCAGCTTGTCGCCGGGGAATGCGTAGCCGCCGCCAATCGGTGTGCCGTCGGCACCCAAGATCTGAACCAGGGTTGCGCGGTCGGTCGGTCGTTCGACGCCTTGGGCGCCGTCAAAGAGCAGGGCGCCTTCGCGCGGCGAGGCGACACCCTCTTTGGGGTCGGGCTTGTCGAGCTCGACGCGCTCGTACATCAGCCGAATCGGGTGGCCCTGGGGGACGAGTGCTTCGGCCAGCGGCTGAAACTGGTCCACGCGCCGACCCGCGGTCAGCGCCCAGGTGGCGCGCTCCTCGCTGCCGTCAGTGAACGCGCGAATGCCCATGACCAGGTGAACCCGAGAGATGGTCTCGGCGGGGGCGCGGTCGGTCAGGCAGGGCAGCAGCATCGCCAGCTCATCCATGCTGGCCCCGAAGCCGTCGACATCCAGTTCGGCGTAGGCGTTCTCAGCCGAGTCCATCACCTTGTCGAGATCGGATGAAGGCGCTTTGAACGCGCATTCTTGGGCAGAGGCGGAGCCGATCAAAAGGGCGAGCAGAACATGCATTGGGCGCAGGATATCCCGGAGATTCGGCTATTCGTCGGCTGTTTCGCGCATCTTCGGCGGGGCGTCGTCAGCATCAGCAGCCGCGGCCGGTGCTGGGGTCAGCTTGGCTGCGCGCTGAGCACCGATGAAGAAGACGCCGATGGCGCCAGCGGCGACCACCATGGACACACCCTGGGAGTAGGACAGGTTCTGTCCCAGGATGGACTCCATGAAGTAGCCACGGGTCTCGTCGCCACGGAAGGTCTCGTTGATGGACCGGGCCACCGCGTACAGCGTCAAGTACAGCAGCATCACAGAACCATCGAACTTGCGGCGCTGGTAGTACCAGTTTGCCACCAGGAAGATGAGGAAGTTGTAGCTGGCTTCGTACAGCTGCGTCGGATGCAGGAACACGTCGTGGGGGGCCACGCCCAGCGGGTGGTTGAACATGACCCCAGTGGGACCGGTGGTCGGCTGGCCGTAGCAGCAGCCGGCTGCAAAGCAGCCCATGCGGGTCAGGGTGTGCCCAATGGGAAAGGCCGTCGCGAAGATGTCCATCAGCTTGTAGAAGGGCAGCCCGTAGTGCCGCATCAGCAGGCCGCCGATGGGCAGGCCCGTGACCAGGGCGCCGTAGAAGACCAGGCCGCCGGTCCGAATGTTGACGATCTGACCCAACGTCTGGAATTGGGCGGGGTTCTGGGCGACATAGACCAGTCGGGAACCCGCGATGCTGGCCAGTGCGGTCCAGAAGATGACGTCGACGACGCGGTCGGGGTTCAGGCCCGCTTCACGGGTTCGGTACAGGGCGACCGAGACCAGTGCCAGGAAGCCGATGGCCCCCATGAAACCGTAGGTGTGAATCGGGAAGCCACCGATAATCGGCAGGGCTTCGGGAAAGATGAAGATGATTGGGTACATCAGCCGGTCTCGGCCTCGGAGGGGGTGCGCTCGTCCTCGGGTTCTTCGAGGAAGAGGTAGTGGACCAGGAAGAAGCACACGCCAATCACCAACGCCGAATCAGCGATGTTGAAGCTGGGCCATTCATTGGTCCTGAAGTTGGCGATGAGCCAGGCTTCGAGCGGTGGATACTCGGTGTAGATGCGCAAGAAATCGGTGACCGACCCCTTGTCGACTCGGTCCCATGCGTTGCCCAAGGCCCCGCCAAGGATCAAACCCAGGATTCCCGATACAAATCGGTCTGTGGACGGAAGCTTCCGGAACAGGTCGACGATGACCGCGAACGCGACCACGGTGAAGCCGAGAAACAGGATGTGTCGGTACTCCATGTCGCCGGCCACGCCGAATGCGGCGCCCTTGTTCTGGGCGTGTACCAAGCTGAAGAAGCCGGGAATGACCACGATCTCGCCAGTGCCGTACGCGATGTTGTTGAACACCCAGTACTTGGTGATCTGGTCCAGCACGAGAACGAGCGTGGTCAGGCCGACAAAGATGGAGGTCTTGGCATTCAAGGGCGAGGAACTCATGGCTAGGCCGGGCTTCTAGCCCGCTGTGGCTCTGCTGTCCGCCCCGGAAGGCGTACTGTCGCTCTCGGTGCCGCCCTCGGGCTCTTCGAGGAAGAGGTAGTGGAACAAGAACAGCCCCACTCCGATGACCAAGGCCATGTCGGCGACGTTGAAACTGGGCCATTCGGACGCGCCGGTCCAGCTTCGCAGCAGCGGGGCAATGGTCTCGTTCTCGGTGTAGACGCGCAGGAAGTCGGTGACCGTTCCCTTGTCGATGCGGTCCCATGCGTTGCCGAGCGCTCCGCCCGCGATGAGTGACAGCGTCACGGGCAGGAAGGTGTCGTCGGGCTTGAGCTCGCGCACCATCTGCAGCACGATTCCGAGGGCAAACACCGTGAACGACAGGAAGACGTAGTGCCGGTATTCGAAGTTCTTGAGGAAGCCGGCGAGGGCGCCTGGATTCTGAGCATGGACCAGCTCGAAGAACCCTGGAATGACGTCAATGGAGCCGAACCGGTAGTCGATGTTGTTGAAGACCCAGTACTTGGTCGACTGATCTAGGGCGAACGTCGCGATGACGATGGCGATGAAGATGAGCCACTTTCGGGACATGGACCCTCCGCAGTGCCAGATAGCCCGCCGCCAACCGCTGGGCAGCCCCGGTGACATATGATTGCCACCATGCTGATCCTCGCCCTACTCGCCTGTGCCCCCAGCGAAGACCCGTTTGCCTATAGCGAGCAGCGCGAGCCTTGCGCGGACTTCCGCCCCGACCGGCGCGCCTTGTTCGGTGATTTTCATGTGCACACGGGCTTTTCGTTCGACGCCCGGGTCTACGACAACCAGATGAGCCCGACCGATGCCCACGATTTTGCTCGAGGGTCGGCCATCGAGCTGACCGGTGGACGTGCGCTGCAGCTCACCACGCCCCTGGATTTCGTCGGCATCACCGACCATGCCGAGTTTCTGGGGGAGGTGGCCCGCTGCACCACACCTGGCGCAGACGGCTACGACTCTGGGGTCTGCGTGGACTACCGAGGCGGGGACGACGGGGCGCTGGACTTTGGCTCGATGATGGCCAACCCAGACCCCACCCGCTGGCCCGAGGTCTGCGGAGACGACGATTGCCGCCCCGAAGCCGGCGAGCGCTGGCAGGCCATGGCTGCCGCGGCCGAAGCCGCCTACGACCGCACCTCAGCGTGCTCGTTCACCGCATTTGCATCGTACGAGTACACCAACACCCGCGGCATCAGCAATCGGCACCGCAACGTGGTCTTCCGCAACGCCGACGTGCCCGCACTGCCGGTCACGACGTTCGAAGCCAAGACACCGGTGGAGCTGTGGCGGCAGCTCGACGAGCAGTGCAACGAAGCCGACGACAGCTGCGATGTCATCGTGATTCCCCACAACAGCAACCTGTCGAACGGTTGGGAGTTCACCCTCGCCGACCAGAGCTTCGCCGATCTCGAGCTGCGCGCTCGCATGGAGCCGCTGGTCGAGGTGTTCCAACACAAAGGCGACTCCGAGTGCAGCGGTCAGCACAGCAACGGCGCCGCCGACCCATTGTGCGACTTCGAGAAGCTTCGCCCGCCGACCGATCCGCTGTGCCTCGGCGACGAGCTGGGCACAGGCGGCATGCGCCTGTGGGGCTGCTCCAACCGCCTGGACTTCGTGCGCAATGTCCTACTCGAAGGGCTCTCGGAGGCGGCAGCCGGACGGCCGAACCCGTATCGCCTGGGCATCATGGCCAGCACCGACACCCACAATGCCGCCCCCGGCTACACCGAGTCCGAGGACTTTCAGGGGCACGTGGGCACAGTCGACGACACCATCGACAAGCGCCTGGGCGACGGCAACATCACTCACGACACGATCATCACCAATCCAGGCGGGTTGATCGCCGTGTGGGCCGAAGAGAACAGCCGCGACGCCATCTTCCGCAGCCTGCGTCGAAAAGAGACCTTCGCCACCAGCGGCCCCCGCATCATTGTGCGCTTCTTTGGCGGGTGGAATCTGCCCACCGATGTGTGCTCTAGCCCCGATCTCGCGCTGTATGACGACGCGGTGACGATGGGCTCTGAGCTGACCCGTTCCCGTGCCGATGCGCCGTCCTTTGCGGTTCGAGCCACGCGTGACCGAACCCTTCTGGAGCGAGTGCAGATCGTCAAGGGCTGGGTGGATGCCGACGGCACACCCCATGAACAGGTCACCGACGTCTCTGGCTCTGCCGGAGGTGCAGGCGACGACGCGCTGTGTGCTGTGTGGACCGACCCGTCATTTGATGCCGATCTGCATGCTTTCTACTATGCGCGGGCGGTCGAGGTGCCGACTCAACGCTGGACTGCCAGGCAATGCGCGACCTTCACCGATGCCGAACGGCCACCGCGGTGCGCCGAGATGCCCGCGACGGTCCAGCAGCGCGCCTGGTCCAGCCCCATTTGGTACGCCCCGCCCGACCCATAGCGTCGGTGTGAAGCTGTGGTCAGTCGGCGATCAGCGTCACCTTGGTGAAGTAGCTGGTGCCCCATTGGTCCTCGCGGATGGCGTCGAGGCCCTTGACCACATCGTTCCATGCCGCGTCGCCGTCGACGTTCACAATGGCGTGGTTGCGCCATGGGCCGCGCAGGTCATTCTGGTTGGCCTTGGCCGCAGCTGTGAGGGCGTCGGTCTCGAACACCGCCACACCATCGACGACGTAGCGGTCGGTGGCCACAGTAAGCTCCAAGCCCCCGAGACGGGCATTGGTCGCTTGCAGGTCCACCGGGATGGCGACCAGGTCTTCTCCGGCACCCAGCACGGTCACATAGGCTGTGGTGATGCCGGCATCTGCGGCGGCATGCAGCCACGGCCGGACCGCACTCCACTTGGCTCGGCGGTCCACCGACAGGCTGATGATGCCACCGCTCGGCCCCCCGCCGGTATCGGGCAGCATCGGGACGGTGCTGAAGTCGGGCAGGGGCGAGCTGTGTCCGCCGACCCGAACCGTCCCGTCGGCTTCGATGACGACCTCGTTGGTGTAGGGAAACGACGTCCAACATGTGGACTGCACCAGCTCAATGCCCTGCTGGGCGAGCGTCTTGCCGTGGGACACCTCGAATGGCAGCGACAGCACCAACAGTTCATCCAGAGCGGACTCCTGCTTGGCCTGCATGCCGATGATGGGCGTGACCAGAAGTAGTGCCAGCAGTCCGTCCAGCGCTCCAGTCGGCTTCATGAACCGGCGGGCAGACCACATCGAGCCGATGGCCAAGATGAAGCAGACCGCGGCGATGGCCGTGGGAAACAGGGGGCGCGCAATCGCCTGTACGGCAAGATCATCCAAGATTTGTTGCCGATCGAGGGCGGTGTAGCCGTACAGATAGGCGTTCATGCGCTCGATGCGAACCATCGTCAGGCGCTGGATGGCGATGGCGGTGAAGCCCAGGCCCGCGAGCGCCAAGGTGACCGTGCGGTTGTGGGCCAATCGGGCGGCCGAGGTGTCGTCCTTTAGGTGGCGGAGCAGGCGGGCAGCGACTCCAGAGAACACTGCCGATGCCAACAGCAGCATGCCGGCAAAGCACCAACCGAGCCAGTCCACGAACAAGGCGAAGCGAGCCGCGGCCGCCGCAACATTGGGCATCACGTCGGGACTGGACGCTGCAGCTGCGACCACCCCCTCGCGCAGCGTGAACAGGGCGCGACCCGTGCCGATCCACAAGGCGAGGGCTGGCGCGAACAGCCACAGCGCGAGTGGCACTTCACGGCCGGTGGCGGCGCTGCCCAGTGCCAGCGCCAACAGCGCACCCGAGCACGCGATCAGGGGGATTGAAGCCGCAATCGGGCCTCCCTGTGCCACCAAGTTGATGATGTCCCCGATCTCTGTCATCGCGCCCTGTCTATCCGGCTACCACCGCATTGTGAGCGAGACAGGAGGCGGGCTGCGTCGCGCCGACGATCCGAGATTCTGCCAATCGGGGTGGCTGGGCCGGCTGCGCTCGTTGACGGCCCACTGCGCCATGCCAAAGCCGTAGCTGCCGACCAGACCAGCAACCATGACGCCGATCGCGCCATCGCCGTCGATGACCTCGGACATGGAGATCGCGAATCCGCATCCGTAGACGATCGAGGACACGGTTGCTAGATCGCCCATCAGTCCGCCGATAGAGACATTGTCTTGCTCCAACAGCCGACGTCCGCGATTGGCGCTCCACGTGAGCACCGGTGCGCCGACCAACAGCGCGAGTCCAAAGGGCATCACGCTGGCATCGTCATCGACGCCGGCCATGGTCATGGCTCCGGTGAGGGCCAGTCCACCGACCGGAGCGGCCACCGAGGCAACTCCAACAACACGGACACTTCGGTAGGCATCACTCAACTCGGGGCGGTCCTGTGCGCTCGCCGTCGAGGCAATGAACAGGGCAAAGAGGGCGATGAGGGGGCGCATCTGCATGCATGGACATGCTGCAACGGCTCGCAGTTCCAGATCGGTTAAGGCCGTTGTCTTCACTGGAGCGTGCATGGAACGCGAAGAGATGCCCTGTGCTGTCGTGTTCGTCGGGGCTGGCCCAGCCAACCTATCGGCGGCACTTCACCTGACCGACCTGATCGCCAAGCACAACGAAGCGATCAGCGAGGGCAAGAAAGAGGGCGAGCCCATCGACCTCGAAGAACAGATGATTGTCGTGCTCGAAAAGGGCAGCGAGGTCGGCGCCCACCAGCTGTCCGGCGCGATCCTCGACCCCATCACGCTCAACGAGCTGATTCCCGATTGGAAAGAGCGCGACGACTTCCCCCTCGAGCGCTTCATTGAGCGCGAGGACATGCCGTTCTTGCTGTCCGGCTCCAAGATCAGCCCGCCGTGGATCCCGCCCGAGCTGCGCAACCACGGCAAGCCCATCATCAGCCTGGGCAAGTTCTGCAAGTGGCTGGCCGAGATGTGCGAAGAGCGAGGAGTGAACATCTTCCCGGGTTTCGCCGGCACCGAGCTGCTGTGGGACGGCGACAAGGTCAACGGTGTGCGCACGGGCGACAAGGGCATCGGCAAAGACGGCCAGCCCAAAGACACCTTTGAGCCGGGCATGGACCTGACCGCTCCCATCACCATCATCGGCGAAGGGCCCCGTGGCCACCTCGCTCGCAAGCTGATCGAGCGCAAGAACCTGGACAAGGACTGCAACCCCATGGCGTACGAGCTTGGGGTCAAAGAAGTGCTCGAGTACCCAGAAGGGCACGTCAAAGAGGGCTTCTGCATCCACAGCCTTGGCTACCCGCTGGACATGAAGACCTTTGGCGGCGCGTTCCTGTACAGCATGGGCGGCGACAAGATCTGCGTCGGCATGATGGTCGCGCTCGATGCGGCCGATCCGCACATGGACGTGCACCATCTGCTGCAGCTGTACAAACAGCACCCGCACATCAAGAGCATCTTGGGCGGCGGCAAGGTCGTCAAATACGGCGCCAAGGCCGTCACCATCAGCGGATGGGGCAGTATTCCGCAGCTGTACACCGACGGTGCGATGCTCACCGGAGACTCTGCCAGCTTTCTCAATCCACTTCGGGTCAAGGGCATCCACCTGTCCATGAAATCCGGCATGCTCGCCGCCGAGGCTGCTTTTGAGGCCATGGTGAGCGGCGACAACTCCGCCAAAAAGCTCAGCCTTTACAAAGAGCGCCTCGATGCGTCGTGGGTCAAGACCGAGATGGTGCAGTCCAAGAACATGCACGCGGCGTACGGCAGCGGGCTTGTGGGCGGCACCATCAAGTTCGGCATGCAGTACCTGTTTGGCCCGGGAAGCAGCACGCAGCCGTTTCACGATGACCACAGCCACATGCAGAAAATCAGCGACTACTACGGCAGCACTCCGGCGCTTCCGCAGAAGATCGACTACGACCGCGAGTACCTCGTCGACAAGCTGACCGACGTCTACATGTCGGGCACCAACCACGACGAGCAGCAGCCCGCCCATCTCAAGATCGTCGACACCGAAGTGTGCGCGACGATCTGCAAAGAAGAGTACGGCAACCCCTGCACCAAGTTCTGCCCCGCTCAGGTCTACAACATGGTCGAGAACGACGACAGCGGCCGGCTCGAGATGCAGGTCGACTTCGCCAACTGCGTGCACTGCAAGACCTGCGACATCCGCGACCCGTACCAAGTCATCACCTGGATTCCGCCCGAAGGCGGAAACGGACCCGAATACCACCAGATGTAGGCGTTGCTACTCTCTTCGGCGCAACACCGCGCCGAAGAAGCCGTCTGTCCCATGGGTGTGTGGCGCGAGTCGCAGAAAGCGACCTGCGCGCAGCTGGGTGGCTCGTGATTGTCCGAGGACATCTGCCACAGGCATGGCCTCAAAGGCGCGGTGGGCCTCGAGAAAGGCCTCGACGACGTCTTCGTTCTCGATCTGAAGCACCGAGCAGGTGCCGTAGATGAGCCTTCCGCCGGCGGCGACGAGGGGTGCGGCCCGCTCCAAGATCGCCAATTGCTGAGCTGCCAGTGTGTCCGTCGGATCGCTGCGCCAGCGGTACTCCGGGTGGCGACGCCACACTCCCGAGCCCGAGCAGGGTGCGTCCACCAGCACTCGGCTCGCGCCGGCAATCAGGGTTTGCGCCGCGTTGGGGAGTCGGCCTTCGGCGCTCATGACGGCGGTGCGGATTCCCCGGGCTCCGGCCTTCTTGGCTCGTCGCTGCAGCTCTTCGAGTGCGCCCTTCCTCACGTCGAGGGACAGAATGGAGGCGCCCGGGCTGCAGTAGTTGGCCAATGCGAGGCTCTTCCCGCCGGCTCCGGCGCAGAAGTCCACGATGGGTCCGGCGTCGGCGTCGACGAGCTCTGCGAGCACTTGGCTGCCTTCGTCCTGCACCTCGACAAAGCCCCGCTTGTAGGTCGGGATGGTGTCTAGATTCGCGCGGCCAGTGAGTCGAAGGCCAACGGTTGCGTACTCGCTGCGCTCCGTGGGCACGCCGTCCTTTGCGAGCTTGTCTTGGATCTGCTTCAGCGTGAGCTTTCTGGTGTTTGCGCGAAGGAAGACAGCGGCTCTGTCGTTGCTGGCCTCGACGAAAGCCAATGCGCCGTCTTTGCCGTACGTGCGCAGCAGGGACTGCGACATTGCTGCGGGCACCGATCCAATCAGCTGCACGATTTCGTCGCTGTCGAGCCCCTCAGCGAGCGAATCGAGCAGTGTGCCGCGATCGGCCAGCCGGGCAAGAGGCAGGTCTGTACCGCTGCTGGCGGCTTGCCACTGTCGCTGGGCTTCGTCGGCATCGGCGCCCAGAATGACCATCCACGCCAGCCATCGCGCCAGAAATGGATGGTCGGGCGGTCGCAGCGTGGCGTCGAGGACCCCCTGATGGCGGATGAGGTCCCGCAGTCCGTCTGCCACGAGACGTCGTTCGCGGCTGTGGAGGGCGCGAGCGTTGCGCAGGCCCCTTCGCAGGGCTCCTTCAGCGCGATCCGGTCGCGATCGCGCCGCGGCATCGATCTCGGCCGCAATGCCGCGTATGCGCCCAGGTCCCAGCGCACGGCTGAGCAGACGCAGATCGTGGGTCGCGTCGGTCCAGCTCATGGCTCTGCAGCCAGTGGATCGACTACCAGCGCCACCAGCTGTTTCGCTGTGGCTTCACTTGGAGCTCGATGCGTTCGTAGATCTCGAGGTCCGGATTGATTCGGCGTGCCTTTTTCAGGTCCTTGCGGGCCATGCTCTCGTCGCCGTTGAGCGCCGAGAGGCGTGCTCGGTGAGCCAACATATGTGCGGACCGGTCGACATAGGCGTCTGCGCGCTGAAGAACGCGGGAGATCTCGTCGTCGCGGAACGCGGTTTCCATCTGGTAGCAGAGCTTTTCGGCCACTTGCAGGGCGATGGCGATCGAGTGGTCATCGGCGCGGGACTCAAAGACTTGGCAGGCCTCTTCGGCTGCCTGACCGTCGCGATTCATCTGGAGCAGGATCAGAGCCCGTGCAGCGCGCAGTCGGTGCTGTTTGGGGTCGATCTGCAGGGCCTTGAGGTAGGCGTCAGCGGCAGCGCCCGGGAATCCGGCGTGCTGCTGCTGCTGCCCCAGGCTTGCCCAAGCAAGATGCGAGGGATTGGGGGACTGCTCGACCCACGCTTTGGAGTCTTCGAGGGCCGCGGTGCTCTCGCCGATTGCGGACAGCAGCCAGACCCGCAGTGCTCGGGCGACATCGCCCTGCCCGTCGACGTTGTTTGCGGCGGCCGCTGTAGCGAGCTTGAGCGAGATGAGTCGGCGACCCTGGCGGCTTGCGGCCCGGGCGGCGTTTAGCAGATTGTGGGTCGGCGCAATCAGCTGTCGCAGCTCGTCATGCACCTGTGCGTCATCGGATCGGGACAGGCCGCAGTTTGTGCAGACGTCGTTGTGTCGCTGGTCGCCGCAGTTCATGCAGCCACCTTGCGTCAGCGGCATCAGCGGGACGACCCAGTCCTCTTCGACTTCGGGATTGCTGCAACGTTGGCACTGCAGCACGTCTACAGGGACGTGATGGCGCAGCGTGACCCACCGGAGTTCGGTAGAACCGCATTTGCTGCAGATCTGAGACTGCTGAGACACAAGCACCCGCGAGAGAGACACAGAGCCTACCGGGGAGGGTGTCTGCGAATCCAGTGTCGTAGATCCAGCACGGCGATCCCCCTGGGATCTGCGGCATTGTGGACCGATTGCCATGTCTGTGGTTTTCGAGTCGCGACCCGCGCGCGGCGCGTAGGGTAACGTTTGGTTGGGGGTTGGTTGGACTCGAGTCTGCGGCAGTTCGTCATGCACGCATGTCTGGGACGCGGTTCGTTCGGTGAGGTGTACCGAGCGACGATGCGGACTCCGGCGGGTCTTGAGACAGACGTCGCACTCAAGGTGCTGCGCGACGATATCGAGATGCCCGGTGATGCCTTGCGCCGCTTGCGGGACGAGGGCCGCATGCTGGCCCGCCTGACCCATCCGAACATCTTGAAGGTGCACGATCTGGTCCGGCTCGATGGGCGGGTTGCGCTGATCACCGAGTTTGTCGAAGGGGCCGATCTGGGCAATTGCCTCAAGGGCTCCCCGAGCATCGGACTCAAGGCGAATTTGGAGGTCGTTGCGTCGGTGGCTGCCGCCCTTGATGCCGCCTATAAGGCCGTCGATAGCTCTGGAATGGAGCTGCGCATCGTCCACAGAGACATCAAGCCGGCGAACATCCGCATCAGCCGCTTTGGGCACGTCAAGCTGCTGGACTTTGGCATCGCCTGGTCGGCGGCGTCCGATCGGGAGGCACGCACCGCGACCGGCATGTTGGTCGGCAGCCTGCCCTACGTGTCGCCAGAGCGCTTTCAGTCTCCCGACGTGCTGCCAGCGGCCGACATCTATGCGCTGGGCTGCGTCCTGTTTCAGGCGCTCGCGGGGGAGCGCTTTCACACGTCGACGCGTCTGGCCGAGGTCACCTCCTTGGCGCTCGACTACCGAAAATACGAGCTGTATGTCGAGGCTCGGCTGTCCAAGCTTCCGGGCTCCGTTCCCGCATTGGTGGCGGATTTGGTGGGGGATATGGTCGCCTATGATCCGTCGGATCGGCCCCAGGCAGCAAAGCTCGTGGCTCTGTGTGAGCAGCTTCAGGACGGGGTGGGAGGCTCAAGTCTGCGCGCTTGGGCCGCCGAGCGCTCATGGCCCGAACGGGTTGGACGTGATGCCCCGTTTGTCGGGCAGACGCTCACCGAGAGTCTCATCGAGTCCGCCCCCGTGCAGATGAGGCCAACGGCGACCCCGACGTTCAACTTTGATGGCAAGAAGACCATCGACCATTCGAGCGCTGAACAGGCGACTGCGCCCGCACCCGCGCCTCCGCCGGTGCCCGGTCGCTTGGTGTCCTCCAGCATGAAGCCCGATTTCGCTGAGCCCGTGGCGCCTCCCCCTCCGTCATCGACTACGGGCACTCCGGTCCCGGGTCCGCCGCGGGCTTCGTCCAAGATCAGCCCCTCCTCGCCGATGGATTTTGCTGAGCGCCGCCCCGCAGGAGTGGCGACACTGCTGTTCGAAGGCGCGCCCGAGGCAGCCAAGGAACAGGCGGACAAGGAGCGCAAGCGGGCGGCCGGTCAAGTGACCCTGCAGTACGACGATGCCGAGCTCGCTGCGGCCCGGGCGCGATTCGACACCGACAACCAACCCAAGCTCTCCCAGTCTGTGTACGAAGTGTTGCCCGATGAACTAAAAGACAAGGTCACCGCTGAAATGCTGACCTCGGTGCCAGCGCCTCCTCTGCGCGGCGAAGCCCCAGACACAGAACTCCATGATGCGGTACCACCAGCCACGTCAGCAGGCATCCTTCAGTCCATGGCGATGGCCGGAGCGGGCGCGGGGCTGGTGTTCGTGATTGCGATCTTGGCGGGGCTAGTCGCCGCAGGTGTGGTGGCTGCGGCGTTGTACCTGTAGACTGCACATCCTCTGGAGGAATCCATGTACCGGACCGCTGTCTTTTCCCTCTGCCTGTTGTCGGCTCCCGCGTTTGCGGAGGACACGGCCGAGCACCGCGATATTTCGCAGGACATGGCCAAGCTCGCCGAGCGCAACCAGTGGGAAGCCGTCGATCGCCGCTTCGACGATTTGGCCAAGCTCGAGCCGACCGCGTCGGACTACCTGTTGGGTGCCCAGGCCGCGCGCAACATCGGCGACGCCGAGACCGCCTTCGCTCGGTACGCAGCGGCCGGCGATCTCGAGCCTTCGGATGACGTCACATCGGCCCTCGACGACTACTTGGCCCACTGGGCAACCGTGGACTTGATCGCCAAGGGCGGCGCCCCAGGTCTTGCCCCAGATGTGCGTCCGTTCCAGCCTGACCGGGCGTCGGCGATCGACTTCGCCGCGGCATCGGTCGGCGAAGATGGCACATTCTCGGGCATGCTTCCACATGGCAAGTACACGCTTTCAACCGCACCTTTTGAGCTGACGGCTGACGAGAGCAAGTACAAGATCAACCACAAGGGCGTCACCGTCGACGATGCGTTGGCCGAGACACTCAAGGACATTCCCAAGGCGCCCACCGCAGCCCAGAGCAAGAGCACGCCGTTCTTTGGCGGTGCTGCGGGCTCGGCAGTGATTGGCGGCGTCGCCCTGGCCTTGGCGGCTGGAGCGAGCGCCAAGTACCACAGCGACACGATTCTGGTCACAGAGCTCGATGCGGCGCGCTCACAGGCGAACCTATGGTCCATGATCTCCATTGGTGCTGGCGGCGCGGCAGTGGGTCTGGGCGTCGTTGGAGTCGTGGTCAAGTAGAGTTCCGGATACAGTGGGGCGGCGAGGTCTCCGATGCGTTCCCTGGTTCTGCTTGTCTTTCTCGGAGGCTGCTTCATTGGCGGGTCCGCCCATGAAGAGCGGCTGGACCAGTTTGACTTGGACCAAGATGACGCCTACGACGTCGCATTCGGCGGCGAGGACTGCGACGACAACGATCCCGACATTGGTCCGGCCGAGGAAGAAGTCTGCGACGGCATCGACAACAACTGCGATGGCCAGATCGACGAAGGCGCCGGCGTGCTCGGCTACCTCGATGAAGACGGCGATGGCTACGGCGTAGGCGACTCCATGACCATCTGCGGCGACGCAGAGGGCTATGCGACAGAACCCGGTGACTGTGATGACGCCGACGCGATCACCAACCCCGGCGCCACAGAAGAGTGCGACAACCTCGACAACAACTGCGATGGCGTGGTTGACGACGGCCTTGCGCTGACTTGGTACGCAGACACCGACGGCGATGACTTCGGCGATCCCGGCGCAGTCAGCGAGTTCTGCCTTGAGATCGATGGTTGGGTCAACAATGACGGCGACTGCAACGACAGCTTCGACATCGACAATCCCGATGCCGATGAGCTGTGTGGCGACGAGCGTGACAACGACTGCGATGGCGTGATCGACACCGACGCCGTCGACACCTACCCCATCTGGACGGACTCGGACGGTGACGGCTTCGGCGATGGCACTCCGACCGATTGGTGCGGCCCACTGCCTGCGGGCTCGGCTGACGCCGATGGCGATTGCAACGACGCCGATGCGCTCATCAATCCGGGCGTTGAAGATGTGTGCGGAGACTTCACCGACAACAACTGCTCTGGCCTGGTCGACGACGGCGATGACGGCCACTGGTTCCTCGACGAGGACGGCGATGGGTACGGCGGCGCCGCGCTGACCTTCGACCAATGCGATTCGCCCGGCCCCGACTTCGTCAACGCCGGCAGCGACTGCGACGACGGCAACGTCAACATCAATCCGGGCGTGCCTGAGATCTGCAACCTCATCGACGACGACTGCACCGGAGTCGTTGACGACAATCCTCCGACGGTGACTTGGTGGGCGGACGCCGACGACGATGGATTTGGTGACTTTGCAGCGCCCGCCACCGTCTGCGATCCCGGCGCTGGTTTCGTCCAGAACACAGCGGACTGCGATGACAGCAACGCTGGGGCCAACCCGCTCGCCAGCGAGACCTGTGCCGACGAAGGGGTCGACAACGACTGTGATGGCAGCACCACCGACGCGCCGATCGACCCCACGACGTGGTACCCGGACAGCGACGGCGACAGCTACGGCGAGGTGGGTGGAGCCACCACATCGAGCTGCACCGCTCCGGCCGATCACGTCGACGAGAACACCGACTGCGACGACTCCGAATCGCTCGTGAATCCGGATCAGACCGAAGTCTGCAACGGCTATGACGACGACTGCGACGGCGACGCGGACAGCGATGCCACCGACAAGACCACCCACTACATCGACAGCGATGGCGATGGCTATGGCGACTTGGCGTCGACGATTCAGGCCTGCGGCGAGTCGGCGGGTGTCTCGGCAGACAGCACGGACTGTGACGATGCGGCCGGCACGATCTACCCGGGTGCCACCGAGTTCTGCAATCTGCTTGACGACGACTGCAATGGACAGATCGACGATGGCGCGCCGGTCCCGGCAACCTGGTACCGGGACGACGATGCCGACGGCTACGGCGATCCGCTGCTGAGCCAAGAGTCCTGCGATCCGCCGGTTGGCTACGTGCTCGACGACCGCGACTGTGATGACAGCGCCTCGTCGGTGAATCCAAGCATGGACGAGCTGTGCAGCACCGGCGGGGTCGATGACGACTGCTCGGGGCTCGCCGATGAGGTGGCCATGGCGGTCGACACGACGCTCTACTACGTCGACGGCGACAGTGATGGCTACGGCGAGCGCGGCTCGGCCGCGCAAGAGGCCTGCTCGCCGCCATCGGGTTGGGTGACCGACCAGACCGACTGCGACGACGCAGTCAATGCAGTCAATCCCGCCGCATCAGAGCTGTGCTCGACAGTCGGTGTGGACGACAACTGCAGCGGCATCGCGGACGAGAACACCGCTTCTGACGTGCAGACCTACTACGTCGATGGCGACACCGACGGCTATGGCAGCGGCAGTCCGAACACGACCTGCACACCGAGTGGGCTCGAGGTCGCGAACAACACCGACTGCAATGACGGCGACATCAACGTCAATCCCGGTGAGTTCGAGTGGTGCTCGACGGTTGGCATCGATGACAACTGCAACGGCAGCAATGACGAGGACACCGCGACCGATGTCTCGACTTGGTACCTCGACAGCGATGGCGACGGCTTCGGCGACTCGACTGTCAGCGCAGCCGCGTGTAGCGCCCCCGCGAGTCATGTCGCCGATGACACGGACTGCGATGACAGCGAGGAAGCCGCGTACCCAGGCCAGACCTCGCTAGCGTGTGACGATGTGAGCGACCTGAACTGTGACACCTTTGTCGACAACGACGCCGACGGCGATGGCTACTCGCGCGAAGGGTGCGGGGGCACCGACTGTGACGATGGCGACACTGCCGTCAATCCAGGTGCGGCGAACTGCGACAACTGGCTGTCCTGCTACGACGCATATGTCTACGGCGAGACCGCAGACGGCTTGTATGACATCGATCCGGATGGGGTGGGCAGCAACGCCCCGTTCACGGTCTACTGCGACATGACAGGCGGCGGTTGGACCCGAGTGTTCTGCGACGACATGACCACGCCAGACCCCGGTTGGAATCGGACGACGACGACCTGTGGCGCCGACACGATCATGGGTGGCTACGACGTGACCTCGGGTGCGACCATCAACAACACCATTGACCTTCTGGGCGTGGACCACAGCCTGATTCAAGTCGACTTCGACTTCCAGCAGATCGACAGCTGGCAGAACGAGGATGGCTGGTTCGAGATCGATGGTGTGTGGCAATGGGGAGAGAGCTGGGGAACCACCGGTGGATGTTGCTCGACCCCTGGGACGTTCGACGGCGACAACACCTGCGGCAACACGGACTGGAACCACACAGACAACAGAGTCGTGGTCACCGTCGAAGACAGCCACACGGCCACGACAGCATTCCTCGAGTGGGACACCGACCTCGACCAGGACCCCGACAACGAGTCGTACGGCGTGGACAACGTCTGTGTCTACGTCTGGGGCGGTGCGGTGACCCCCGGCGGCCCACTCGGAGGCCCCACCAATCCCGGTGCGTCTTGCCTGGACATCCTGATTGATGACGCCAGCAATACCACTGGTGTGTACTGGCTCGATGTCGGCAACGGCTCGTTCGAGACCGCGTGCGAGATGGACTACCTGGGGGGTGGCTGGACGCTGCAGGCCCAGCGGCGGTACGCAAACAGCAACCGCGAGAACTTCGGCAGCAACCTCGGCAGTTTCTTCTACCAATACGGCGGCAACCCCAACTCCCTGGGGCTCAACGACAGCTTCTCGGCGGATATGGACAACTTGCCGACCCACTCGGACTGGCTGTTCCTGTACTACAACTCGTCCGGCGTGCTCGACTCCGATGACTCCCACATGATCGACTTCAGTGGAGAGCTCTTCCCCGATGTCAGTGGGCTGCAGGACATCGCTGTGGACGGGATCTGCGACGTCGGCGGCGCAAGCTGCGACACGACCGACGGCTACTTTAAGTACACGCGCGATGGCTACTACAGCAGCACCCGTTGCGACAGGACATCGGCGAGTGACGGCGGCTACGGTGGTGCCTTTGGCTACTGCGCCGACAATCTCATCAACGAGAGCAGTGGTCGGGAATTCGGCGACCGAAGTCGCTACAACGAAGTGAAGCTGTGGGGTCATAGCGGGGACTCTGGCGACGCCTACATGCAGCGCATCTGGGTCCGCTGACGTCGATCCCCCCAATTGCGGCAGGGGTCAGGTAGACTGGGCATGAGGCCCTTCTCATGCGCATGCTCCTTGCACTTGTTTTCGTCAGCGGCTGCTTTGTCGGCGAATCCGCACATGCCGCTCGACTGCTAGACTCGACTTTAGCCGTCGGAGCGCCATCTGTTGCGGGACTGGCATGTCCGGCGGACCCGCGAGGGGCGATCCATCAGGCCGCGGCGACCACGCGAGCGGCGTAATCGGCCCAGACTTCTGGTCG
>Ga0114932_10002865_pt1 | contig 17586 bp, 19 predicted proteins | sample 2SBtaG_2_FD_87286 | JGI IMG/M metagenome (GOLD analysis project Ga0114932, IMG submission 87286) | Deep subsurface microbial communities from Kolumbo volcano to uncover new lineages of life (NeLLi) - 2SBTROV12_ACTIVE470 metaG | ecosystem: Environmental > Aquatic > Marine > Volcanic ... | reverse complement strand
CCCCGTTTTGCTGTCCCACCACCACCGATGCCCCGATCACCCCGGTGATGGCGGCGAAGATGACGCTCATCAACGTGACGGCCAGGGCCATGCCGCCGGGCACCCGGCGCAGCAATAGCTGCAGCGCCTCTAGCAGGTCCTGGGCGATCTCGGATCGTTCCAGCATCACCCCCATGAAGACGAACAGGGGCACGGCAATGATCTGCAGATTGTCGGCGATGAACCACAGCCTGGGGACGAAATTGAAGAACTCGATCAACTCGAACACACCCAAGGCCCAGCCGATCAGCCCGAACACCACACTGATGCCGCCCAGCACGAAGCCGATGGGATAGCTGGTGAACACCAGCGCTGTCAGGGCGAAGAACATGAAGGCGGGGAGCAGCTCGACGATCATGGGGCGGTATCTGATCGCGGGATGGCGACATTGCCAACACTTTTCGGGAACCGTTTATTTCACGCCGCCTAGTGTATGCCTTCGTCTTATCCGCCGTCCGCAAGGAAGAAGGGGCGCCGGTGTTGCGTCATAACATTGTCCCGCCGGTGACGCCGTTCTTTCTGCCTAGCGTGCGGAGAAGTATGTACATGCCGTGTATTGTCGATAGGATGACAACGTGAGTGAGAAACCGATCATTGAAGACGCCGTCGCCATCGTACCGGTGGCTGACGTGGCGGTGAGCATGGACTTCTACGCCGACGTACTGGGATTCGAGCGGCGCTTTATGTCCGATGATGGCCGCTTTGCCATCGCCGTGCACGGCGACGCCGCGGTCCATTTCATTGCCACCGATGATCCCGATGCCCTCAGCGCCACGGCCGACAACATTTCGGTCTATCTGTGGGTGCGGCAAATCGATGCTTTGTATGATGTCCTCAAGGGCCGGTTGGATGCCTTGCCCGAGGGCCGGGTCCGCGCGCCTTTCGAACAGCCCTACGGCATGCGTGAATTTCACGTCAAGGACCCGGACGGAGGCCTGCTTCTATTCGGAGAGAACTCAGCGCCATGACCAACGAACCACGGTTCAAACTGGAAGTCGTCGCGCCGATCTTCCCGGTGACGGACGTTCGCCGCGCGATCACGTATTATGCCGAGGCGCTCATGTTCGACATTGGTTTCGAATGGGCGGATTCGGCCAGTGAACCGATCAGATATGCGGTCTTGCAAAACGGCAATACGGAACTTCATCTGACCGAGACCGATGTGTGGCGGGAGACGACCGCGTATTTTTTCGTCGATGGCGTGCGGGCTTATTATGACGCGGTCCTTGAAAAAGAGGCCCGGATCACGTGCGAGATCAAGGATCATCCGTGGGAAATGCGCGAATTCGAGGTTGCCGATCCCGACGGCAATCGCATTGTCTTCGGCGAACACCTGAGCCGGATTGTCCCGGCGGCCGGTGCCACGCGGCCTGATACAATTTAATACAATTCGTTACATCCGGACCGGAATGTTGGCGGGCGCCGGCCGCTAGGATGCGCCGCGTTGGAGACGGGTAATCCCAGTTCCTTTGGATTGAGGGGCCGTCACACCGGAAGGGACCGCGGCATGCAAGCACTCAGGAACGCTCTATCTTCTCCCCAAGCGATATGGGCGCTGCTGGCGCTGCCCGCGGTCCCCATGGTGCTGGGGCTGATTACCGGGTTCGGCGACATGGACGACCTGCTGGAAGACAGCGGCGAGTTCGCGGCGCAGTTGATGATCGCCGCCATGGTGATCTCGCCGCTGCGGCTGATGTTCCCGAAAACCGCCTGGACGGCGTGGCTGTTGAAGCGGCGGCGTTATTTCGGCGTCGCCGCGTTCGCCTACGCGGTGCTGCACATGGTGTTCTATGTGCTCGATATGGGATCGCTGCGGCAGATCTTGGATGAATTTTCCGCTCTGGGAATCTGGACCGGCTGGGCGGCCCTGGCGATCTTCGTGCCGCTGGCGGTGACCAGCAACAATGTCTCGCAGCGCCTCATGAAGCGCCATTGGAAGACCTTGCAGCGGATCGTCTATCCGGCCGCCGTGCTGACCCTGGTGCATTGGATCTTCGTCCACAATGAAGGCGGTGCAGCGTTGGCCCACTTCGTGCCGCTGGCGGCCCTGGAAATTTACCGCATCCGCAAAACCTGGCGGACCCAGGTGACGCGCACCGCACAACCCTCTGAAGCCAACTGAAAGGATACTCATCATGAACAGATTATTTGCCATTCCCGTCGCCGCTTTGGCCTTGGCCGTATCAGTTCCCGCCCAAGCGACCGGCCTGCACACTTGCGATGCCGGGGACCGGGGCGCCTGGAAGACCGCCGGCCAACTGCAGGCAAAGATGACCAAGGAAGGCTGGCAGGTGCGCCGCATCAAGGAAGACGGCGGCTGTTATGAGGTCTATGGCACGACCCCTGAAGGCCAAAGGGTCGAGGCCTATTATCATCCGGCGACGCTTGAGAAGCTCTTGGTGGCGCGCCGTGGCGAGGTTCTGTTTCGGAAGTAGTCGACCGCCGCGCGCTTTCAAAATTTGCATGATTGGGTCATGGTCGGCGGCTCATGGGGAGATCTGGGATGAGCGACTGATGGATTTTGCCTTCGACTATGTGGATAACCTGCCCCACGAGCCCGCCGGACAAGGACGGTTGTTGAAAGGGGCGGCCTTCGCGAAAGCGGACGGCACGCGGCCGCCGATCTTGTTGGTGCACGGCGCCTACCACGGCGCCTGGTGCTACGCGCTGTGGATGCGGGAGTTGGACCGTCACGGCTGGCCGGTGGCGGCGTTGGATGTGCGCGGCCACGGCGGCTTGCCGCAGGACGCCAATTTCGCCGACGCCGGTGTTCGTCAGATGGCCGAAGATATCGTTGCCGCCGGCGATCTCATCGAGACGCCGCCGATCCTTTGTGGGCACAGCCTGGGTGCCCTGTTGGTTGGCGTTGCCGCGGAGACCATGGATCTGGCTGGTTTGGTATTGCTGGCGCCGTCGCCGCCGGGGCAACTGCCGGGCGCGCGCGCCTTGCCGGCTATTGCGGAAGGGAAAGTGAAATCGCCGCCGGACCTGTCCACGGCGTCTGCGAACTTCTTTCCGCGCTGGGCCGGCGATCCCGCAGCGGTGGCAAAGCTGGTGGGGCGTCTGACCCCGGAAAGCCCGGTGCTGCAAAACGAGCGGTTCCGGCTGAGCGTGCCGGTCGACCGCGACGCCATCGACGCGCCGGCGCTCTGCATCGCGTGTGGCCTTGATAGCGAAGACCTCCATCCGCCGGGGCAGGACAAGGCGGTCGCGGATTTTTATGATGCGGAATACCGCATTTTGCCGAACGCGTCCCATTGCCTGATGGTCGACCCGGACTGGCAAACAGGCTTGAATTCGATTTTGGATTGGGCGCAACGCCGAACCGGCGCCCATGAAATTGACCGGTAGCTCAGAGCAACCCCAAACTCAGTGATGGGTAGGCAATCAACAGCATCAACACGATCAGCATGGTCACGGCGAAGGGAAACGAGCCGGCGAAGATGTCGTAAAGGGTGATGGAATCGTTATTGATGGTGCTCTTGATGGCAAAGCATGAGAGCCCCAGCGGCGGCGTCAATAGTCCGATCTCGGCGCCGACCACGGTGACGATGCCGAACCAGACCAGATCGCCGCCGAAGGCCTCGACGGCCGGCAGGAACAACGGCACGACGATCAGGATGATCGAAGCGGTGTCCAAAATGGTGCCCAAGGCGATCAACATCACCACGTAGAGCGCCATAATCGCCGTGAAGCTGAGGTCCAGGCCCTGCAACCATTCGCCGAACGTCGTCGGCAGCGCGGCGACCCCCAGCATGCGGCTGTACATGGATGCCGAGATGATCAGGAACAGGATGACGGCCGAAATGTGGCCGGTCTCGACCAGCACATACCATATGGATTTGGGGCTCGCCTTGCCCTTGAGGATGGTAATGATCAAGGCCACCAGGGAGCCCGCCGCACCGGCTTCCACCGGGGTGACGACGCCGCCATAAATGCCGCCCAGCACCACCAGGATCAGGACCACAATCGGCGCCAGTTTCCAGACGATTTCGGCGGCGCCCAGACCAATATGAACATTGGCGTCGGTGGCGGTATTCTCCTTGTCCATGACGAACGAGGGAATCCAATAGGCGAAGGCGACAATCATCAGGCCGTAGGCAATCGCCAGCAGAATCCCCGGCATGATGCCGGCGATGAACATGTGGCCGACGGACTGTTCGGCGACGATGGCGTAGATGATCAACATGGCCGACGGCGGAATCAGCATGCCCAGCACGGAAGAGCCGGCAACGACGCCGACGGAAAACTTCCGCGTATAACCGAAGCGCAGCATCTCGGGCACGGAAATCCGCGTAAACACGGTTGCCGAGGCTATGGAGGACCCGGTGATCGAGGCGAACACGGCGTTGGCGGCCACCGTGGCGATGCCCAAACCGCCACGGACCCGCTGAAAGACGAAATTCGCGACCTCATAGACGTCACGGCCCAGTCCCGCCTGTCCGACCAAAAGCCCCATCAGGGCAAACAGGGGAATGGTCGCGAACACCTGTTCGGAGACCGTGTCGCCAATGGCCAGCGACAACAGGCTGACCGGCATTTCCACATCGCCGCGAAGAACCCAGACGCCGACAAATGAAACCAAGCCCAGCGCGATGGGCACGTAGAGCCCCATGTAGATGAGGACGACGATAATGATGATGGACGCGATGCCGACTTCGATGCCGCTCATTGATAGGGCTCCTGGCCGCGTCAGTTAACGTCGCGCGGGGGGCTGAGATATCGGTATGCAAAGGCGGCAAACTGTACCGCCATGAGGATGGCACCGATAACGACAATCAGTTTCACCGGCCAAACCGGCGCGGTGAAAATGCCTTCCGTGCCGACGTAAAAGTCTTCCCGGTAGGACTCAAGCAAGATGGGAACGCTACCCCAAAGAATGATGATCATGAAGACCATGCCGAGACCGTCGAACAAGGCGCCTAAAATTCGCCCAACTGTCGGCCGGCGTCTCAAAATGAGGCGGAAAAATCCATCCGACCGGGTCAGGCGGCCCTGCCGTGTGGCGTCGCCCAACTGTAGAAAGACGATGGCGACCAGGGTCAATTCAATCATTTCGACGACACCGTCCATGGGGGCTGCGAACCACGTGCGCCCGGTGGCATCGATATTGATCAATATCATGAGGACGAAAATCCAGGCCGATCCCAAGGCGTTCATGGAGCCTGCAATTCGCCCCAGAAGCCGATCGAGGGCACCGCCGTTTGGCGATGCCCCCGGATCGATTGAATTGTTCGGCCCGTTATCCTGGCCGATTTCCGTCACGACCGCCTATTCCTGATCCCACTGGCGCAGGATAGGTTGGTTGGCGGCCCGCATGACTTCCATATAAGCGCTGAGGATCTGCTTACCCGGAATGCCCTTCGTTTCGAGCTTCGCGGCCCAGCTTTTCGCGATGTTGGGCATGGTCTTGGCCCACTTGAGACGTTCGGCGGCCGACATTTGGACAATCTTACCGCCAGATTTCTTGAACTTCGCGTAGGCGGATTTGGCTCTGGCCAGAGCCGTTTTGCCCATGTGGTCGCGATACACCGGCGCGGCGCCGGCGATGGCCTTTTTGACCTCGTCGGGAAGCTTTGCCCAGCTTTTGGCGTTCATGGTGATGGCTTTGGAATTCACCGTGCCGATATCGCCCTTCAGCATGTTCGGGGCAACTTCCACCAGTTTGAAGGTATTCGACGCCTCGGCCCAAATCATGGCACCGTCGACAACGCCCGTCTTCAGCTTGTTGTAGTAGGTGACCAAACTGCCGCCGACGCCGGCGGCGCCGAAGCCCTTCAGATAGCCGAGGTTCATGCCGGCACCGGCAATCTTCTGACCCTTGAAGTCAGGCAGCGAAGACATCGCATTTTTGGAGACGATCTGGTAGCTGTCGAGAACCGCCAGATTGGTGAGGTACACTTGGTTGTACTTCTTCCAGGCCGCCTTGTACTCAGGGAAATGCTCCACAAGCTTATCAACGGTGCGCGCCACCAGGACCGGGTCCGTGCTGACGAACGGCGTCGCATAGGCGATCATCTGCAATGGCACCTTGTCGGCGTGGAAGACGGTGGTCACCACACCGATGTCCCCAAGACCTTTCTGCATGGCCTCTAGAACGCCTTTCTTCTTGGCGATCTGACCACCCCAGGCTTGGTTCCATTTGATCTTATAGTTGCCGGTTTTCGCCAGCCGGCGGTCGATTTCGGGGATGAAGAAGTTGATAAACTCCTTGACCCAAAGTGCCTTCGGCGGATATCCGTCAATGGCCGTGAGGTTGATGGTTTCGGTGGCAACGGCCGGCGCCGTGAAGGCGGCGGCGGCTGCAAGTGTCAGCCCGGCAAAAACCGGGCGTAGTTTCGAATGACGTATCATGGACATATTTTCAGCCCCCTGCTTTGCTTTTGTGGCACCTTGTCAAAAGGTGGCGGTTGCGGTTGATGATTTATGACGCTAAAAAATATCAACAATATGGCTTTCGTCAAACTATTTTCGATTTTTTTGTAATTTATTCGAAATTATGGAATAGTTATAATTAGCGAAAATGAAGCGTGGCCGACACACTGATGTGCACCCATATGTGCACCAACCAACTGCTGGTGCTGTGGCCAGGAGATATTGAGAGGCGACGATGTCGTGACGATCAATGAACGCGTAGATGCAAATGGCGCGACCCTGGCCAGCGACGTCTATGGCCGGTTGCGTCACGACATTCTGAGCGGTGTGCTGCCGCCGGGTGAAAAGTTGCGCGCCGAATATCTGCGCGACCGCTACAGCGTCGGCAACAGTCCGATCCGCGAAGCGTTGAACCGGTTGTCGTCGGATGGCTTGGTGGTACGCGAGGATCAGAAGGGGTTCCACGTCGCCACGGTCAGCCGTTCCGAGTTGGAAGAACTGGTTCGCACACGGTGTTGGTTGGAGGAGATCGCCGTCCGCGAATCCGTTGCCAATGGCGGCACCGCCTGGGAAGAAGACCTGGTTCTCGCCTTTCATCGATTGACCCGGGTGCCGCGGTCGTCGAATGAGCGGACCTATTCGGCCAATCCGGAATGGGAGGTGCGTCACCGCGCCTTTCATATGGCACTGCTGGGCGCGTCCGGGTCGCGTTGGCTGGAAAGTTTCTGCAGTCAACTTAACGATCAGGCCGACCGATACCGGCAATTTGCCGTCGCCGCCAGCTACCCGAAACGCAATGAACTGGATGAACACAGGGCAATTTTTGAAGCCGCCGTCGAAGGCGATGCCGACGAAGCCGTGCGTCACCTGCACGCGCACTATCACCGCACGGCGGACATTATCAAGACCTCCGATTCGGAATTTCTGGCGGCCGAGGATGCCGCCGAATAGCGCCGCTGTTTAAGGCCGGGTGATCGTCCAGACGTCGGTGACGTTCGATCCGGCCTGACGGAAAACCTTCGCGACCGGGCAAAAACGTGTCAGGTCCGCCTTCACCTTTTCCATGGTTTCATCGTCGGCGTCCGTGGTGACGTCGATCAGGACCTCGATGTTCTCGAAGGGCACGTCGATTTCTTCCTGCAAGGTCACGCCGCGGCGGTCAAAAGTCGATTTGACGTCGACGCTGATGCTTTGGAAGGTCACGCCGTTCTTGGCCGCGCACTTTTGGCTGATGACGTTGGTGCAGCCGGCCAGGGCCGCCAGCAGGGTTTCCGTCGGCGACGGACCAAGATTCGTGCCGCCGCGCTCAAACGGCTCATCGATGGTCAACTCCGTGTCGCGGACCAGCACGTCCGTGCGCGAGTGGGAGGGACAACTGCCCTCCAGCCGCATATTCACAACGTTCTTAACTTTAACTTCCGCCATTTTCTTCTCCCTGGGGGCTCAAGCCTCATTGATGGTATTGCAGCGCGACTTAGTCACCGGACTGTCAACCCGTCGAAAAACAATTCGTTACAAATATAGTCGTATCCGCCAATGCGCAGTACACGTTGAGCGAATAACTCTTTGTCCATTGCAGCATAATTCGGCGCCAACAATTGTCGGAAGCCGCCTAACGCTCATCGGCTATGGGGTTGGCGAGGATGCCAATACCCTCAATTTCAACCTCAACCGTATCGCCGGGTTTCATCCAGACCGGCGGGGTGCGGGCATAGCCGACACCCGACGGTGTTCCCGTCGCCAATAAATCGCCCGGCTCCAGGGTCATGGCTTCGGTAATGATGGCGATCGACCGGGCCACCGAAAACACCATGTCATCGGTGTTGGTGTCCTGCATCACCTGACCATTGAGGCGGGTTTGCAAGTGCAGGCCGGTGCACCCCGGGGGAAGCTCGTCTGCGGTGACGAATTCCGGCCCAAAGGGGCCGGAACCGTCGAAATTCTTGCCGACGGTCCACTGGGTCGTCCGGCGCTGGTAGTCGCGTAGCGTTGCATCGTTGAAGATCGAATACCCGGCGACGGCATCCAAGGCTTGTTGCTCATCAGCCCGGTGCACGGTCTTGCCGATGACGGCCAGAAGTTCGCCCTCATAGTCCAGATAAGGGGACACGGGCGGGCGGATGATCGGCTGCCCGGCACCGATCAGGGACAGGCGCGAGCGCATGAAGATATCGGGGAATTCCAGCACCTCGGCGCCGCCTTCCTTGGCATGTTCGGCATAGTTGCGGCCAATGCATAGAATTTTCGGCGGATCGGCGATTGGCGGCAACAAGGAGAGATCGGCAAAGTCCAGGCGGGCATCATCGCCGGCATCGGCGGCACGCTTGCCGGCCTCATCCATGGCCGCCTGACCTGCCGACAGGAGCCCGCGCAACGTCTGCGGTAACTCTGGCGCGGCGACAGACAGGTCCACCACCTGTTCATCCAGGCGGACGCCGATGGCCGCCGCGTCATTTTTTTCAAAGGCTACGATGCGCATGAAAAGTGCTCCCCGATCTTCTATCCCGTCAATGTCTGGCGCATGGAATACCGCAAGGCGCTGGATGTCAACGTTTTATCGATTATTGCATATGATATTAATTAATTTCGATTTATTTCCTGTTTTCATCGAATGATCGACGACCCGCCGACATTTCTTCCGCCCAGATAGCGCAAATTTCCATCAAGTCAACGCCTTACCATGTCGATGTGCAGATCGTGCTCATGTCGATTTGTGGATGTGCGCACGCAAGCCATCCGCCGTTGTTTCAGGAATCGGTTCCGATCCCTGCGTTTCATAATTGAAATAGACATATACCGCCGTGCCGCGGGCGCAGCGCCGGCCTTGTTGCCAGACTTCCTCACCGACGGTGAAACTTTTCGTGCCCACGCGTTCCACCCAGGTGCGTACCTCGGCATTGTGCTGGAAGTAAATCTGCCCTTCATAGTCAACGTTCATATTGACCAGCGCCACGCGCCAGCGTGAAAACTCAAGGTCCGGCGTCAGGATGCGGAAAATCTCGCGCCGGCCCGCTTCAAACCAGATCGGGACGAAGACATTGTTCACATGGCCGGCCCCGTCGGTTTCGGAAACGCGGGGGATGACGGGGGTTGTGATCATGTTCTCACGCGGCCGTCCAGCCGCCGTCCACCATCAGCGCCGAGCCGGTGACCAGGGCCGACGCATCCGACGCCAGATAGACGACGGCGCCCATGATGTCCTCGATCTGTCCGATCCGGCCGAGGGCAATGTTGCCGACGACCTGGTCGTGAAACGCCTGATCCTCCAGCATGGGTTCCGACATGGGGGTGAGGATAAACGTCGGGCACAACGTGTTGACCCGTATGCCTTGCGGCCCCAATTCCCAGGCCATCGCCTTGGTCGCCCCTTCGATGGCATGCTTGGTGGCGCAATAGACGGTTCGCCGGGGGCCGCCCACGTGTCCCATCTGTGACGAGATGTTGATGATCGAGCCGGGCAGCCCGGCGTCGCCCAACCCCTTGGCCACCGCCTGGGCGACGAAGATGGCGGCGCGCACGTTGAGATCGGTAACCGCGTCGTAGTCGGCTTCGGTGACGTCTTGCAGGGTTGCCGGACGGTTGGTGCCGGCGTTGTTGACCAGCACGTGGAAGGGGCCGTGCCTGGCAATTTCCAAGCGCACGGCGTCCAGGTCGGTGACATCCAAGGGCAGGGCTTTCGCGCTGCCGCCGGTATCGCGAATGGCCGCGGCAACCGCCTCGATCTCACCGCCGCTGCGGGCCGCCAGGTGAACCTCGGCGCCGGCGTCGGCCAGCGCGGCAGCGGCACCGCGGCCGATACCGCGGCCCGCTCCGGTGACCAGTGCGCGCCTGCCGTCCAGGCGGAAACTCGGCGTCTTCGGGAGTGTGATCGCATCGCTCATGATTTCGGCACGACGCCGTAGGGCTCGACGTTGGAGCCGCCGTAGCGCCGGGCCCGGATATTCGCCTGTTCACCATGACCGGCGAAGCCCTCGATGGCGCACAACCTGGAACAATAGCCGCCGATCATCGCCGACGCTTCGTCCGTGAGAACTTTCTGATAAGTGCAGGTTTTCATGAACTTGCCGACCCAAAGCCCGCCCGTGTAGCGCGCCGCCTTTTTGGTCGGCAGGGTGTGATTGGTGCCGATGACCTTGTCGCCAAAGGAAACATTGGTCCGCGGCCCCAGGAACAGGGCGCCGTAATTGCTCATGTTGTCGGCGAAGTAGTCCGGTTCTTCGGTCATCACCTGGACATGCTCGTAGGCCAGTTTGTCAGCCTCCTCGACCATTTCTTCGACGCCATCGCAGACGATCACTGAGCCGTACTCATCCCAGGCCGTCCGCGCGATGTCGGCGGTCGGCAGGACGCCCAACTGGCGTTCCACCTCAGCGATGGTTTCCTCGGCGAGTTTTTGCGAATTGGTCAGTAAGGCCGCCGGTGAGGTCGGCCCGTGTTCCGCCTGGCCGAGCAGATCGACGGCGCACAATTCCGCATCGACGCTGGCATCGGCGATGATCAAGGTTTCCGTCGGTCCGGCGAACAGATCGATGCCGACCCGGCCGAACAATTGGCGCTTGGCCTCGGCGACAAACATATTGCCCGGCCCGACCAACATATCGACGCCGTCGATGGTGCCGGTGCCCAGCGCCATGGCGCCGACGGCCTGGATGCCGCCCAACACCAAAATCTCGTTGGCGCCGGCCATGTGCATGGCGGCGACGATGGCCGGATGCGGCTTGCCGTCCTGGGGTGGCGCCGAGGCCATGATCCGTTTCACCCCGGCAACGTTGGCTGTGACCACGCTCATGTGCGCGGACGCCACCATGGGGTATTTGCCGCCGGGCACGTAACAGCCGACCGCGTTCACCGGCACGTTCTTGTGGCCGAGGATGACACCGGGCAGGGTTTCGACCTCCAGGTCCTGCAGGCATTCCTTCTGCTTTTCGGCAAAGTTCCGCACCTGCGCCTGGGCAAACTTGATGTCGTCGATGTTGGCGTCGGAAACCTGGGCGACGGCTCAGCAATCTCTTCTTCACTGAGGCGGAAGTCGTTTCGCTCAAACCCGTCGAACTTCAGTGACAGTTCGCGCACGGCATCGTCGCCGCGTTTTTCGATGTCGGCGAGGATGTCTTCCACCGTCTCGCGGACCTTGGCATCGGCTTCCGCGACTTCGTCGGCGGATTTGCCGCGTTTCAGGTATGTGGCCATGGCACGTCTCCCTCGGAAGATGTCTTAATGGATATCGGCCTGGCTGCCGATGGCTTCCTTCAGTTTTTCGAAATTGAATCCTTCGGACTTCGCGGCTTCCAGGATCACCGCTTCCTTGCGGACCAGCAGATCGACGGTATCCGGTATTTTTTTCACAGCCCCTTGCGGAACAATGACCGCGCCGTGCACGTCGGCGTGAATGATGTCCCCATGATTGACCTCCATGCCGTGTACGGTCACCTGGCAATTGAAGTCTTCCAAGTGGACGTGGGCGTGGCTTGGGTTGACCATGCCGCCCAACAGCTGGAACCCGGGCGCCGAGTCGGTAATGTCCCGGTACGATCCGTTGGTGACGGCCGCCCTTGCGCCAAGGCCCTTGTGAACGTTGGTATGAACCTCGCCCCAGAAGGCGCCGTAACCGGGTGACGGGTCGAGATCTTCGATGACAACGACGGTCGGTCCCGGCCCCGTGGCCACATATTCGTAATAGGGCAAACGGTCAACCGGTCCGCCGGCCGGCGCGGCGGCGCGGATTTTCGCCGTCCGCGCGTAACCGATCACCGGCGGCAAATCCGGATATAAGCATGACATGGGCTTGATGGTGAAGCCGTCGCCGCGCCGTTCGGGATTGGTGACTTCAAGGGCATTGCAGATGGTCGGCGTGTCCCACTGGGTGAGCACGTCCAGATCGGCTTGCGTGATGTCGGTCATGATCGTTCCTTATTGTCGGTATTGTGGTTCAAAGGTTTTGCATGTCGGCGACAGTCTGGCGTGCCGCGGTCAATGCGAAGGCGTGTTCAGACCCGACAAAGAACATGGTCATGCCCTGTTCGGTCAACGCCTTGGCGCCGGCGGCATTGGGCGTGAAGGTCATGGCCGCCTTGCCGTGGCGTTTGGCGGCGTCCGCCACGGTGCGCATGGCGTCGACGACAGGTGCAGACGTGATGTCGGTCTCGCCGACGCAGACGGCCAGGTCGGCTGGGCCAACGAAGACCCCATCCAGACCCTCGGTCGCGGCGATCGCATCAATGGCGGCGACGGCCTCGGGCTCTTCGATCTGGCCGATGACGATGGTTTCCTCGGTGCTTTGGGCAAGAATGTCCGCCATGGGGCGGGTCCCAAATCCGGCCCAGCGGTGCGATCCCGCATAGCCGCGTCCGCCGTGGCCGAAGCGCGACCACTTGGCGATGTTGCGGGCTTTCTCCGGCGTTGCCACGTGCGGCACGACGACCCCGACGGCGCCACTATCCAAGGCCTTCAAGATTTCCGCCTGGGTGCCGTCGGGGACCCGCACCAGGACCGGGAAATCCAGCGCCCGGCCGACCGCCAGGCAGGCGTCCATGCGGGCCCGGTCGAAGGGCGCGTGTTCGGCATCCAGACAGATGAAATCGAGGCCGCTGAAGGCCAGGATTTCCACCCATTCGGGCGCCGGCGTCTTCATGAAAGTGCCGGCAAGAATATCGCCGCGCAACATGCGGGCTCTCAGGTTGTGGTCGCTCATGTTCAGGTCTCCCGGGCGGCGCCAAAGGTTTTGTTATTGAGGACGGTCTGGCTCTCGTAGATGGATCCGCCCTTCAGCGGCCCCGGATAGGGCAGGCGGATCGGCGTGGGTACGACGCGCGGCTCATTCGTCGGTTTGCCTGCGATGAAGGTTGCCGCGTAGTCGTCCCAGGATTCCTCCGTCGGCATGCCACGGATATCCCAAGCGTCGCCGGCGGCGATCTGGAACAGCAAAAGCCGGCGGTCACGCTCGGAGGTGTTTTGTGCCGATCCGTGCACGGCCCGGACGTGATGGAAACTGCAGGCACCGGCGCGCCCGGTAATCTGTTCGGCACCGCTGACATCAAGGCCGGCGTCGGCGATGTTGATACCGCCGACGAACCGCCCGTCCTGGTGGTGGTCATGGGTCGGGCCTTTGTGCGAACCCGGCACCACCATCAGCGGGCCGTTTTCGGGCAACATGTCGTCGAGCATGACGCCGACGGCCAAAACATCATCATTGCTGTGCGGATAGAAGGCCCAATCCTGATGCCATTCCACCGGGGCGCCGAAATCGGCGGCTTTCAGATTGATCTTTGAGCCGTGCATGCGGAGGTTCGGCCCAATCAATGCCGTCAACGCCGCGATCAGGCGGGGCCGCTTTGACATTTCATCAAAGACCGGATGACTGTTTACCGCATCCTTGATCCGCCGCACCCGCGGACGGTCCGGGGTGTGGCTGGGTTCCAGGTCCAACATTTTCGTGTGGCCGGTCGCACCGTGGGCCGTCGCCACCAGTTCATCCAGGGCGGTGCACATGCGGTTAATTTCGCCGGCCGAGAAAATGTCCTCAACGGCAATGAAGCCTTTCTCCCGATAAGCGGCGACCTGATCGTCGCTGATCACGGCGTTGGGCAGTGAATTGGTCATGTGAGTTCTCCTGGGCCCGCCTATCCTAACCGTGTTGACGATTAAAGGAAGTAGTCCGGATTTCGGGCGCGGATTTGATCGATAATTTGCAGACCCTTGCCAAGGTGTGCGCGGACGGCCTGCTCGGCGGCATCCGGATCACCATCCGCAAGCGCTGAGATTATTGCCTGGTGTTCATCAATGACGATTTCGCGTTTTCCATGGCCCGTTAAATAGAGGCCGCGCACCCGATCATAGTGGCCGCGCCGCGTGCGGATCAGCTGCCATAACCCGCCAACGTCGGCCATGCCGTAAACATCTTCATGGAACTGGTTGTCGGCCAATTTGAAAGACGCCACGTCGTGAGATTTCAGTTCGACGTTTTGATGCTCGATCCAATTGCGCAGAACGGCCAACTGTTTGTCCGTGATCGATTGGGCAAGCTGACGGACGACCTGAATTTCGACGCTCAACCGGAGAAAATGGGTTTCCCGGGCTTGTTGAATATCGATAAGCGACACCGAGGTTTTCGATTGTGGCACGATCTCAATGAGGCCCTCGGTCTCGAGACGCAATGTGGCATCGCGGACCGGGCTCAGGGAAACGCCGAATTCCTCGGCGATCTCCTTTTGCACCAGCGTGGAGCCCGGCTCCAAGGTGAAGTCGATGATTCGCCGGCGCAGGCTTTCGTAAATCTGATGGGCCGTGGATATGCGGCGGTCAATCTTCATCGACTTTTCTTCTTCTGGATCATCCGAACCGTCGGTCACGCATCATAACATAACAAACAGGGTTGACCTGATCCACTAATATATTAGTATGCCGCAGTCAAATTTATCGACATTTTGTGATCAATCAACATTGGGGAGGTTCTCTACATGCTTAAGCAACTTACCGTAGCAGCCGCCATTGGCGCGGTGGCGTTGACGGCGCCGATCGGCAGCGTCGATGCCAAGACACTGAAGTTCCAGACCAGTTCATCGGCTGGCAGTTTCACCTATAAATACATGACCGAAGTCTGGGCGCCGAAGCTGGAATCCATGTCCGGCGGCAAGCTGAAGATTGACATTGCGCCGACCAAGGCCATCGTGCCGCACCGCGAAACCATCACCGCCGTGAAAAACGGCATCCTGGATGGTGACTTGAATGCGGTGGCCTATTTTGCCGGCCTCGACGCCGGTTTCGCCCTCATGGGCGACCTGATCGCCGGCTACGACACCACCGACCAGATGCAGATTTTCTGCATGAACGGCGGCGGCAAGGAAATGCTGCAAAAGCTCTATGACAAGTACACCAAAAAAGGTATCCACGTCATCGGTTGCGGCCCCTTCGCCCGTGAAGCCTTCGTCGCCACCAAGCCGATCCGCACCGTCGCCGATTTCAAGGGGGTCAAGCTGCGCTCGCCGGAAGGCCTGGCCTCGGAAGTTTTCCGCCGCGCCGGCGCCGCGCCGGTCGCCATTCCGTTCTCGGAAGTTTACACGGCGCTTGAAAAAGGCATCGTCGATGCGGCCGACGCCAGCGCCTACGTGAACAACGAATCGAACGGCCTGCACAAGATCGCCAAATACCCGATCTATCCGGGCATCCACTCCATGGCGGTCATTCAGATGGTCATCAACCAGAAGGTCTGGAACAAACTGACGGAAGGTGAGCGGACCATGCTGGACGTCTGGTATCTGGCCTATTCAACCGACATCCGCCGCGCTTCCGACCTGGAAGACCGCAAGCTGGTGTCCCGCGACAAGGCCGGCAAGGGCCTGGTCAAGGAAGTCATTGACTGGGCGCAGGTTGAACGCGACAAGTTCCGCGAAATCGCCGTCGGCGCCTGGGAAGATTATGCGAAAAAATCTCCCCTCGGCAAAGAAGCCTACGACGCCAACATCAAGTTCATGAAGGAATATGGACTTCTGAAATAACTCGACCGGCCGAAAATTGGCTGGTTTAGTAAACGCGTAACGTTCGGCATTGTACCGGCCCGCCGTTGATCGGCGGGCCGGGCATGTCTTTCCATTTCAGGTTTCAGGCGAGAATCATGGACACTCAGACAAGCGCTGCCGCCCTGGCCGGTGAGGCCGAGGCCCCCACGTCGAGGACCGAGCGGGCGATCGATCACTTCAGCCGGTTCAGCGGCTTGGCCGTTGCCCAGCTCTATCTGCTGTGTGCCGCGGTCACCATGTATGAAGTGGTGATGCGCTATGTCTTCAACGCGCCCACGCAATGGGCGTTCGAGGTTGTCATGGTTCTCTGTGCGACGGCATGGATGCTGTCGGCGGGATACATCACCTTCCACAAACGCCATATCGGCATCACCGTTCTGTATCTGATGGTCGATGAGAACAAGCGCTGGTGGCTCGATCTGTTCGCCATGGTCGTCGGCGTGCTCGCCTTGACCCTGCTGGCCAGTGACACGCTGGTCCAGGCGCTGGAATCCATGGACAACATCGAACGCGCCGGCACGTCGTTCAATTCGCCGGCGCCCATGTTGTTGAAGATGGCCCTCACCTTCGGTGCCATGGTCTATCTGGTTCAGCTGACCGTGAACCTGAAACGGCATTTTTCCTCGAGGCTCTGGCGGACCATTGTCCTGGCGACCGCCGCGGTGATCACCTTCCGCTTGATTCTGGTCGTCGTCGTCCACTATTTCGGTGAAGACGGCGCCATCGGGTCGATGAATGAAATTTTCGTCGGCTTTGGCGAAACCGTCGATCCCACCCAGTTCTTCAATGCCCGCGATTTGGGCCTCGGCATCATCTCCCTGGGCATCGTCGTGACGCTGGTCTTCCTGATGATGACCGGCATGCCGCTGGGCATCGTGACGCTGATTGTCTCGGTGATTTGCGCCATCTTGTTCTTCGGGCCGCGCGGCCTTTATCTGGTCTCCACCAATGCCTTCGGGTTGCTGGAGAAATACCCGCTGGTGGCGGTGCCCTTGTTCGTCCTGATGGCGTCGATCCTGGAGCGCGCCGGCATCGCCAAGGACCTGTTCGACGCCATGTCGATCTTCGCCGGCAACCTGCGTGGCGGCGTCGCCGTGCAGACCGTCGCCGTGGCCGTCGTGCTGGCCGCCATGTCCGGCGTCATGGGCGGCGAAATCGTCATGTTGGGTCTGGTCGCCCTGCCGCAGATGTTGCGCCTGGGGTATGACCGAAAGCTCTCGATCGGGGTCATATGCGCGTCGGGCTCGCTGGCAACGCTCATCCCACCCAGTATCATCATGATCGTCTATGCCCTGTCGGCGGAAATTTCCATCGGCGATCTGTTCCTGGCCGGCGCCGCGCCGGGCCTGATCCTGGCCAGCTTCTACGCCATCTTCGTGTTGATCCGTTGCCACTTCGACCACTCGCTGGCGCCGACGGCGGCCGAGGTGGCGGAGATGACCGGCGGCGACACCAAGCTGTCGCCGGAACGGATGGCGGCGGTGGCGCTGTGTATTGCCTTGATCGCCTGTGTCATGGGCTCCATCTACGCCGGCATTGCATCCGTCACGGAAGCCGCCGGCGTCGGCGTGTTCGGCGCCATTATCGTCGCCGCGATCCGCAACAAGTTCAGCTGGCCGCTGATGCAGGAGGCGCTGGCCGGCACCATGTCGACGGT
>Ga0114932_10002864_pt1 | contig 17586 bp, 19 predicted proteins | sample 2SBtaG_2_FD_87286 | JGI IMG/M metagenome (GOLD analysis project Ga0114932, IMG submission 87286) | Deep subsurface microbial communities from Kolumbo volcano to uncover new lineages of life (NeLLi) - 2SBTROV12_ACTIVE470 metaG | ecosystem: Environmental > Aquatic > Marine > Volcanic ... | reverse complement strand
TTATACACATTATTTATAATTATGCAAATGTTTTTTAAATATTTTTACTGTTAAGTTAATGGAGATATAAGTATGATATACTTCTGGTCTCTAAATTTCAGGTGTTAGGGAATTATCAAGTTAAGTATGGAGAATTTTGTAAGAAAATAAAAAATATAGGTATAAAATGATGATAAGAATACATCAGTAATAAGAGAAGGAGGATATAAATAAAGTTATATCCTCGCTTACAATATTTAAAATATATTATTTTTATGCATCAACAGCATCGATTGCTTTAGATGTATGTTCAAGAGCATCTTTTACTGCATCGATAGTACTTGCTGCGGAAGTACTGGCTGGATCGAATGTTTTTTCAAGACTTGTTTGCAAAGCCTTTAGTTGTTCATTAAATTGAGCTTGCATTTCACCAATATACTGCTTAAAGTTTGCAACATCTTCATCACGATGTGCTAATTGTATTTCAGAGGTATTAATTCGCTCTTTAACAGCCTGAAGTCCTTTTTTATAGGTTTCCGTTATAGTATCTTCTTGATTTGCTAATTTTCTCCCTTTTTCAAGCATTTTACTATAACGATTAGAGGCTAGTTCCTCAACTTTTGAGCTTTGCGAGTCTACCTTACTTTGTAACTCCGAAATATCATCCTCTTTAGCTTGTAAAGCTTGTTTATGACTATTCTGCTTAAATTCAAAAATTGTATGTGCTACTACTATAATATCAGACACACTTAGAGCTACTTCTTGCTTATCTGCAAGAGTAGAAATCTTATCAAACGATATACCTTTTACTTTTAGCTCTTTTTTTATAAAATTTGTGATAGGAGCAGGATATGTTTCGTTAATTTTGATATCAAAAGCACTATGACCTATGTAGTTTGTTAATTGATTATTAACTAAAAAATCGATTTGTGATGCAGTTTTGATTGCTGTAACGGAAACAGAATTTTCCATCAAAGATTGGATTGAATTATCATAAGCTTGATTATAAGCGTATACTATAGCAACGTTAACGGCTGTAGCTGCAACAAACCCAGGTACTGATGACATCATTAAAATACTTGCAGTTCCTCCTGCTAATCCAATTGCTACCTCTGTATTTATTGGCAAAGTTAATTTTTCCAATGGATTGAGTTCACTTTGTATTTGATGGAAATTAGACGTAATAACTCTTCCTATAACGATAGAAGGAATAAATTTCGCTAAAGTAATTGTAGTTGGATTCATAACACGCACCTCATTAGTTAATTTAAAATCGAGCACCATAACAGATATATTTATATTATCAAGCAACATTATCAAGTAATATTTTATGTGTATTAAAATATATAACAATTTATGATTTTGGTTGATTTTTAAGACAGTAGTAGAGCAGAACAAGTGCTGTAAAAGCGTGAAAAATTACTGATGTTTAATCAATATTTAGGATTTTATGGATTTGCAAAGATAATATTACATTATGTTTTTTTGCTATTTCTTGCGCTAGAATCAAATTTTTCTGATTTATTGTTTTATTGTATTCATCCATCGGTTGTACATATACAGGGATGTCATATTTTTTTTGCCCCACTTCAGATATATCAGAATAATTTATAATATTAGAGGATATTATGAACTTTATGGCAATAGTTTGCTTTAATACATCATCTCTAATTATATTATATTTGTTATTAGATATTTTAGGAGAGCAGACCAATTCTACTTCATTTGGAATATCTAAATATAAAGTGCCATTTGTTTCGATTTGAACCTTAAAATTGTGCCTGATTAATAATTTACATAATGGTGCAATATTTTGTCTAAAAGGTTCTCCACCCGTAATAACTATCAATGGCTGGATTTGTTTGAATGATTCTATCTTTTTTAAAATATCCTGAATTTCTAATATTTTGTAATTATCAAATTCTGTATCGCAAAATTTACATGCAAGATTACAACCACTAAGTCTGATAAAAATTGCTTGATATCCTGAATATGGTCCTTCTCCTTGAATTGTTTCAAAAATGGAGTGTACTTTTAAACCGTGTCCATCTCCTTTTTCAAATGGTAATTTAGAGTTATTGCCAAACATGTATATATTATTTAGAGTCAAGCCCAGTTGAGCCAAATCCAGCTTCGCCTCTTGTGGTGTTTTCGGGTAATTGATCTACTAAATCCCATTCTATTCTCTCGTATCTAGCAATAATTAATTGAGCAATGCGCATACCTCTTTCAATAGTAAAATCTTCGTTGCCCAAGTTAATAATTGGAACTTTAATTTCTCCCCTATAATCAGAATCTATTGTTCCAGGTGCATTTATTACAGTGATGCCATTTCTCACAGCTAAACCTGAACGTGGACGAACTTGACCTTCAAAACCCTCAGGGATTGAAATTGCGATTCCGGTTGGAATTAATATTCTTTGATTGGGCTTTATGAGAAGATTTTCGTTAATTGCTGCAACCAAATCAACTCCTGCACTATAAGTTGTTGCATGTTGTGGTAATGGTAAATCCTTTAAATTAGCTAATTTTGTTATGCTTATGTTAATTTTATGCATGAATTTATATAAATTTTTTTAATATAATTGTCAGATAAATAATATTTTTCAATGATTATTATCTTTTATGTCCAAAATATAATCTATTATTGATGGTTCTCGCCAATTATATGTGTTGTTGAATCTGGCAAATATTATGCCCTTCTTATCGATAAAAATTGTAGTTGGTGGGGAATTTATCTTAAATTCATTCATTAAATTTTTATTGAGATCAAAGTAAATTTTTAATTTATTAATTTTATGATTTTGATAGAAGTTTTTTAATTTTTCAAACTCTAAAGTGTTATCACTCACAGATACTATCTCTATGTCTGTAATTTTTAATTTATCAAATTCTTTTTGTAAATGGTTTAGAGATTTAAGTTCATTCACACATTCTATACACCAATTTGCCCAAAAATTTAATATAATAAATTTATTATTAAATTCTTTCAGGTAAACTTCTTTTGCTGCATCATTAAAAAATTTTGAATCTTCAATTTTTTTTGTGGTTTTTAAATTATATTTTTCCAATATTTTTCTAACATTTTGTTGATTGGCACCTGAGGATAAAACATTTGCTGATAAAATATTTGTTGAAAAAAGTAGTATGCTGATAAATAATGCTAACTTATTCATTCAATTTAATTTAACTGATACACCATATAGTAACAATAATGTTTAATTATAAAAAGTACATTACATTCTTATCATTAATACTTTTACTTGCTAATTTTTTAAGTGCTTGTGGAGTGAAAAAAGAATTATATAGGGTGGAGGATGAAAATAAATAATACCAAAATGTCTAAAACATTCGAGGCAAAAGTTATTGAGGTAACAAGATGTATTTCAGATTTGAAATTTGGTATTCCTATTATCTTAGAGCATCAAAATCAAAAAAGTTTGATATTGCCACTTGAAAGAATAAATAAGAAAATTTTTGATGAAACAAGAAGTGTAGTTAAAGAGCTTAGTTTAGTTATAACTGAACAAAGGGCTAATTTTTTGAAGCTTCAAAATTGCAAAATAAATTGTCATAATCTAGATTTTGATGAAATTGAAAATATAGCTTTTAGTTTGAAAGCTGCAGATTTGAATGCATATGATTGTTGTGAGAAATCAAGTTTGGATAAAAAGGGTTTAATGCTTTTAAAGATAAGTGAATTAATTCCAGTGGCTGTGATTGCTAAAATAAATTCTAAAATTGCATTAAATTTCCATATAAATTCATTGAAATCAGAATATATAGATGATTTTGTCACTGACTCTGATAATAATTTGCATGAGGTATGCAGTGCAGATTTAAAGTTAAAATTTGGAAGTGGCGAAATAAAGTGTTTTAGATCTCAATTTTCTAAAGACCATTATGCTATTATCATTAATCCAAAAAACAAAAAGAATAGTGATGAAATTCCTTTAGTTAGAGTTCATTCATCATGTTTTACAGGAGACATTTTTAATAGTATTAAGTGTGATTGTCATGAACAATTTCATAATGCTATTAAAATTATGAGTGAAAAAGGTGGTGGCGTTATAATTTATTTAAATCAAGAGGGAAGGGGGATTGGCTTAACTAATAAGATTAGAGTTTATAAAGCTCAATCGAGTGGGCTTGATACCGTGGAGGCAAATGAAAATTTAGGATTTGAAAATGATGCAAGAGGATTTGCAATTGCCACAAAAATTTTGCAAATATTAAATATAAATAAAATTGATTTGCTTTCAAATAATCCTGCAAAAGCAAAAGATTTAATACAGCGAGGGATTAAGGTTGAAAATGTTATTCCACATCAATTTTTTAATCTAGATATAAAAGAATATTATGATAGTAAAGCTAAAAAATTAAATCATAATATTGAAATATAAAATTTTTTGTAGAATAATAATTTTACAATATTTTTATAGGAGTACAAAGTAATGAAAAATGTGATATCTAAAAGCTTAGTTTTAGCGTGCTTAGCAGCTAAATTTTTTAATTTTGAAAGTGCAAATGCGGATTTCAAAGGCCCCCAAGCTCAAAATATGATCCAATCGAACCAGAGTTTGACAACAGTACAGAAAATTCTTAATAGTTCATTTCATGGAAAGCAAGTTTTTTTGAAAGGTAATATAACTCAAAAAATTTCCCATGATAAGTATATGTTCAAAGATAGTACGGGTGAAATCACTATTGATATTGATCAAAAGCATATGCCATTTGAAGATTTTTCTGCATCTGATACGGTTATGATATATGGAGAAGTAGAAATGAAAAGAAAAAATCCAAGAATAGAAATTGATGTTGATAGAGTTGAGATTGTCAAACAGAACGTAAGTACAAATAAGAAATAAATGAACGGATGGCTTTTAGTTGATAAGCCAGTCGGGATCACATCCTTTCAAGCAATTAATAGATTTAAAAAGTTGCTTGATGTTAAGACTGGGCATTGTGGGACTCTCGACCCCTTTGCCTCTGGTTTTTTGTTGGTGGCGCTTGGAAAGGCGACTAAGTTGGTCGAATATGCGATGAATTTTGAAAAAAATTATACGTTTGTTGTTAAATGGGGAGTTTCAACTGATAGTGATGATCTGACGGGTAATGTTGTGGGGAATTGTCAGGTTATTCCTACAAAGCAACAGATTGTTGATAAATTAGAATGTTTTATTGGGGAAATTGATCAAGTGCCTCCAATATTTTCTGCTGTTAAAGTGAAAGGAAGAAAAGCTTATGAGTATGCAAGAAAAGGAGAGGAACTAATATTGAAATCAAAAAAAGTTTATCTAAAGAAATTCTCTTTGTTATCGCATGAAAATGATTTAAGTACATTTAATATCGTAACAAATAAAGGGTTTTATGTTAGAGCTCTTGCTAGAGATTTTGCTAAGTCATTAAATACACTGGCTCATGTGGTTGAATTAAGAAGAAATCAAAGCGGAATTTTTGAAAATATGGAGATGATAAATGCTGAAGTAACAAAAGATTTCTTGCATAATAACGAACTGTATGATTATATATCGTCAAGAATTCTACCCCTAGATTATGTGCTAGACGACATCCCTGTGTATGATTTAGATTTGAGTGATGCCAAAAAACTGAAAAATGGTCAGTTTGTTTTTCATCAATTATCACTCGGGAATGATTCTAGAGTAGCTATCAAAAGCAATAATGAACTAGTAGCATTGTGCATGTATGCTGATGGTTATTTAAAACCAACAAAAACATTTTAATGGAGGATTTTAGATGTCGGTTACAAAAGAGTTAAAGAAAGAAATAATTTCTAAATTTTCGTCTAGTGCAAATGACACTGGCTCAACTGAAGTGCAAGTGGCGTTGTTTACAAAACACATAAGCAATCTTACAGAGCATTTAAAAATAAATAAAAAAGATTACCAAGCGCGAAGAGGTTTATTGGTATTCGTTGTAAAAAGAAAAAGATTGTTAAGTTATTTAAAAGATAGAAATAATGATCGTTATGAAAAAATAATAAAAGAATTGAAACTTAAAAGGGTATAAATGTTTAATATAATAAAAAAATCGATAGAGTGGAATGGTAAAAAAATTGAATTAGAAACAGGAAAGATAGCTAGACAAGCTAGTGCATCTGTTGTGGTAAGAATGGGTAAGAGTACAGTTTTATGTACAGTAACTTTTAGTAAAAACTTAAAAGAAGGTATTGATTTTTTTCCTTTGTCTGTAAATTATTTAGAAAAATATTATGCAGCTGGGAGATTTCCTGGTGGCTTTATAAAAAGAGAAGGTAAGCCATCTGATAGAGAGGCGTTAATTTCAAGGTTGATCGATAGACCGATTAGGCCTTTGTTTCCTGAAGATTTCTTGCATGAAGTAAGTGTTATTTGCAAAGTTTTATCATATGATGGTGATTCACCAACTGATATTTTAGCAATTATAGGTACTGCAGCGGCACTAAAAATTTCTGAAGTTCCTTTTGATAGTTTGCTTGCAGCAATAAAGGTTGGCCTAGTTGATGGTGAATTTATATGTAATCCATCAATAGCAGAATTAGAAAAATCAGAATTAGATTTAGTGATTGCCGGCACAGCTGATTCAGTATTAATGATTGAATCTTCAGCTAAAGAAATTAACGAAGAAAAATTAATTTCTGCAATAGAATTGGCGCACAAAAATATGCAGCCTGTTATAAAGTTAATTGATGAATTTGCCGTTGATTCAAAAAAAGATAAATATGATTATAATAAATTAGATATTGAAACAATATTTGGGAAATTAAAAAAAGAATTTCATAAAGATGTTAAAAGTATATATGAAATTGTTGATAAAGGTGAAAGGAAAGAAAAGCTGGATGTAGTATATAAAAAAGCATTGGATAAACACTCAGCAAAAGATGGGTTTGAATTAAATGTGTTTGATCTAGCATATAAAAAGCTTAAAAAAGAAGTTGTTAGAGGTAAAATTTTAGATAATAACATCAGGATAGATGGAAGAAATTTAGAGGAAATAAGGAAAATTGACTGTGAAATTGGTTTATTACCTCAAACTCATGGATCATCATTATTTACAAGGGGTGAAACACAATCTTTGTCAATTGTTACCCTTGGAAGTCTTCAAGATTCGCAATTAAGAGATGATATTACTGGAACTTCTAATGAAAGATTTATGCTACATTATAATTTTCCTCCGTATTCAGTTGGGGAAGTTGGAATGCTTAGACCACCTGGTAGGAGAGAAATTGGTCATGGTAAATTAGCTTTTAAAGCTGTTACACCAATCTTACCAAAAGATGAAAAATTTCCGTATACTGTGAGAATAGTAAGTGAAATTACCGAGTCAAATGGTTCATCATCTATGGCAACTGTTTGTGCAGCAACGCTAGCACTAATGGATGCAGGTGTTCCAATCAAAACTCCTGTTGCAGGAATTGCGATGGGTTTGATTTTAGAAAAAGATCGTCATGCAATTCTTTCAGATATTATTGGTGATGAAGATGCATTGGGTGATATGGACTTCAAGGTAGCATCAACAAAAGATGGAATTACTGCATTGCAAATGGATATTAAAATCAATGGTATAACCATTGAAATAATGAAAAAAGCTATTTCTCAAGCTAAAGATGGATGTAATCATATATTATCTAAAATGAATGAGTTAATTTCTAAACCTAAGGCTGAATTAAACTCTTCTGCACCCAGAATCAGTTCTATAAAAATTAATAAAGATAAAATTAGAGATTTAATTGGACCTGGTGGAAAAAACATAAAAGATATTTGTGAAAGAACTGGTGTGAAAATTGATATAGAGGATGATGGTAATGTTAAAATATTTGCTGCTGATGAAGTAACTTTGAAAGAAGCTTTGAGTATCATTGAAGAAGTTGTGGCAGTACCTGAAATGGGTAAGATATATAGCGCGAAAATCACTAAAATTATGCAATTTGGTGGATTTGCAAGATTTTTAGGTGCTACAGAAGGTTTGGTTCATGTAAGTGAGATTTCAGACAGAAATATAGAAAATGTAGAGGATATATTTTCTGAAGGCATGATTGTAAACGTGAAGTACGTTGGTACGGATCATAAAGGAAAAATTAAACTTACCATGAAAAATGTTGAGCAAAGTGATGAATTTTTAAATCAGGATTCTTGGAAAAAATTGATGGAAAGTGAGCCGAAAAAACAACGCCCTGAAAAAAAAAATGACCAAGACTTTGTGAGAAAAAAAAGAGTAATGCCAAGAGAGAATCATAATAAAACTCCTAATTACAATAGAGCAAATAATCACAATAAAACAAATAACCGTAACAAAACAAATAATCATAATAAAAGTAGCAAAGAGGAAAAGAATCCTACTTTGTTTAATGCCAAAGATTTTATTAAAAAATTATTTAATTAATATTGTTAACTAAATTGAGTAATACTGTTATTACGGTATAGATATTATTTTACGTCGTGTTGCCATGAGTGTATTAGCATTTATGGCAATTTTTAATTTTAAGTTTATGTAAATAGTAATAATTGTCATTATATAGAATTTTAGTAGCTTCAGAAAAATTTCCCAAGTTTTTAACAAGAGTATATATAAAAATAACCTTGCAAATATAATTTGTATATGTATAGTGTGGTTTTTAATTTTGAGGTAGTGTTATGTTTTCAATAATATGTGATATTAAGAAACAAGTAGGGGCTTTTGGACCTGGTAAAGATATGTATTCTTATTATAACTGCATACCTATTTTATCTGAAAAGGGTAATCTGGTATTTTATAGTAGTAATGTAACTACAATGAATGATGTAGAGCCACTTTTAGAGAAAAATGTAGTAGGTGGGTTGGCTCCCTTTGGTTACGAAGATACTTATGATAAACTAAGTAAAATAAATGATATAACTTCTATAAAATATCTTACTTTGATGGAAAAAAATGAAAAGGGGATGTTAGAGGCTGGAGGAAATAAATATACTATGTTTTCTGAAAGATTAGTGAATAAGGAAAGTGGAAAGCCGTTATTTAATAAAATTAATCTATTTTTTAACGATGATTTTATTGATAGCAATTTAAAAAGGAAAGCTGATAATGGATACCATTTGCCAGAACAATACTTAGAAAAAGTTATGCAAAAATCCCTGTATTCATATATAAAAGTAATTGCTGATGGAACACCAGAACAATACTTAGAAAAGATTATGCAAAAATCTCCAAATTCACACAAAGAAGTAGTTGTTGATGAAACTCCTATGGATACCCAGGCTACTGTTGTTCCTGATCAACGAACAGAATTGAACTCTGAGGAGCAGCTATTAACTTGGGGGCAATATATTACAGACAGTGTATATAGCTTGTATGATACAGTTGTAAATTTTATGTACGGTGATTCAGCTCAACAAGAGCTCTAAAATTAACTTATTTAGTATCTTCCTTATATGTAAGTTTTAAAATTTTCAATAAACTTTTTCTTATTTTTATTTAATTTTGAGAAACTTAAATTATTGATATAGTTTGTTTCAAGCCTATGCCACTTAAAATTTTATAGGTTTCATGTACGGGGAGTCCTATTACATTGCTTGGATGGCCACTTATCCAGCTGATATAAGCTCCAGCCACTCCTTGCAATGCGTAGCCCCCGGATTTATCTTTCCATTCGTTTGAGATAATCAGATTGTCAATTTCTTGATTTGTAAGCAACTTAAATTTTAACTTTGTTTGCACCACTTTTTTTAGACATTGCTTACCGTTTATAACGCATACAGCTGTGTACACTATGTGTCTCCTACCTGATAGTAATTTTAGGGATTTAAGTGCTTCTATTTCATCTTTTGGTTTAGGAATTATTAACCTACCTCTTGCTACAACTGTATCAGCTCCAAGGACTAAGCTTTCAGGAAATTGTTCATGTACTTTTGATGCTTTTTCTACAGCCAATCTTTCAGCCAACTTTGCGGGTAATTCTTTTGCTTTTGGAGTTTCATCGATATTTGCAGGTACAATTTTATCTGGCGTGTACCCGATGTTTTTCAATAAAGATAGTCTTCTGGGTGAGGATGATGCAAGTATAAGTTTATACATGAATACTTAGTGTCTATGACTAACTCTGCCTTTTGTCAAATCATATGGGGTCATTTCAACCGTAACTTCATCTCCTGCTAATACTCTGATTCTATTTTTTCTCATTTTTCCAGAGGTGTATGCAATTATTTGATGACCATTTTCAAGCTCTACTCTAAAAGTTGCATTAGGCAACAGTTCTATAACTTTTCCTCTCATTTCAATAATGTCATCTTTTGCCATAACTACGAAACAACTATAAATTATTAATCTTATTTAGATTTATATACTTTATAAACTTTATTATAAATATTTCAACTACATATTGACATTTATTTTAAGTTTTAATAGCATCTTGGCAGAATTTAATTAATCAAAAAGAAGAATGTTACCTGTTACAGATAAAGATTTTCATCAAGAGATTGAAAAACATAAAGGTATTTCAATAGTTGATTTTTGGGCAGAATGGTGTGGTCCGTGTAAAGTTTTTTTACCAATAGTAAAAGAGGTTTCTGATACAATTGAAGCTAGAGTAAAAGTAATGTCAATGAATATTGATGAGTGCCCAGAAACTCCAGCTAGATTAGGTATAAGAAGCATACCCACTCTGATGATGTTTAGAAATGGAGAGCATATTGATACTAAAATTGGTACAGTTCAAAAAGCAGTGCTTATAGAATGGATTGAGAAAAACGTGGAAGAGTATAATTTATCGCTAGAGCAATAATACTATTTTATAAATTTTTAGATGACTTCTGAGACAGGGAAAGTTTACCCTCAATCGGTTAATGGAAGACATAGATCGATTAAAAATCGAGTAAATTACCTGTTACTGTTTATATATTTTTTTGGTTCTTGGATCAGATGGGATAGAGGAATAGGGTTGCCAAATCAAGCTATCATGGTTGATTTGCCAGCGAGAAAAGGTTATTTTTTTGGTTTGCAAATTTGGGCGGATGAAATTTATTATATAACTATAATTTTGATTTTATCTGCTATAGCATTGTTTGTTTTTACAACACTATATGGAAGATTATGGTGTGGATATACCTGCCCTCAAACAGTTTTTACAGATTTTTTCGTAAAAATTGAAACTTTTTTTCAGGGCGATAGAAATAATCGAATTAGATTAAATGAGTCTAGCCTCACCAAAGAAAAATTTATAAAAAAATCTCTAACCTATTTAACATGGCTTACACTTGCATTTTTATTTGCTTTTAGTTGGGTATCTTATTTTCAGGATGTTTTTGATTTAGCAATAAATATTATTAATTTTAATCTAACTTTTTCTAGTAAAATTTGGCTTATATCACTTACATTTACAACTTATGTTTTTGCTGGATTTTTAAGAGAGAAGGTTTGTATCCACATGTGCCCATATGGAAGATTTCAATCTGCAATGATTGAAAATGATACAAAGTTGGTGACATATAACCATTATAGAGGTGAACCTAGAGGTAAGCAAGTGGAGCAAACATCTGGTGACTGCATTGATTGTTTTAGATGTGTTTTAGTATGCCCTATAGGAATAGATATAAGAGATGGATTGCAAATGGAATGTATTGGATGCGGATTGTGCGTTGATGCTTGTAATGAAGTGATGGAAAAAATAGGCAAAGAAAAAAATCTGATTTTATATACTAGTTTAAATGCTTTAAAAAACGGACTGATTGATGAAAAATTAATAAAAAAAATATTTAAAATTAAAAACCTTTTTTATGCTGCTATATTTTTTATTTTTTCTACTTTTACAATAAATAGCTTGGTAAACAAATCAGATATAAGTATATCGTTGATCAAGGAGAGGGCCCCACTTTTTACAATTACGCCAAATGGACAGATACGTAATACATTTACATTGAAAATTCAGAATAAATCTGTAAAACTTAGGAAATTTATGGTTTATGCAGAGGAACTAGAACAATATGATATCAAAATACAAAGTGAAACTAAGTGTTTTGATAAAAAGTGTTTTATCGAATTAGAATCGGAAGCAGAGGATGAATTTAAAATTTTTATATGGTCAAATAATAAATCATTGCATGAAAAGGTTTTTTATTTAGTTGTACAAGATATTGAAAATGGTAAAATGTATAGAGAAAAAAACCTATTTGTTTTTAACTAATATTTTTAGAAAGTTATGTCAGAAAAATTTTTTTCAAATAAGAAGGTTATAATTTTAGTTCTTAGTTTGATACCTTTGGTGGTTGCGTATATTTCTGAATATTTTTTTGAAATGCAGCCCTGTAAATTATGTATTTATCAAAGGATTCCCTATATTATAATAGCGATTATTGGAGTAATTGATCTTACCAAAGTATTTAAGAAGTTATCTAATAAAATCACTAATATTATCATTGAGATTTTACTGATAGTTAATTTTTCAATCTCAGTTTTCCATTATGGAATAGAAAAAAGGTTTTTTAAATTCCAAAGTGGTTGTGTGAATAATTTAACTAATGCTGGGAATTTTGAAGACTATAAAAAGATGTTAGCAAATCAAGATTATGTTCTTTGTGATCAAGTTAGCTATGAATTTTTAGGTGTATCGATGAATATATGGAATATAATTTATACTATAATTTTCTTTATGTTAATAATACAATTCAATAAAAAATTGAGTAAGTAAAAATGAATAAAAATAGTAATAAGAATTTTATAGAGCAGACCATTAGAGTCAATCATGCTGGAGAATTTGGAGCAAAAAGAATATACGAAGGGCAAATTAAATATTTAAAAAATGATGAAGATTTAGAGACTGTAAAGCATATGTATAATCAGGAACTAGAACATTTAGATTTTTTTGATAAGGAGTTAATTAATAGAGATATCAGGCCCACACTTTTAATGCCTTTATGGAATAAACTTGGTTTTGCGCTTGGTGCTATTACTGCAAAAATGGGGAGTAAATCTGCTATGGCTTGCACGGTAGCAGTTGAAGAGGTTATTGAGGAGCATTATCAACAGCAGATAGAAAAATTGAAAAAAAATCCAAAAGAAAAGGTGCTACTTAGTAAGATTAAAAAATTTCAACAAGAAGAAGCTGAGCACAAAGAAATAGGGATAGAAAATGATGCCTTAGAGTCTCCTGGATACACTGTATTAACTACCTGCATAAAAAAAGCTAGTAAATGTGCAATTTGGCTTAGTAAAAGATTTTAAAAAGCAATAATCACTGTGCTTTTGCAAATAATGAAATTCAAAGGTTTTATTTCTTAAAGTTCTTTGTTATTTACAATAATAACCTTAGTATATTAGTCTTTAATAAAAAATTATTTATTGTATTAAATAAAAGAAACATTTAAGATTTACTTAGAGTGACTGAAAATATTACGATATTTAATTATGAAGAAGTTTAAGATTCCATGTGCGTTTTCTGGCAAAACATCTCCAGTTACGTTTTATATAGGAGATCCAGAAAAAGATCATCATCCAATTCAATTTCAAGCGGAGTGGCTTTCAAAAGAAAGAGGTGGAACTGTACCTCCTGATATTATGAAAAGCTTAGAAGAGCTAAAAGCTTTATCAGAAAAAAATGGTGTGCCTTTTGAAGAGTTGTGTAGTTATGCTTTAGAGTCTATTGAAAAGGGACAATCACTGGAAAAGAGTAAAGAAAAAGCAATTTCCACAGACGAAATTGAAAAAAAGTGATTTTTTTTAACTGAGTGTATTGCAAGATATATTAACTTGAAAAATAAAAAATTTGTTATAGTTTGTAACTCTTGTAGTTATACAAATTATAAACAATGAAGAATTCAAGGTATCTATCGTCCATTTTACGTTTATCCATTGCATATTGCATCATAATGCTTATAACAAGGGTGGTTCTTGTTGTTCAAAGCATATATTTAAATCAAATAAATGGAAACATATTGGATATCCTAAAGATAATACTTTTAGGAGAAATTAGCGATTTATCAGCTCTGTTATATATTTTAACACCTATATCCTTTATATACCTGATATTACCAAAAATATTAATCAATAATAAATTTGCAAAACTTTTGGGCATTATATTTGCCTTCACGTATATATATGCACTTTTGTTTAATTTGGTTGCTGAATGGTGCTTTTGGGAAGAATTTGGTGTTAGATATAATTTTATTGCAGTTGATTACTTAGTATACCGTAGAGAAGTAACGGGTAATATATATGAGTCTTATCCGCTTATAAAAATTCTTTTGGTAATAGTGCTGTTGGTACCAGTTTTTTATTTTCTAATAGAGCGCATTCTAAAAAAAGTTAATTATGAAAAATTTGGTAAGTTTTTTATATTAAAAATGTCGCTATTATTCCTAATTTTTTTAGGATTTAGTTATAGTTTTAATCCTAAAAATTTAATTAACAAAGAGTTTGATAATAATAATTATGCTATAAATTTATCCTATAACGGACTGGACGGTCTTTTTAGTGCATTTAATAATAATACACTGAGTTATAAAGATTTTTATATCAATTATAATAAAGATAAGGTTTTAAAAAATCTTAAAGAAAAAATAGTAACAAAAAACAGTAAATATATCTCTGATAAATTAACTGATATATCAAGAAAAGTAACACCTATTAGTCCTAATGGAGAAAAATATAATGTAGTACTAATTGTTGTTGAAAGCTTAAGCGCTGAATACTTTGGATATTTTGGTAATGAGCGAAATATTACTCCTTTTATGGATGGGTTAATTTCAGAGAGTATGTTTTTTGATAATTTTTATGCAACTGGTACAAGAACCGTGAGGGGGCTTGAAGCAATTAGTTTGTCTTTGCCACCTTTGCCTGGTAATTCAATTTTAAGAAGGCCGAATAATGAAAATCTTTTTAGTATTGGTTCAGTTTTTAAAAATCTTGGTTATGAAAATAAATTTGTTTATGGTGGATATGGTTATTTTGATAACATGAATTATTTCTTTGCAAATAACAATTTTGAAATTGTTGATAGAGCAAATTTTAATAAAGAGGAAATAAACTTTTCAAATATTTGGGGTGTAAGTGATGGAGATTTGTTTAGTAAATTTATCAGTGAAGCAGATAAATCATATAGTAGCAAAAAACCTTTTTTCTCGTTGGTATTAACAACTTCAAATCACAGGCCTTATACATATCCTGAAGGGAAGATAGATATTCCATCTGGTACAGGAAGAGATGGTGCGGTGAAGTATACTGATTTTGCAATTAAACAGCTCATAGATGATGCGAAGAAAAAGCCGTGGTTTGATAATACTATTTTTGTCATTGTGGCAGATCATTGCGCTGGGAGTGCTGGTAAAACTCACATACCTTTAAACAAGTACCATATACCCTTGATTATTCATGCACCAAAAATTCTTAAACCAACAGTGATAAATAATTTATCTAGTCAAATTGATATTGCTCCAACCTTGCTTGGAATATTAGGGGTGCCGTATGATAGCAAATTTTTAGGACGTGATATTATAAATTCACCAGCCAATAGAGCGTTTGTTAGCACTTATCAGAAAGTGGGGCTATATTCTGATAATAGATTTACGATACTTGGGCCAAAGGAGATGCACTGGGCTTATTCGATTGAAAAAAATTTGGACCAAAAATTGATAAAGTCTAATAAGGAACATCTCTTTGATACGGTTACATTTTATCAATCAACAAGCTACTTATTAAACAATGGCTATCTAAGAGATTTTTGATTTGTTTTTTAGGTTAATTTGTTTTGATCTTGCTACTGCCAAAGCATCTTTCTCAACATCTTTGGTTATAACGCTACCTGCTGCAATTGTCGATTTAGAATCAATTTTTACTGGTGAAATAATTGATGAATTTGAGCCTATAAATACTTTTTCGCCGACAAAACTGTGATGTTTGTTTTTGCCATCATAGTTGCAAAATACTGTTCCTGCCCCAATATTGACATTATCAGAAATTGTCACATCTCCAATATATGATAAATGACCAGCTTTGACATTATTCATCAAGTCGGAGTTTTTTACTTCAACAAAATTTCCAATTTTTGAATTTTTTCCAATTTTGGTTTTTGGTCTAATTCTAGCAAAAGGTCCTATAATTGAAGCGTGTTTAATATCAGCTCCTTCAATGTGTGAGAAGGAATGGATGATTGAATTACTTTCGATAGAGGTATTGTTCCCTATAAATACATTTGGGTAAATAACTACATCTTTTTGGATATTGATACCATTTGCAAAGTAGCTAGTTTCAGGATTTATTATTGTAACGCCGCTACTTAATAAGCGGTCAACAATTATGGATTGATTGTATTTTTCAGCTGCTATAAGTTGATGCCGATTATTAATCCCAATCACTTCATTTTCTTCAGCAGTAATATATGTACAATTTTTTTGCTTCAGGTTTAAGTATTTTACGATGTCAGTTAGGTAAAATTCATGATTTAAATTATATTCACTGCTACTATGCTTGTCTAAAAAATCACATAGAGCTTCTTTTTTAGTTAAAATAATTCCTGAATTGCATAATTTTATTTCTTTTTGTTTTGGGTTAGCTTCTTTCTCTTCAATTATCTCTGATATTTTACTTTGTTCATCTGATATAATTCTACCATAACCTTTAGGATTATTTGAGTTAAAGCCAATGATACATAAATCAGAACCAGCTTTGATTTTATCGTGCATATTTAATATTGTTTCTTTTTTGACGAAAGGAGTATCTCCATATAAAATGAGCACTAAGTCATTTAGTGAACCAATATTGTTACAAGCTGTTTTGACTGCATCTCCAGTTCCGAGCCGTTCTTTTTGAACTATTTTGTTTAATTTATATTTTTCATCTAATTTTTGAAAAATTTTATTATTTTCTAATTCTGAATTAATTACAATATGCGTATGATTTGAATTGATATTTAATGATATACCCAGGTTTATAACGTATTCAATAATAGATTGCGAACTAATTTTATGGAGTACCTTAGGAATGAAGGATTGCATTCTTTCTCCATTTCCAGCAGATAATATAATAATTGTTGGCTCAAATTTTGCTTGCATAATTAGAAAATATTCCTTATTTATTTGGTTAGTTATATATATAGTAAACTTAATGTTAAAGTTTTCGAAGTGGAAATTAGTTAGTATAGTCATCGTTGTATTACTTTCAATTTATTTTTCTATTCCAACATTTTTTTATGATGTTAAAGAAACTAGCTTTTTTACAAATCAAAAAGTGAATTTTGGTCTTGATTTAAGAGGTGGGGTTTCGTTAACAATACAAGCCAATCTGGATGATTATGTGAAAGAAAAGTTTATGCTGACTGCAGAGCAGCTAAAGAATAAGTTAAATAGTAATAATATTGATTTTGATAATTGGGATTTAAAGGAAAATTATTTAAAATTCTTGATTAAAAGTAATCAGCATCAAAATGCATTAAAGGAAGTGCAAAGTCTTTTAAAAAACAAAGACTTTGTTTTAGAAAATTCTGGAGATAATTTTGTGATCAAGTTTAACAATGAATATATTGAGAGATTAACATCAGAGGTTTTAAAACAGAGTATTGAGATTATTCGTAAAAGGGTTGATTCTGTAGGTACTAAGGAAGTTGAAATTCAAACTTTTGGTAAAGATATGATATTGCTACAAGTA
>Ga0114932_10002861_pt1 | contig 17599 bp, 13 predicted proteins | sample 2SBtaG_2_FD_87286 | JGI IMG/M metagenome (GOLD analysis project Ga0114932, IMG submission 87286) | Deep subsurface microbial communities from Kolumbo volcano to uncover new lineages of life (NeLLi) - 2SBTROV12_ACTIVE470 metaG | ecosystem: Environmental > Aquatic > Marine > Volcanic ... | reverse complement strand
GCTCTGAAAATCGCCGTACTGCTTCGTGATCGCCGCCGTCAGCGTCGTCTTGCCGTGATCAACGTGACCAATCGTGCCAATGTTTACATGCGGCTTCGTACGATCAAACTTTTGTTTTGCCATGTTCAGGGCGCCTTTTCGTGGGCCGCTATGGGCCGGATTGATAACGCGCGTCCCCTAATGGAATTGACAAAAAGATTCAAGAGTCAGTTGCAGCATCCACCGGTTCGGTTTCAGCCGCATTCGGGTCGACGAACAGCGCCTCGTTCTCGCGCATGTACTTTTCGACCTGTCTGACGGCAGAGCGTGCAAGGCCGGCAAGCTGTTCCTCCTTGGTCTGGGTGATGCCCGATCCCAGCAGGGTCTTGCCAGATATCCGCTCCAGAATGGTGAATTGCTTGTGTTCTTCGCCCACCTTCACCTGATTGGCGTCGTCCCAGATATTGAGCGTGATCACCAGCGCCGATTTCGGCGAGGCCACCAGCGGAATGCCGGGCACCGCCAGCGCGTAGGCGTTCACCGCGATCGCGACATGATACAGCCGGTCGCCGTCATAGGGGCCGAAGACCCGCTGGATCTCGGATTTGACGGCGGCTTCGAGCTCTTCGGGGGTGGCGTCGCGCGAAAACGGGCCCTTTTCGGCGTGCTTGGCCACGACGACGGCAAAGCCGAGGCTGAAATCACCCAGGGGATCTGGCGGCTTGCCGTTGGCATCGGTTTCGGCACAGGCGACCAGCGCCAGTGCCGCGACCCCGAACAGAAACCGGGTGAACCAGCGAGAAGCGATCATCATATTGGCACCTTCATCACGAACACCCCGGCATCACGAACACCCCGGCACAGGCATAACGAAGCCCCGCTTTGCCCGCAACCGCCGCGAAAACGGTCCCGTGGCAGAAACCGCCGGTGTCGCATTTTTGACGGCGTTGGCGGGGTCAATGGTGCCGCCGCTTGTCAATTGTTGCGACACGCGAAACAATGGGCGGGTCATTGCGCGTTACGGTCCCGATCGCCGGAATCGCAAATGTGCCGCAGGCTGCGCCATGCACCGGCGGTCAGCACCGGCACGAACGAATCCCCCACGGTATCCGCCGCCAATGCGGCACGGGCACGGTCGGGCAGATCGGGATGGCTGGCGAGATGCGACATCAGGCCGGTCTCGGTGCCGTATTGCTGATGCAGACGATCGAAGAAGTCGGCCATCGGCCTGGTCGGCAGGGCGGCCTTTGCCAACAGATCGTGCGCGAAAATGTCCGAGGTGGACTCGGCCTTGCGGGAATATTTCGCCTGAACGAGGCGTTCGGTCAAAAACAGGATCGCGGCACCGCCGGCGAAATCACCCAGCAGCAGGCCCAGCACGCCGATGGAACCGGCCGAGCGCAACGTCAGCCGCGTCGGATCCCGGTTTTGCACATGGCCCATTTCGTGGCCCAGCACCGCGGCGACCTCTTCGGCGGATTTTGCATCGGCCAGCAATCCGCGAAACAGCACAATATGCCCGCCGGGAAGGGCGAACGCATTGATCATATCGTGATCCAGCACATGCAGCCGGATGTCGTAGGGAAAGTTGGTGCCCCGATTGAGGCGGGCCAGCATGGTTTCGAGCGCCGCACGCCCGTCCGGCGCGTCGCATTCCCACAATTTCGCCTGGTTCTCGCTGCCAAGCGCGCGGCGGATCTGTTCATAGGTCGAATCGCCCAGCGCCTGCTCGCCCCTGGTGGGCAGAACGCGGGCCAGTTGGTCGGCCATGACCGGCACCAGCACGAATACGATCACCGCGACCGATGCGATGGCTGCCGCGGCAAGGATGGCCAGGCGGCGGGCCGGGTTCTCGATGGAATTGGGTCGTTTGAGGGCCGGGCAGATCGCCGCCAGTTCGCGTGCCAGCGCCGTGTCGGTGATCCGCAGCCGCGCGGGGAACGGGCCATCCAGCCCCAGGACGATCGAAGCACGGTCGGCCTGATCGGGCACGCGCCGCATGTCCCGGACCTGCCAGATTATCGGGGTGTCGACGTCGGGCAGAACGATCCGCACCTGACCGGTTTCGGCGCTGTCCGCGGCATGGACCGCGACGCGATGCACTTGCGCGGTTTCCCCGTCCATGAAGTCGGCGAAGATCGGGGCATCCGGGTCGACGCCATCGGTTGGTGTGTCGCTGCCGGTCATATGGCGGCACCGATGTCCAGCGCCTCGGCAAAGCCTTCGGATTCGGCGAATTCATCGCGCGGGCGCTGCGCGATGCCGTTCAGATGGTGGCTGTTGCCGACGATCAGGGTTTCGGCATAGTGGTGCATCATCGGCTGGGTCAGGAATATCTGTCGCAGAACGCCGCCCAGGATGAAGAAACCGAAATAGGCGAACCCGGCAACGAACAGCACCAGCAACTGACCGCCCGCGCTGAAGGCCTGGCCCAGCGCCTGAAGGTCCAGATTGGCGATGTCGATGGTTGCGAACAGGATCATGATTGCAAATACCGCCGCCATGATGATCGCGAACAGCGATACCCAGATCAGCAGCCCTCCGGCAAGATAAATTTGGATGACCCGCCATGTTCGGGGATTTGCGGTGAAACCGATGTTTTCGCCCAGCCGTTTGTGTGCGGCCATAATGTGGAACGAACGGATACGGAAATGCAGCCAGCCAACCAGCAGCCACGGCAGGCCGAGCGGCAAGAGGCCGAATCCCGCCGGGTCGATCGCCCCCAGCAATCCGGCAAGAATGGTCAGGCCAAGGCCGATGAAATAGTGCGTCGCGGCGGGCAGCAGCATGGTCCAGCGGCCCTGCTGTGTGAACCGTTCGCGGCCAAACCATGTCCGGTCGATGCGAAACTTTTCGAGCTTGAACACCTGTCGTGGCAGCAAAACCCCCAGCGTCAGGATCGTGAGGCCCCAATGCAGCAGCGCGCGCCCAGCGTATCCCCAAGCCGCCGGATCGATCCCGAACCGCAGCCCACGCCACCGGGTGCGCGCCAGAACGTATCGGCGCGCCCGGTACTGGGCGTAGAAATAGATCGGGATCAGGCCAACGAACGACAGAATATAGGCCGCAAGACTGCCGTTCAGCAGCGAGAATGACAGGAACACCAGGATCAGATTGAAAACGCCGATATAGAACGCCAGAAAGACCACCGCGATCAGGAACCCCATCAGTTTCTCGACCGCGGTTCCGGTATATTCCAGCGGAATGCCGCCGGGGCGGATGGACGACCAGTAGAATCGCCTGAGACGGGTTTTCATCCAGAACCGATAGAACCCGAGTGTCAGAACCGTCAGAACGCTTGTTTTCAACGCCAGCCAGAACAGCGGGCCGCGCTTGCCGGCATAGTCGGTGGTCAGGGTCTGAATAATCATTCGCGCCTTTTAGAGCCTTTTGCCGGACACGTGAACCGCTACCGAAGATTTCGCCGCTGATTTGCCGGATCGAAACGGCAATTGCGTGGAATTCTACGCTTTCGCAAGCGGCGCCCGAACCGATGGCCCGGTGATGGATTGCGAACGGCGGGATGCGCCGCCTGTGCAACGTGATCCCCGTTTGGCGACTGTCATTCGGGCCTTTGCCGCCGGGAATTCGGAGCGCGATTCAGCGGGTCAGACGGTTAACCGTCTGGTCGTCTGGCCCGCTAGCCGTCTGGATGTCCGGCCGTCTGGCCTGCCAGCCGTCTGGTCATCTGGTCGTCTAGAGGAATAGACGGCTGGATAATGGTGTAAACCTTTGTTTTAATTATGATATACTTGGTTTTCCCGAGGGGTAGAATTGTGGATGGCCGGTTGCCGTCCAAGCCTCAACATAATTTGTGTGGCCGGAATTCTGGCGTGGGCCCATGCCTGAATTTCCTCGGCGGGGCGGGAATTTCGCCGTTCGGCTTTCGGCGGTAATACCACGCGGTCCGGCAAATTGTGCCACCCACGCTTTTTTGGCGGAAAACCTCCGTCCGCCGGCCCAGGTTTCAGGAACGGTCGAGCGGCGACCTCGATGCGGCTGGTTCAACGCCGCACATCGACGCCCGTCGCTTGCAGCCGTTGCGTGGCGAAATCTGGCAAATCGGCCCGGTTTTCGTCGACATCGTGCCGCCCTGGTTGGGGCCGCGGAACGTCCGTTTCAGAGGGCCATCGCATCCCACAATTGCATTGACGTGGCATCATCGCGGGCTGCATCCCCGGCGTTCGATCCTTGCTTTCGGTCATTTGGAATCGATTTTCGGCGTCGAAAGCCACTGCCGGCCCGGCGCCCACCTGATGGCAACGGTCCTGCCGGGTCCGCCACCGGTTCTGACACAACAATATACTTCGGATCGCCGTTTCGGGCTGTCACGTGAATTTGTTGTTTCGCGGGAACCCGTAAGGCGGGCGCTTGCCGACGCCCGCGCGGTTACCCACCCAGTCGCGCATGTCGGGTTCGTGGCGCGTCTTGCCGCCCCCCATGGGCCAGCTCAGCCCGGTGGCCATGTCGAAGGTCGCCACGTCCGAAAGCCCGCCATCGAGATCCAGCGTACCCTGCGCGCCCCGGGCGGTCTTGTATTTCTGCAGGCGCACCCCCTTGCCCCGAGTCATCTCGGGCAGGTCCGCCACGGGAAATACCAGGAATTTGCCGTTCTCGCTGACCACGGCGACATGATCACCCCGGACCGGGCGGCAGATTTTGGCGGACGCCTTTCCTTTGACATTCAGCACCTGACGGCCGTTTCGTGTCTGTGCGATCACGTCATCCTCGGGCACGACGAAACCGTTGCCGTCGCTCGCGGCGACCAGCAGCTTGCGCCCGGGTTGGTACAGAAACAGATCGGTGATTGCGGCCTCGTTGGGCAGATCGACCATCAGGCGCACGGGTTCGCCCATGCCGCGCCCGCCGGGCAATCCGGCGGCGGCCAGCGTGTAGAACCGGCCATTGCTGCCAAACAGCACCAGCTTGTCGGTGGTCTGGGCGTGAAAGATGAACCGCCCGGCGTCGCCGTCCTTGAATTTCAACGCCGAATCGAGCGCGATATGCCCCTTCATCGCCCGAATCCAGCCCATGGCGGAACAGACGATGGTCACCGGCTCCTTTTCGATCATGGCCTCCAGCGGCACCTCTTCAAACTCGGGCGCATCGGCCAGTTCGGTCCGCCGCGCTCCGCCCGGCGACGATTTGCCAAACTGTTTGCGGGTTTTGCGCAATTGATCCGCGATGCGGTTCCATTGCAGCGTCTCGTCGGCCAGCAGGTCTTCGAGGTCGGCGCGCTCGATCAGCAGGGCCTCGTGCTCTTGTCGCAACTCCAGCTCTTCCAGCCGCCGCAGGGACCGCAGGCGCATGTTCAGGATCGCCTCGGCCTGAAGATCGGACAACTCGAATTCCGCGGTCATCACCGGTTTGGGTTCGTCCTCGGTTCGAATGATCGCGATGACGCGGTCAAGATTGAGGAATGCGACGATATAGCCTTCAAGCACTTCGAGACGGTGATCGATCTTTTCCAGCCGGTGCCGCGCGCGGCGCAGCAACACGTCGCGCCGGTGGTCGAGAAAGGCGCGCAATACCTCTTTCAGCGAACAGACCAGCGGTGTCACTCCGTCGATCAGTGCGTTCATGTTGAGCGAAAACCGGGTCTCAAGGTCGCTGTGCCGAAACAGGCTTTCCATCAAAACATTCGCGTCCACACTGCGCGAGCGGGGTTCCAGAATCAGGCGGATTTCTTCCGTCGATTCATCTCGGATGTCGGCGAGGATCGGAATTTTCTTCGCCTGGATGGATTCCGCAATTTTTTCGATCAGCCGCGATTTCGGCACCTGAAACGGGATTTCCGTGACCACGATCTGCCACGCGCCGCGCGGCAGTTCCTCGACCGTCCACCGCGCGCGCAACCGGATCGAACCGCGCCCGGTGCGATACGCCGCCAGAATGTTTTCGGCGGGTTCGACAATGATGCCGCCGGTGGGGAAATCGGGGCCGGGAACGTGTTCCATCAGCGTTTCATCCCGCGCGTTCGGGGCTTTGATCAGGTGCAGGGCCGCGTCGCACAATTCGCCGATATTGTGCGGGGGAATGTTGGTGGCCATCCCGACCGCGATGCCGCTGGAACCGTTCGCCAGAAGGTTGGGAAAAGCCGCAGGCAGCACGACCGGCTCGCTCAGAGAGCCGTCGTAATTGTCGCGAAAATCGACCGCGTTTTCGGCCAGACCTTCCAGCAGCGCCTCGGCGGCGCTGGTCATGCGCGCCTCGGTATAGCGGGCAGCGGCGGGGTTGTCGCCGTCGATGTTGCCGAAATTTCCCTGCCCGTCGACCAGCGGATAGCGCATGTTGAAATCCTGCGCCAGCCGCGCCAGCGCATCATAGATCGCCTGATCGCCGTGCGGATGATAATTGCCCATCACGTCGCCGCTGATCTTGGCCGATTTGCGAAAGCCGCCGTTGCTGGCCAGTTTCAGTTCGCGCATCGCGTATAGTATGCGCCGATGCACCGGTTTCAGCCCGTCGCGCGCGTCGGGCAGGGCGCGGTGCATGATGGTCGACAGGGCGTATTGAAGATATCTTTCGCCGATGGCACGGCGCAGCGGTTCGGTGACGGTAACCCCGCCTTCGCCCGTGTCTGTTTTGTCCGCAGGATCCGCCATGCGGCGGGTGTAGACCGGGGGTGCGGACGGGTCCAGCGGGTTTTGCGGAAAGGCGCTGAGGCAATTGACGATACAGTTTATTGCAGAGATTGTGCGCACCAACGCGGCGGAGTTTCCATGAACGACACGATGAACCCGAATGTGCGGATCAGTGGCGCGGGAATACGTATCCGGCCAGTTGCAACGTTTCGGCAGGATCGCGGCGCGCCGGGTGACTTGGCACATCATGCCGGCAGATTACGAGGTCAGCGGACACGACCCGAAATGCGGGCGCCCTCTGATTTTCCGGAAAGTTGCGGCAGATGGAAGTTGCGGCGGATGGAAATCGTGGTATTGCCGCGATTCCGCACGACGCCATGGGTTTCGGAGAGCGGTTGCAGACCGAAATGGGGGACCGACCGGTGAAACAAAAATCCATCCTTATCACCGGCTGTTCGTCGGGCATCGGGCATGATGCGGCACACGCGCTACAAGAACGGGGTTGGCGCGTGTTTGCCTCGTGCCGGCAACAAAAGGATTGTGACCGGCTGACCAGCGAGGGGCTGGAGAGTTTTCGGCTGGATTACGAGGACGAGGCCAGCATACCGGTAGCGGTCGAGCAGGTCCTGGACCGGACCGGCGGCACGCTGGACGCGCTGTTCAACAACGGGGCCTATGCCATTCCCGGCGCGGTCGAAGATCTGCCGCGCGACGCGTTGCGCGCCATTTTCGAAGCGAACCTTTTTGGCTGGACCGACCTGACCAACCGGATCCTGCCGATCATGCGCAAACAGGGGCACGGGCGGATCGTGCAATGTTCAAGCGTGCTGGGATTCATTCCGATGAAATGGCGCGGTGCCTATGTGGCGACAAAATACGCGTTGGAGGGGCTGACCGACACGATGCGGCTGGAGCTTTGGGACGCGGGAATCCGGGTCGTCCTGATCGAACCCGGCCCGATCGACACGAGGTTTCGCATCAATGCCCGCACCCATTTCGAAAAATGGATCGACTGGGAGCACTCGGCGCTTGCCGACAAGTACCGCGACGCGTTGCGCAAGCGTCTGTATTCAGAGGAACTGAAGCCCGACCGGTTTGAACTGCCGCCCTCGGCGGTGACGGCCAAACTGATCCGGGCACTGGAATCGCGCGATCCCAAACCGCGCTATTATGTCACGACTCCGACCTACGTCGCCGGCGCATTGCGGCGCTTTTTACCGACACGGCTGTCTGATAGAATTCTGGCACGAGGCTGAATAAGGGAACGCTCATGCACAATGATCCACTTTTCTATGCTGTCACCGCATCCGTTGTACTGGTTCTGATGATCCTGATGGCCGGGCTGTATTCCTTCACCCGTGGCCCGGAATTCCGGCTGAAATATTCCAACAAACTGATGCGCGCGCGGATCGCGGCGCAGGCGCTGGCGGTGCTGATGATCCTGTTGTTTGTGTTTTTGCGAAGGCAGGGGGGGTAGGCCGTGGTCGTCCTGAACAGGATCTATACCCGCACCGGCGATGGCGGCGAGACCGCGCTGGGCGATGGAAGCCGTGTGGCGAAACATTCGCACCGGGTCGCCGCCTATGGCACCGTGGACGAAACCAACGCGGTGGTCGGGATGGCGCGGCTTCATACCGGCGGGGCAATGGATGCACAGCTTGCGATGATCCAGAACGATCTGTTCGATCTGGGCGCCGATCTGTGCCGCCCGGAAATGGCAAAGGACGCGGATGCGCAATACCCGCCACTGCGGGTCAGTGCCGGACAGGTGGCACGTCTGGAGGAAGAGATCGACGCGATGAACCGCGGATTGCAGCCGCTGCGAAGCTTCATTCTGCCCGGCGGATCGTCGCTGGCGGCGCATTTGCATCTGTGCCGGACCGTTGCGCGCCGGGCCGAGCGGCTGGCGGTCGAACTGGCGGGCGCAGAGGCGGTCAACCCGGCGGCAGTCAAGTACTTGAACCGGTTGAGCGACTGGTTCTTCGTCGCTTCGCGCGTGGCAAATGCCGACGGGGCCGAGGATGTTCTGTGGGTACCGGGGGCCAACAGGTAAACCGCGACCCTGACGGGCCACCGCCCACAAGCCGCTTTGCGGCGGGGCCTGCGGCGCGAGTATTTTTGCAACGAAGAAGCGCTTGTCAGTTTTTGACCCGGTCGTTCAGCGGATCATAAAGCGGTGCGACCACGACCTTTGCCGGAATGTGCGCGCCAAGAATATCCACGATCATCGACGTACCGGGGTCGGCGAATTCGGGTTCGACAAAGCCAAGCGCGATGTTTTGGGCGATCCGGTGGCCCCAGTCACCCGACGTGACGGTGCCGACCACCCGGTCGCCGCAAATGAAGCTTGCGCCGCCGTGGGCGGGGGCGTGGTCGCAATCGATCAATGCTGTGATCAGCTTGCGTCGCGGGCCGGTTCTGGCCGCGAGGGCGGATTTTCCGACAAAGGCAGGTTTGGACATGTCGACAAAACGGCCGAGCCCGGATTCAAACGGGTCATATTCGCAGATCAGGTCGCTTTTCCAGTGCAGATACGCCTTTTCAAGGCGCATCGACTCTGCCGCGCGGCTGCCGAACAGGCGCATGCCGTGGGGTTCGCCCGCCGCGACAAGGGCAAGATAGGCGGCGTGAAGCTGGTGATTGGGTAGGTGGATCTCATAGGCCTGCTCGCCCGAGAAACTGACCGACAGGACGGTGGCGCGGGCGATGCCGACAAAGGCTTCGCAGGCGGACAACCACGGCAACGCGGACCAGTCGCGCCTTGGCGAAACCGCTTGCAGGACCTTTCGCGCATTGGGGCCTGCCAGAACAAGGGTCGTCAGGTCGTTGGTCAGACTGCGGATGCGGATGGCCGAATTTTCGGGCAGATGCTGTGTGAGCCAGTCCATGTCGTGAATCTGGGCAGCGGCGGCAGAGCCGTACCAGATGCGACCGCCGGGCAGGTTGGCGATCGTGGCCTCGGCTTTGACGTTGCCGTGGTAGTCGAGCAGATACCCCAGGCTGACTTTGCCCGGCTTGCGGCTGATCCGCCCGCAAAACATGGTGTCCAGCCAGTCCTGCGCGCCGTGGCCCGTGATCTCGATCCGGTTGAAACCGCTGATTTCGGTCAGGCCGACATGGTTCTGGACGGTCTCAACCTCGGCTTTCACGATGGCAAATGTGTTGTTGAAACGAAACGAATGCGTCTCGGTGAAATCGGGCGCGGGTTTGATGTAGGCCACGCGCTCCCAGCCGTTCACGACATCGAATTCGGCACCACCAACCGCGAGAACCGGGGTCAGCGGTGTGGTTTTCGCGGGCCGGCCCGCCGGGCGGTGTTCGTGCGGAAAATGAAAGCGGAATTCGTTCTGGTATTCCTCGATCGCCCTGAGCGCGGTCAGTTCCGTGGTCGCGTGATCCGAAAACCGGCGCGGGTCCAGACACCACGTGTCATAACATGCCTCGCCATGCACGATCTGTTGGGCCAGCAGCCAGCCGTGGCCGCCGCCCTCGCCCAGACCGGCGCGCAGGCCGACGATGCAGAACGCGTTGCGCTTGCCGGGAACTGGCCCGACCAGCGGCGCACCGTCCATCGAATAGGTGATCGGGCCGTTCACCACCGTATGAATGCCGGTGTCGCGCAGGGCCGGCATCCGGGCGAATGCGCCCTCCAGCACGTCCATCACCCGGTCAAGGTCATCGGGGCACAGCGCGTTGGCAAAGTTGGGGTCGATCCCGTCCATGCCCCAGGTCTTGCAGTTCTGTTCGTAGAATCCGACCAGCAGGCCCTGTTTTTCCTGACGGCAGTAATAATCGGATATCGGGCATCTGAGCAGCGGCATCCTGTGATCGGCCCGGGCAATCGCAGGAATGGGTTCGGTCAGGAAATACTGGTGTTCCATCGACACGACCGGGTGCTGCACCCCCATCATCGCGCCGATTTCATTGACACGGTAGCCCGCGGCGTTGACCACGAATTCGCAGCCGATATCGCCCTTGGTCGTGTGCACCTTCCAGCCATGATCGCGGTGCTGGGTAAGGCCGATGACCGGAGTGTTGCGGTAAATCGTGGCCCCCGCCGTACGCGCGCGTCGTGCCAGCGCCTGACAAAGCTGCGCCGGGTCGATATCGCCGTCCAGCGGATCCCACAGACCTCCGATCAGATTGTCGGTGGATATCAGCGGGTGACGACGGGCGCATTCGGCGGCGTCGATCACCTCGAATTCGACGCCCATGCCGCGTGCCATGCTGGCGAAATGGCGATATCCGTCGATCTGCGCGGCGGTGTTGGCAAGGCGAATGCCGCCATCGGCGAAATGGTAATTGATCGGGTAATCCGGATCGTCGGCCAGTTCCCGGTACAGCGCGATCGAGTGGGATTTGAGGCCGACCATGGTCTGGTTCATGCCGAAATTGGTGACCTGCGCCGCTGAATGCCAGGTCGTGCCGCTGGTCAGTTCGTTCCGTTCGACCAGAACCACGTCGCTCCAGCCCTCTTGGGTCAGGTGATAAAGCGTCGCGCACCCGGCAATGCCGCCACCGATCACGACGACGCGGGTCTGGGGTTTCATGGCGGGCCTCGTTCGTTCCCTGCGACTGGAGACAGCCGCGCGGTCGCCGTCAAGTCGTTGGCAACAGTATTCAGAATTTGAAATCGGTCCATTGCGCTTGTCAATGCCGGGGATTGGCGCTTGCCACGCGGCAATGCGCCGTGGTTTTTTGCAGGCGATCACCAAAAACAGCGTAAACCGGCCGAAATCATGACAGAACCGCGACCCCAATCGCGTGCCGGCGGGCGATCGGAACGCAAGCGGGTTCGCGCGGCGGGACCGGTGGAAAACCCGTGTCCGCCCGGGCAGACCGGCGGGCAGTACCGCCCGCTGGCGGATGCCGACATGCAGGCGATTTTCGAGACCGCGCTGGAGCTGCTGCGTGATCCGGGAATGGGTGAGGTTCCCGCGATCGTCGAGCAGGCGGCGCTGGCGCAGGGTGCGTTTCTGAACGACGCGGGCCGGACGTGTTTTCCCCGTGCATTGATCGAAGATGCCATTGCCCGCGCGGCGAAGACCTTCACGCTTCATGCCCGTGACCCGGACCGCTCGATCGAGGTCGGCGGCGATGCCGTGCATTTCGGCACCGGCGGCGCGGCGGTTCAGGTGCTGGACCTTGAAACGCAGGAATACCGGCCGTCGACCCTGCGCGATCTCTTTGATTTCACCCGCCTGCAGGACCGGCTGCCAAATATAAGCTGGTTCACGCGCTGCTGTGTGGCGACAGGCATGGCAAACGAGCGCGACCTTGATATCAACACCGTCTTTGCGTTGTTGAAGGGCACGACCCGGCCGGTGGCGACGTCATTCACGCTGCCGGAGCATGTGGAACCGATCGTCCGGATGTTGGACATGGCCGATGACAGGGCGGGCGGTTTCGTGAAACGCCCCTGGCTCAAGGCGCATGTCAGCCCGGTTCTGCCACCCCTGAGATATGGCGAGGATGCGGTCGCCGTCACGCTGGAATGCCTTCGCCACAATATCCCGCTTAGCTGTATCACGGCGGCGATGTCGGGTGGCACCGCGCCCGCCGAGCCCGCCGGATTTCTGGCGCAATCGCTGGCCGACACGTTGGCGGGTCTGATGCTGGTACACCTGTTCAAACCCGGCCATCCGATGGTGTTTTCCAACTGGCCGATGGTGATCGACCTCAGGACCGGCGCGATGGTCGGGGGCGGGGCCGAGGCGGCATTGCTGAACGCGGCATCGGCGCAATTGTCAAACTGGCTGGGGCTGCCCTCGGGCGTGGCGAGCTCCATGACCGACAGCAAGGTGCTGGATGCGCAATACGGGCTGGAAAAGGCAAGCACCGCGCTGGCGGCGGGGCTGGCAGGTGGCAACCTGATATACGAGAGCGCCGGGATGACGGCATCTCTTTTGGGAGTGTCGTTCGAAGGTTTTGTTGCCGATAATGAAATTATTGCAATGGTTTACAGGATCATGCGCGGCATCGAAGTCACACCGGGCGCGCTGGATACCGACGCGATGCGCGCGGCCATTCTGGGGGACGGGCACTTTCTGGGGGGCGCCGGCACGTTGGCGTCGATGGAGCGGGATTACTATTACCCGGACCTGTCGGACCGCAACGAGCCGCAAAGCTGGGCCGAATTGGGCGCGCTTGATCTGAAGGACCGCGCGCGCGCCAGGGCACGCGAAATGCTGGCGCTGCCGGACCCGGAATACCTTGCGAAATCCGCCGAGGCCAAAATTCGCGATGCCTTTGACATCCGGTTGCCGGAGGGCGGGGCATGATGGCCCGATCACCCGATCACGCGGTATTCGGATTGAAGCCACGGCATGGTCTCCAACCCTTCGGCCACCACGGATTGCTGCAGGAGCGCGCGCAGGATCTTGGCGATGTCGCCCGGCACCTTGCCCGCCCCGTCGGCACGCCAGAACAACGATATATGCCGCGAGAATTTGGCGAATGGCAGGGGGTGTACGGCGATCTGGTCCTGAAAACGCCGCGCCCGCACATAGCCCAGCGGCGTGGTGATCGTCCAGCCGAACCCATTGGCGACCAGCCCCATCAGCGACTGGATGGACCCGATCTCGAACCGGTCGGTGAGGTCGATCCTGAGCCGTGCCAGTTGCGCCTCGATCTGACGGCCCATCAGCATGTCGCGGTCCTGGCGCAGAAACGGCAGATCGCGAAGTGCCGGCAGCGGGTCGCCCGGATCAAAGGTGAAATCCAGCGGTGTTGCCAGAATGTAGGGGTCGCGCAGCAACGCAAGCTCGTGCCAGCCGGGCACCGGGTCGGTCCCGGCGGCGGCAACAATGAGGTCAAGCGACCGGTCGTCGAGTTTCGCACCCAGTTCATGGCTGGGCCCCGACACCTGTTTGAAATGACAGTTGCGCAGGTTCTGCGAAAGCGTGGACACCAGCGCCGGGGTGACTTCAGCGTCGAAATCCTCGATGATGCCGATCCGGAGACGGGTAAGGTGGCTGAGGTCCAGAAGCTCCAGTTCCGTCCGGGCCAGCCGCAATTGCCTGAGGCTTTCCTGCGCGCGCGTCAGAAAGACCCGCCCCGCATTGGTCAGGGTCATCGGGCGGGTCCCATGGTGCATCAGGGGCGTGCCAAGCCCGGCCTCGAGCCGCTGCAATTGCTGGGAAACCGCCGGCTGGCTTTGCCCGGTGCGGCGCGCGGTTTCCGCGATGCTGCCGTTGCGGGCCAGCACCTCGAACATGGCGAGCGCCCTGAGCGAAATGCCGTTGGTTGCCGATGCCATGGCCCGAATCCGTTAAGGAACAGATTTGCATTTTGTGAATTATCCGGCGGCAAGCGTCAAGCGATCCGACACGGTCGATCCGGCAAAAATCACGCCCGAAAGGAATTCGAATGGTCCAATATCTGAAATCGGCAAAGCGAACTAGAGAATCGGAAACCAGGTTTCCAACCAAAGCCGTGCGCGCAATGCTGGATGAAATCAGGGCGGGCGGCGAGGCGCGCGTGCACGCTTATGCGAAAGAGCTGGACGGCTGGGCAGGCGATGTCGTCGTCGGCCCGGAACAGATCGAGGCCGCAGCGCGGGTTCTGCCGCAGCGTCTGAAGGACGACATCGACTATGCCCGCGACAACATCGCGCGGTTCGCGCACGCCCAACTGGCAACCATCAGCGATACCGAGATCGAGTTGAAGCCCGGCCTGATCGCCGGTCAGAAGCTGATTCCGATGAGCGCCGCCGGGTGCTATGTGCCGGGTGGGCGGTACAGTCATATCGCCTCGGCGATCATGACGGTGACGACGGCGCGCGCGGCGGGGGTTGGGTATGTGTCCGCCTGTTCGCCACCACGCGGCAAGGGCGGCGTGCCACCCGAGATCGTCTATACATTGAATATCTGCGGTGCCGATCAGATACTGGCGCTGGGCGGGGTACAGGGCATCGCGGCGCTGGCGCAGGGATTGTTTGGCACAAGGCCCGCCGACATTCTGGTCGGCCCCGGAAATCAATACGTCGCCGAGGCAAAGCGGTTGCTGTTTGGCGATGTCGGGATCGATCTGTTCGCCGGTCCGACCGATACAATGGTCCTGGCGGACGATACGGCCGATGCGCATTTCGTCGCATGGGATCTGGTCGGGCAAGCCGAGCACGGCCATAATTCCCCGGTCTCGCTGGCGACGGATGATGCGGAACTGGCGCAGACGGTATTGAAGCTGGTGCCCGGCCATATCGACAGGCTGCCCGCCTTTAACCGCGACAATGCGCGTGCGGCGTGGCGGGATTTCGGCGAGATCATGTTGTGCGCGAACCGCGAGGAAGTCGCGCAATGTGCCGACCGGAAAGCGCCCGAACATCTGCACGTTCAGGCGGCGGATCTGGATTGGTGGCTGGGGCGGCTCGGGGCCTATGGCTCGTTGTTTCTGGGGGCGGAAACCACGGTTGCGTTCGGTGACAAGGCATCGGGACCAAACCACGTTCTGCCGACATCCGGGGCTGCGCGGTACACCGGTGGGCTGTCGGTCCTGAAGTTTCTGAAAATGGTGACATGGCAGCGCGCGGATGTCGCCAGCCTGCGCGATCTGGCACAGGTCACGGCGCGGATTTCCCGGCAAGAGGGGATGGAAGGCCATGCCCGCACCGCCGATATCCGGCTTGAGAAATACTTTCCGGGCGAGGATTTCGACCTTGCGGCGCCATTTGCCGGGGTGAAAGACTGAAAGCAGATCGGGAGTGGCCGGCATCCGGACGGACAGGCCTGGCGGTTGACCGATTTTCTGGTGCTGTGATGATCCGATGATCCGATGATCCGATGATCCGATGATCCGATGATCCGATGATCCGATGATCCGATGATCCGATGATCCGATGATCCGATGATCCGATGATCCGATGATCCGGTCAACCAGTAATCCGGTTCATCAGTAAACCAGTAATCCGGTTTTCCGGTAATCCGGTTTTCCGGATTAGTTCGGGTCTATATATCTGTTATACTTGAGTAAGTTACATTCTGAGATTGCCCCGGATTGGAACGTTCCTGCGCGTTTCATCAATCGCGGACAGTCGCGCGACCCGGTATGCCAACGTCTGAACCGTCGTGCCGGACGGCGGTTTGGCCCACCGGTCATACCGGCCCGCCATCCAGGCACAGGCCGCGATCTTGGCCGCCCAAATACGCGAAAACAAACTCCGTACTTGGCGAACCGGCCTTCCGCGCCGATACTGGGCCGAAACAGGAGCGGCCATGCGCATATGCGATCCGGAACAACTGGCGGCGATGGTGCCCGACGGGGCGACGGTGGCCGTTCCGCCCTCGCGCAGCGGTGCGGCGATGGTGGTGACACGGGCGCTGATCTCGTGTGGCGTGCGCGATTTGCACCTGATCGCGATACCGACCTCGGGCATTCAGGCAGACATGCTGATCGGTGCGGGCTGTGTTGGCGTGATGGAGGCCGCGGGCGTGACGCTGGACGAATTCGGGCAGGCCCCCGCCTTTGTGAGCGCGGTCAGGGCGGGAACGATCCGTCTGAAGGACAGCACCTGCCCGGCCCTGGTCTCGGCCCTGCAAGCGGGCGAAAAGGGCATTCCGTTCCTGCCGATGCGCGGGCTGATCGGCTCGGACCTGCTGGAACACCGGCCTGATTACCGGGTCATCGACAACCCGATGGCCGACGGCGGCGACCCAATCGTCCTGTTGCCCGCGATCCGCCCGGATTTCGCGTTGTTTCACGCGCCCTTGGCGGATCGGTCGGGCAACGTCTGGATCGGCAGCGCGCGGGAGCTGATGACCATGGCCCATGCGTCGATGGCAACGCTGGTCACGGTCGAGCGGTTCACGGACACCGACCTGATGGCCGATCCGGTTCGTGCATCCGGCACAATTCCGGCGCTGTATGTCAGCGCGGTGGCCGAGGCGACGCTCGGGGCGTGGCCATTGGGGCTTGACGGCGTTTATGAACCCGACACAACGGCGCTTGCCGCCTATGCCGCGGGCGGTGCGATCTGGCAAACGCCGGCCTCCGAATAGATGTCCTGGCGTCCCGAAGAGCTGTTGATCTGTGTCATCGCGCGACTGCTCGGCGGGGTCGATCATGTGGCCGTGGGCGTGTCGTCGCCCATTCCGGGAGCAGCGGCATTGCTGGCGGCCGCGATATCCGGCGGCAAGACCGGCGTGACGGTCCTGAACAGCCGCAATCTGCAAACGCTGAACGACGGTGCCGGCGAATTGTTCGACCGCGCCGCGCAGGGGCGGATCGGTGCGTTTTTCCTGAGCGGCGGACAGATCGACGGGCAGGCCAACATCAATCTGGTCGGCATCGGCGACTATCCGCAACAGGCCGTGCGGTGGTCGGGCAGTTTCGGTTCGGCACAGCTCTATTATCTGGTGCCACGTGTCATACTTTTTCGCGAGGAACATTCGCGCCGCACGCTGGTCGACAAGGTTGATTTCATTTCGGCACCTGGGACCAGCGCGCCCGGCGTCCATCGCCCCGGCGGACCGGTGGCACTGGTGACGGGGCGCGGACTGTTTTCGTTTGACCGCACGCGCGCGCGGTTCCGGCTGGAAAGCGGGCATCGCGGGCAGGATCTGGCAGAGATACGCGACCAAACCGGCTTTGACTTTGATGCCGCCGATCCCCTGCCCGAGACACCATCACCTTCCCGGGAATGGCTGGCGCTTTTGCGGGGGCCGGTCGCCCGTCAGATCGCCGACCCCTATCCCGAATTTTCGCGTAGGGTTTTCGGGGTCTGACCATGCGCCGCGTCGGGCTGGCCCAGCCTTGAATCCGGAACTGCGTTCGGTTGTGCGGGCAAGGGTGCGGGGGCCCGGCCACTCCAATTCTCCAGCAACCTGAAACGCTGAAAATGTCGCTATATCCGTGATTTAAACCAAACCATATCCGGAAAACCGGTTTATCGGATTACTGGTTTACCGGTTTACTGGTCGACCGGAAATCTGGTTTACCGGTTTACTGGCCGATCGGTTTACCGGTTGATCGACTTACCGGCTGACCGGAGGATCAGAATGGTCCCGAGTCGCTGGGCCGCAGGCACCGCAGGGAGACGG
>Ga0114932_10002860_pt1 | contig 17600 bp, 24 predicted proteins | sample 2SBtaG_2_FD_87286 | JGI IMG/M metagenome (GOLD analysis project Ga0114932, IMG submission 87286) | Deep subsurface microbial communities from Kolumbo volcano to uncover new lineages of life (NeLLi) - 2SBTROV12_ACTIVE470 metaG | ecosystem: Environmental > Aquatic > Marine > Volcanic ... | reverse complement strand
TACATTGTATTTTTTTAGCCCAACATGCTTGTTGAAATTTTAAAACTGCTTGACAGTAATGCATACTTACATCACTATGACAAGGAGTGCCTACCATTATTCTGTAAGGAGATTGCTCCCCTATATTTATTTCGGTTACGTTATTTTTCACTTTATTAGTTTTAATTGTTTGGTAAGTATCTCCATTAGGAGTTATTGTTTTGTCTTGATTAAACCATATAGGTTCATTTGGCTTTGACATTAATTGCTCCTTGTAAAAAATTAGTCCATGAAGCAGCTTGTTTATTCCAAGAATAATAAAACTGTGTATAGCTAGCTTGTGTGGTTAAGTGGTCTTGTATTACTTTTTCATGAAGTGTTGCTGATGCAGCATCTATTCCATAAGCAAATTTTTGAGCTAAAGCTTTGTAATCACTATCATAAGGAACATACATTGGAAACTCTGCGCCTGTTTCAAAAAGAGCTCCATAATTTGTTACAATACTATACAGTCCAGCAGACATTGCTTCTAATAAAGATATGCATGAGGTCTCTTCAAATATACTGGGATATACATACATATTATAATTTTTTATATTTTCTGTAATATATTCATTTGGTTTGTAACCAATATAATTTACATTAGGTAAAGACTCTGCTTGATCATAAAGAGCTTTGTAATCTTTATCATTTTTATCCATAAAATCTTTGCCATAAACTTCACAAGATGAATATACATCTAAGGTAATTAAAGGATTTTTAACTAGCTGCATTGCACCTAATAAAACAGATAAACCTCTCCAAGGGGTGTTTTGATGTATAATTTTTATGGGTTGTCCTTTTTGATAAGGTTTTGATTGTTCTATTTTGTCTACACCATTTTTTATAACAATACATTTTTCGGTAGGTAGACCAAACATCATTCTAAACTTTTCATGATTCCAATGAGAATTAAATACATACCAATCGTATTTATGATGGTTAGCTTTATTTTTAAACCAAGGATATAAATTAGGTTGATCGTAAGAATTTTTTTGCCAAAGTATATTGACTTTATTGGGATCTAATGGAATTTTATCTGGTATCGAAGTACAAATTTGAACTTTATCTAATAAATTTTTGTCTACGTATTTATTTAAAAAGTTGAATTGTAATTCAGTTCCACCTTTAGGTGTTTGATTTCTTATTTTCATTTATAACTTTCTGTAAAAGATTTAATCCTTTCGGTGATACCTGTACTGTTAAATCTTGAGCAATATGCTCTGCTACTGTTTCAGTATTAGGATCAGCTATATCAGCGTCTTTCTCTGCTTCGTCTTTATATACTTTATTGGTTCTAGTATTTCTCAACACTACTGTTGTAGTACAATTTATTTTTAAAATATCATCCATTTTGTTGTGACCTGTCTATTAAAGCATAACTTATGGCACCTTGTATTTTATTGCTGCCTGTTGCTGCTTGTACTGTTATAGCATCTCCTGCTTCTAAATTCAAGCCTTGAGGTGCAGCATTTATTTGTGATTTAGCCGCTACATCATCTCTAAAAAATTCATACTCTGCACTTGAATCAGATGAATCAACTAAATTCATATTTACTACAATGGCTGATGATGCATCATTGTTTGCACAATAAACACTTTTAATTATAATTGCCCCACTAGTAGGACAAGTAAGCACCGTTGCTTTAGCTGTACCAGCTTGTTTAAAACCTTGATTTTTATATTGTATTGTCATGATAAAAAATAATTATACGCATCTTGTTCTTCTTTCAAGTCATTTTGAAAAGCAAAATTTAACTCACTTTTAATAGTTTCAATTGATTGTAAAATTTGTCTTTGATTATCAGGTTCGTACTGTTCTTTTGGTTCAGGTATGTATGCAGTTATCTTAGCCATTATTTTTTCTTATCTACGTTTTTTATTTTTTTCTTATTTTTAGAAGCATAAAATACAGCCTCCCCTTTTTTCTTTCCATATTGTTTTTTCATAGATTTCATTATTTTTTTACCTTTTTTAGTTAAGGGCATCGTTACCTTCTTCCATCTGGTTTAGCATCTAATCGCAATGTTCCATAACGCCAAGTTTCTCCGACTGAATCATTTTCTATTTTAAGAGCTACTAATCTTGCTCTTGCACGAGTATCTACTTTATCAGTAGTTGAACTAACTGTAAAGGGTCCTAAAGGAGAACTAGCTGCTGTATTGTTTGGATAATCATTTAACAACAATGTAATTTTTGAATTACCGGTAAGCACTTGAAAGTCGGGTATAAATCTTTTAACAGACATAAAAAATTCTCCGTCTCCTTGAAGGTTAGCTATGTTATTTGTATTAGTAATATCAAAATCACCTGATTGAATAAAAGCATCAATAGAAGTTGTACCAGAACTATTAACTTGATCTACTCCTTTTTCATGCTCGTAGTAAGTAGATGCACCATAAGTTGCTGTAATACCTTGTATTGGAAAATTAGGTAAAGCAGTTTTACTATACTCAGTTGCATAGGGCAAATCAAAAAGTCCTTGATCTACATAAGTAGTTCTAGCTAAAGATGAGGTAGTCCAACAATTTTCTGCGTAATTATAAACTACACATCTGTCAATTTGTTGAGATCCAAACTTAGCATAAAACCAATTAATTTCATTATATAAAGTATTATGCTCTGCATAAACTAATTGATTTGCACTTTGGTTAATTCCTAAATTATCACCCTCTGTGGTAAATATAAAATCTTCGACTTCACAAAAAATAGATTTTACAGTACCATCAAACATAAAAAATCCACCTTCACCAGACATCCAAAATACAATACCATTAGAATAACTAAGTGCGTTTTGACCGATCAATCCACAGTTAGTACCGACTTGTCTAACACTAAATGTAAAGGGTGGTCCCACAAATTGAATTACATATGCTGAAGTATCTGTTAACACTAAAGTATAATCTTTACCGGATACGGCTCCTATAATCTCGTTACCTTTATCTAATCTAAATGTCCCTGCAGTGTTAATTGCTGTTGGTTGATACACATTAAAATTTTCTTGGTCACTGAATCTTATAAACATTGGATCTTGAGTTGTTGAATCACCAATAGTTGTTTCTGTTCCAAAATGAAATACGTGTCTATCTCTATCAGACACTTGAGTTAGTCTTGTTTTAGTAGGAGCGCCAGACATGACTGCAGCTCTATTGGATCTAGGAGATGATACTCCTGCGTTCCAAGTAAAAGTTTTACCATTGTGAATTGTTGCAACTAATATTTGACCAAAATTATCTAAAGACCATAAACCTGGATCTAAAGTTACGCCACTAGTTGCACTAGCGGTTCCCCATGTACTTGATCCCCATGTAGATGTTCCCCAACCCAAACCTGCTGTTTGAAAAGTAGGGCCAACTATTTCATATGGATCAATTTGTGCTGAACCCGTGCCTGACGTAGTTCCTGCTGAATTAGAAGGCATGATAATTTCAAAACTATTTGTTCCTAAATTTGTGGATTGTACTTCAAAGGTATTGCCTGTAAAATCACTTATTGCATAACCTGAACCTGTCGGAACCGTAACGGATGAAAATGTTATATATCTTCCAGCTAATAATCCATGACTGGTTTTATTAACAGTAACTGTAGCAGAACCTGATGTTGCGTTAAAAGTAGCTCCCGTAATAACATCATCATCTATTGGAGAAATGTCAAAAAATTCATTGTTGTAATATAAAAATAAACCTTGTGAGGTTCCTATCGCTACATATTTTTCACCATTTATAGCAGCAAAAGTATGTTGGGCACGTGCTACTCCAGGTAAGGTGTTGTAAGAATTAGTAAGTTGTGACCATCCACCTATCTTTTCAGGTAGTCCATATCTAAATCTAACAAAATCACCATCTACCCATTGAGATTCTGCTCCGGAATCAGTGACCATTTTGTCAAAACCAGGTTTAAAATTAAGTTTTTGTAGCATAAGCGTTATACTATATAATATTATGTTTTAATTGGCTACTTATCTATTATTAGATTCCAAGACAAGTTTTTCAATAATTCTTGTATATCAATGACTCTTTTATTAACAGGATCAATATACTTATGTAATTCCTCTGTATCAAATATAACCCATTTATTTATGGTTTCAAATACTATCTTATCAGATTTTGTTTTAAAATAACCTCTTTTTCCCACTGTTCCATGAACAGGAATTAAAGGTCTAATGTCAAATTTAAATGTTTGATTACTATTTTTTAATCTACCTTCTACTTGCCACAGTTCTTCAGTAGATTGTTTATCAGTAGCCATTTTGGTGTCTGTTAAAAGATTTATAAAATCTTTCATTATATAAAATTAATATTTATATTTACCCTTATGCTTTCATCTGTTTGTGCTACAGAAGAATGACTCATCTTCCCATCAAAGACAACAGCTTGATTAGCTAGAGATAATACTTTTTTTCCATCTTTAAACAGAGTATATCCATTGTTTGTATTAACAGAATACAATAATACTTTATGTTCTTTATCACTATCTGTATGAAATCCAGTTACAATTTCTGTAGGTGTTTTTGTGTAAAGATTTATTTTTGCTCTTAACAGTTCTGTATATTTTATTTTTGCCATTATTGGATACACAATAGTAGCTAAATAATTACTTAAAGGTTTTTTTTCACCATACAACAAATGAGTAAACAAAAAAGAAGATCTATCTTTTTCATTTGCTGTATATGGATTATAGAAATATGGAAAAGTATTGCTTGTTGTTATAGATTGTATTTCTTTAAATAAAGGTTCAGGTAAAAAATTTTTATATATTTTCATAATTAAATAGATCTAGCTGTTGGAACAGGGTATTTAATAACTTTGTCATTTAAACTTATGTCATCAAAAAAAGTAATTAAAGTAAGTCTTTCTTTGTCGCTAGTCATTGGGTTTGCAGCGTGGTAGGAATTACCATCAAATATAATTAATCTATTGTAAATACCTTCAACACTAAATGTTTTTTGAAAATTTTTATTGTTGTCTTCTTTTGCCTTACCTACTTTTTCTTCTAATTCCTTAGTTCTGTTTTCTTCTTTTGTAAAGTATTCATATTTAGTATCGGTATGTTTTTGTATTAAAGTTGCTTTAAAATCTTTTGGACTAAAGATAGATGTCCCTGCGGTGTTTTCTTTGTTTAAATAAATAATTGCAGTAGCTTTAAATTTATTATCTGTATGAACCCAACTATCATGATCTAATTTTTGAACTCTTTGAAAATAAGTGTAACTTTTAAATCTTAAATCATTAACATGATTAGGATATAATACAGATCCAATCTTTAAATTCACCCAATTGAAGAAAGCCCAATCTACTTCATGTAATGGTTTAGTTCTTTTACCAGGACAATAAGTTTTATTTTCGTATTGAAATTTTTTAGAGAGATTAACTACTTCATCTGGATTATCAAAAAAATTATCTACACATATAAAATTAGGAAATAACATATTATTTAAATGGATCTCCTATGGACCATGAAACTAAACTATGTCTGGTTCCACTTAAAACAGGTGTAACCCTGTGCCAAACAAAAGAAGGAAAAACTATTACAGTGCCTTTTTCTCTTAAACTTTTTATAACATCTATGTTAGAAACATCTTTTGCTTTTCCTTTTCCTGTAGGTCTTTTGTTTCTAAAATCCATTTCAAAATCACCACCTTTATATTCTGATCCATCTGACAATGATACAACCGTACTCAGTTTTCTAATTTTATTTTGATGTGACAGGTATTGGTGATTACTTGGATAAGGATCTTGAAACTGATCTATATGCCAGTTATAAAATTGATTTTTTTTATATTGAGTTATTTGACAAGACTCAGTCCAGTCCCATTGAAAATTCCACCCTGCATTTAGATTAGCATGATTTATAAAAGGATTTAAAAGATCATACAATTCTGGTTCTGCTGTAAAAAAAACATTTGAATTTCTTGTGCTTTTAGGTTCTACAGCTAGTTTATCTTCTTGTTTAGTATCTATTGTAACTTCACCTGGATTAAATTTATAATCAGAATATTTTTTTATTAAGTTATCGCAAGTTTTATCTGAAAAACCTTTTTTGTAATAAAAATAATAATTTTTTAAATTCATTTAGTATGTATTTCTAAAAAGAATATACATTAAAATAAAAATTATTCAACAGGCATTAAAACCCATTGGACGTTTTCTTCGTCCCAATCATAAGCTACTGTTTTAAAGTCATCTGGATAAGGAATAGGTGGATCCCAACAACATGTTTCTTCATTTAAAACCCAGCTAGGAAATACTTGAGGTGGTATAAAAGCATCTCTTGTTGAATCATATGTATAACCTATACCTGCATAATTTTTTCTAAAAGGTGTTCCACCGTCTTTATGCTTACCTTGATAAGTTTTCTTATCAGTTTCTAACCAAGTTCCTTCAAGATTATTAACAAACTCTTGATCTGCTACAATCACATCAGTTACTATATTGTTTTCTATTTTTGCAAAATAAGCCATAATTAATTCGTTGTAAATGTTCCTGAAGATGTAAAGGTATGGTACGTGTATCCACCACTTGATGTTATTGTTCCTCCAGAAGCTGCTGTTCCCCCTGGATATCTTATAATGACAGTTCCATTTCCTCCGTCTCCTCCTTGAGGAGAGTGAGCGCCGCCACCGCCACCGCCTAGTCCATCTGTTCCGTCCCCTGGTCCTGGGCCAGCTTCATCGCCACCTTTTCCGCCACCACCAGATCCACCAGGTGGATTTGAGCCACCACTTGAGTGAGTAGATCCTCCGCCACCTCCAGCATAAGTTGTTCCGTTTAGCCATGAAGTTCCATTTCCTCCAGGTCCTCCTGTTGATCCACTTGAGCTAGAACCAGCTTGTGAAGCTCCGCCACCACCTCCGGCTGCAGATACGTTACCCGCTCCCCCTGATCCTCCTCCATTTGTTCCTTCTGCAGGAGAATAACCTCCGGCATTACCAGATCCTCCACTACTATTTTCTTGACCACCGCCACCGCCAGATCCACCGGATCTACCGTTTTGGTTTAAATATCTACCACCACCACCGCCACCAGTAGTGTTTTTTGCGCCGCCTCCTAAATTCACTGAGGATGTTCCACCATCAGATCCATTGTTTCCGTTTGGTCCACCCGTTCCTCCAGCTCCAACTGTAACCGAATATCCTGTACCAGCAGATAAAGTTTGATTTGTAAAAGTTCTAAGACCTCCAGCTCCACCGCCTCCACCATTTCCTGGTAGACCAGCCGATCCGCCTCCTCCACCAGCAACTACTATGTAGTCTGCGATTAATGGATCGGATGCTCCTCTAAATTGACCTATAGAAATTTGTCCTGAACTTGGGATAGGTCCGTTAGGTGCAGGTGGTGAAGAAGGAACGTTTGCTCCTCCTGCATAATATTCTGATAAAGAGATTGGATTTGATCCACCGAATTCACTTTGGATATCAGACAAACTTGTGTTTGTACTTGGTATAGCCATTTTACTTCTTCTCCTTAGTTAAAGTATCTATTTTTTCGTTTAATTTTTTTACAGCTTCAATTAATAAACAAGTTAGTCTATCATATTTTACTGCTTTAATTCCATCTTTTCTTTGAGCAACTGCTTCAGGTAATACTTTTTCTACCTCTTGAGCTATGACTCCAACGTCCTTTTTTCTAACAAAATAGCCATCTTCACCACCTTGATGCTCAATCCATTTATCTTTCCAATTAAATAGCACACCATTTAATTTTTTCAAGGATTCTAATGGGTCTGGTATATTTGTAATATCTTCTTTTAATGCGATGTCTGAAGAATAAAATGCTGTAATATCATCTGTAGCTCTAATCTGTCCAGTTGTACCTGATGCTGCAGTTCCAATACCTAATGAATCTAGTTTACCATCATTAAATTCTACATTAGATGTAGTTCCTAAACCAATAGAATCTCTAGCTGTTGAACCAGATTCAGCAACAAGATTACTTCCATTTCCTACAATAAAGTTTCCATTTGTATTAGCTACGTTTGCTAAATCTAATAAATTCTGTGTGTTATTTATTACTTCAACAACGTTTGTTCCGTCTGAATAAACAATAGCACGAGTTTTTTCAGTTGTGCCAAAAGTAAAACCTGTACCAGAAGTGGTTTTAACAGTTACCGTAAAAGCGCCACTTGTAGCATTTTCAACTATATATGTTTTTTCAACTGAATCAGGTATAATAACATTAACATTTGTAGTTATAGTTCCTGTTAATTTTATAACTTGGTTTTTTCCATTTGATACAACACCATTAGAAAACGTTAAAGTTGCCCCTGTTGTTGCATTTAATCCAACGCCTGCATATCCACCAATTGTTTGTTCTAAAATAAGTAGATTGGTATTAGTAATTTGTCCCCAAGTACCTGAGTTTTCTCCGGTTGTTTGGACTGTTAATTTTAAACTAGCTGAGGTTGAGTTTGCCATAATTTAAATTCCTTAATATTTAATTTTATTCTATTTTTACCTAAAATCAAGCCACTTCTTTCCAACCAGGAGGATCTATAGGTGCATTGCCTGTAGGCACAGGATTCCATATAACAGGACCTGCAATATTTCCTTCAGCCATTGTCATAACAATTCCTGTTGGTCTTGCTACCGAATCTGTGGCTGTAGCTTGACCTTCTTGCATAGTTAAAGCAAAACCAGTTAAATCTACTAAAGTATTTGCATCTAAAACAGCTGTACCAAGATTTACAGAAAGACCTATACCTGTTACTTCAGCACTTGCATCATCTGCGGTTGCTTGACCCTCTTGCATAGTTAAAGAAAAACCAGTCGCACTTGCTATAGTGTTTGCATCACCTATTGCTGTTCCAAGGTTTGAAACTAAAGCTTGACCTGTTACTTCAGCACTTGCATCATCTGCAGTCACTTGACCCTCTTGAATAGTCATTGCTTGACCGGTTAATGTGCCAGTGTTAGCATCAGCTGCAACTGAGACTGTACCCAACGATAGAGGTAAAGTAGTTCCTACAAGAATACCACCTGTTGTAGCCTCTATTCCAACATTAACAAGGAATGTAGCTGGACTTAATGTTGCAAAAGGTGCTTCGCTAAAAGCTGTTAAAGTATCATGTGTAGAAGTAGCTAAGTTAAGGTTTAAATCAAAACCTGTTAGATTAATTTCTTGATTTGATGATTGTGTAAGTGTTCCTTCTGCTGCTGTTAAAGTTTGACCTGTTAGAGCAACATTTACTAAAGAAGATCCATTTGCTGTTCCTAAAGTAGAGGTTAAAGCTTGACCTGTTACAGAAACAGCTACATCTATACTAACGGTACCTGAATTTTCTTGAGCTGTTAATTGAATACCTGATGGATATGCAATGACATTTGAAAGTTCTGCACCGAAAGGTGTTTCTGAATATGCACTAACTCCTAGGGCCATGGATTAGGCTCCTGATTTAAGTTCTTCTATTTCTTTTTTAAGTTCTTTGATAGATTCAATTAACAAAGCAACAATTCTGTCATATTTAACAGCTTTGATACCATCTTCTCTTGTTGCAACTACTTGAGGTAAAACTTTTTCTATTTCTTGTGCAATAACACCTACGTCATTTTTTCTAACGAAATATTGGTCTTCACCACCGTGTTGTTTAATATAGTCCTCTGTCCAATCAAAAGTTACACCATTTATTTGGCTGACTTTTTCTAAAGGGTTTTCAATATTTTTAATATTTTCTTTTAAAGATTTATCTGAAGAATAAAAAGCAGTAATGTCGTTTGTTGCTCTTATTTCACCAGTAGTTCCTGAAGCTGCAGTTCCAACTCCAAAACTATCAAATTGAACATCATTACTTGTACCTAACCCTATAGAAGATCTTGCAGTAGCTCCAGTTTCTAAAACAAAATTAGAACCATCACCAACAATAAAACCTCCGTTAGTTACAGCTAAACCTGCAACGTCTTGAAGTTGTGCATCTAGCCTTGCATTAGCTACAGTTCCACTACCTAAGTTTGAAGCATTTAAATCTGTAAGAGCACTACCATTTAATGCTGGCAGTGTTGCGGGAAATCTAGCGTCTGGAACAGTTCCACTACCTAAGTTTGAAGCATTCAATGCTGTTAATGCAGATCCGTTAGCTGCGGGTAATGTAGCGGGAAATCTAGCGTCTGGCACCGTTCCCGAACTTAAATTAGAAGCATTTAAAGCAGATCCATCAATAAAATTACTATCATTATTAAAACCTGAAATAGCAATATTACCCTTAGTTAATTTCTTTTGAGCATTAGCAGCATCTACAACTGCAAAAAAATCTCCGTCAGCATCTGAAGTTGATGTTACTAGTTCTGATAAATCTACATCTACTTGATCTGCTTGAACGTCAATTAAATTTCCTGCGGCAACATTTAAAGTTACATCACCTGATGTTCCACCACCAGTTAAACCAGTTCCTGCTACAACAGAAGTTATATCTCCCACTGTTGGAGTTGCAAAAGTAACTGCTCCAGAACCATCAGTAGTTAAAACTTGGTTTGCAGATCCATCTGAGGTAGGTAGTGTGTAAGCTGAAAGAGCAAAATTAGATCCATCACCTTGAATAATTTTACCTGCGGTTGTTGCTAGTCCAGCAACGTCTTGTAGTTGAGCATCGAGTCTTGCGTTTGCAACAGTACCACTTGCAAGGTTACTTGCATTCAATGCTGTTAAAGCTGAACCGTTTGCTGCAGGAAGTGTTGCTGGGAATCTTGCATCAGGTACTGTACCAGAAGCTAAATTACTTGCATTTAAATTTGTTAATGCTGAACCGTTAACTGCCGGTAGTGTTGATGGAAATCTTGCATCAGGCACTGTGCCTGAAGTTAATTGTGTTGCGTTTAATGCTGTTAAGTTAGATCCATTGTTTGCAACAATGTTTCCACTAGCATCTAGTATTACTGATTTTGATGCAGGTAAAGTACAGAAAACATTTTTTGTGCCCGCTGCAAAATCTACCGCACTATCAGAATTTGATGATGATATAACAGTGGTTCTAGCTAAAGTGCCTGCTGCTACTGTCCCTAATCCAACTTCAAATTCAGCATTAACAGTATTTACAATTGCGTAATACGTTGTGTTTGTATTTCCAATTGCACTAGAAAATGTTTCAAAACCTGTTACTGCTCCTGCAAGAGTAAGTGTACCCGTGCCAGTAGTGGTAGAGGTTTCTTTAACTCTATCGTTTACGACTAACGCCATTTAATTCTCCTTAACCAGATATTCTTAATATAGCTGCTGCTGTAGTAAATGCTGGAAACTGAATTGTAAAAGTTCCTGATGTAGCTGTTTTATCTGCTCCAAAATCTAAAATTGCAACTGCTGCATTAGTAACTGCAGAAGATGTATTGTAGATCATTGCACCTCTAGCTGTCAACGTTACACCTGTGAATGATAAATCTGCAAAGTCTACAATTGCAACACCTGATGCAATTGAAGTATTTTGACCTGTTAATGGATCACCACCGGAAGCGTAAGTACCTGTATTTGCAACTTCACCAGAAGTTGTAAAAGAAGTTGTTGCTGAGTTTAGAGTTGCTGAAGAAGTATAGAGAGCTAGTTTAAATTTATCACCACTAGATGAAGAAAAATTTTGATCTCCTTCTAATAATTGTTTTTTAAACGCATTTGCGATTGCCTGTGTTATAGCCATAGTATATCTCCTTATTGTTTTCCTATTCGAGGAACACCTGCTTGATATTCATCTCGTCTTCGTCTTCCCATTTGTTCTATTGAGAATCCTTTGACGGCTTCAGAATATTTTTTATCATATAACTGGAGCATGTCAATGGGCCCTTTTAAAAAGCCATAAGCTTCTACTAGGCATGCATACAATAAACCGTTGGGAAAATTTTGACTTATGTATGTAGTAGTATTTGTAGCAGATAAACCAGGGTCTTTCAAGATATAGTTTAACTGAATTGTATAAGTAGCATCGGGTGTAGGGGCTACTACAATGTTTTGTTCGTCCCATAAGCTATAGTATTTAGGTACTCCAGTAGCTTCTGTAGGATTAAATTCCGACATAAAACTTGTATCTCTATATTGTAAAAAATCTCTGTTGTTTGGTTGAGAACTTCCATCTGAATCAATAATTTGAGCAGATCTAACAATTAATAAACCTGCAGGTCTTGAAATAAATCTATCTGAAGTAATTAAGTTAGCTGTTGCATATCTTCTGTTGTTATCTGAATCAACTTCTCTAAGAATTTTAAATTCTGCATTTTCTATAAATCCATTACAAATAGTATCAGTTAAAACATTTGAATCTACTTCTGTGTAGTCTCTAATTTTTTGTACTAATTCTGTGTATGTCATGCTCTATCATTAACAGGTCCAGCTAAACATTGGAACCCGCCTCCCGTTTCTATGCTACTTGCAGCACTGATTAAATTAAAAGTAAAACTGTTAAATTCTGTAACAGTTGAAGGTTGTCCCGCTTGTGCTACTACTGTTGGAACCATCGTTACTGCGTAAGCACCGTAAACTTTTGCTCCACTGGAGTGTTCACCTGCGGGTGTGTTTTTGGGAGTCTGTCCTCTAAAAGGAGCAGCTGTACCTCGAACACAATTCGATAAGACGTTTGCTGAATTACCATTGTAGTAAATAGTTTCAGTTTCATATAATCCAGATGTTGCATTTATTTTTTCAATTGCAATATATCCTTGACTAGGAAAAGCAGAAGAGTCTGTTAAAGTAATAGAAGTATCTGTTGCTGTAATATTTCCGTTTAAAGTAGTTTCTAATTGTAATGTAGAGATTGCAACTCCCCCTACAGGACTTTTAACATCATAGAATCTTATAAAGTCTCCATTTTGATAACCACTAAAAGGAAAGCTAACAGAAACTTGAGTAGAAGCATTAGTCATCGTAAAAGGATTAGTCGGTAAAAAATCTGTAGTTGGAAATTCTGTTCTTGCCGGTCTTGGATGTGGTAATCCTTGTGGATCAGCAGTGTAGGGTTTAGGTTCCAACTGAGGTTGTTTTGGTTCATATTCAGAAGTATGAACTCTTGCACCATTCCATTCCTTAACCATTTCTCTGTAAGGATATGCTAAACCTGATCGATCTGAAATAAATTTTGCGTATCTTCCTTTTGATAAATTTCCCATAATTATATACTCGGATAATAAGTTTTAGGTGAAATGTAGACACTAGCAGAAGAACCATCTTCTTCTAAAGCTCTAGCCAATTCATCTTCATAAATTAATTTTGTTTCTTGTATTCTTGGTTGTGCGTACTTCATAGATAGATAATAAGTTAAACCCGCAACCATGCAAGGTACAAATCTATAAGGTACATCTGTTGCATTAGTGTAAGCACCTGCATCTTGAATTCTTTTTTCATAATAAAAATTAATAACATCACCATTTTGAGAAGCGCCTGGCGTTAAATAAACAGTGATTAAAATGTGATCAATAAATCTTTGAACAAAGTATTGTGAGGGTTGTCCTGTAGCTGTTTTATTAGACAATGCCTGATATTGAGACCTATTTATTTTTTCTAAAGGCGAATCTACATTAGAGTTATTTCTGTACGAACACTCTAAAATTTCTGTAGCTTGATTTACAAAGTTAGTAACAGTATCTCCGCTTGAATGAGTAGCTGCAGTAGTTCCATTGACTCCACGTGTTACTCCCGTGAGCTCTAAATCACTAAACCCAGTGTAAGAAATATTTTCAGATCCTACGTTGATAGTACCTGTGGTTGGCATGTTATCTATAGAAGCTAACGTAATTCCTGTGGTAGCTGTTGTGGAGGTAATAGCTGCTGACAATGTAGATGTCACTCCATTAGAATTACCATCAGACGTTGCTCTAAAAATTTTATATTCGTTTTGACCATTTACTAAAGTAATATTAGTATTAGCTACTTCCCAAAAATGAAGACCTCTATTACCCCATTCCTGGAACATTATGTTTAACGATCTTCGAGCGGTTTTTAAATTATAGCCGCTCATGTCAAATTGACCAAGTCTGTTATAAGACTCTTCAATTATCTCGTCGATCGAAAACGTTTTGTCAAACGTTGTAGTGCCAGAAGTAGTATTGGCCATTTAATTACCCTGCTGTTAAACCTGCACCAGAAAATTTATCTGTTAATAATGTGTAAGCTGCAACGTTAGTTTTAGTTTTACAAAAAATTCCTTTTGGAAATAAAATTCCATCTTCTGGGAATGTAAAATTAATTACATCTCCATTTGGAACATCACCAATAAATAATGTAGTTCCAGTATTTGAAGTTGTTGTAAGCTCTAAAACACCAGCACCAACACCATCATTAGCAATAATAATACCTCGTAGTCTTATTGGTTGCGAAATGATAGCTGCAGCTCCTGCTGCGGCCGTGGATCTAGTTGCTTGTATATCACCTTTGCTTGCCATGTTTAATCTCCTTAAAATTTATATGTGGGGCCGAAGCCCCACATTAATTATTTATTACGCTGCAAATGCAAACGCACCAGTAACAGCTGCTGCTGCACCAGTGAATTCAGTTGCAATGTGCCATGTACCGTCTTCAAAACACATAAAAGCAATTTTGCTTCCAGTTGTAAACAAGTTTGTAGCTGCGTTAGCTGGTGTGTAAACTAATTGTGTTTCACCTGCTGTTGAAGTATCAAAAGTTACTTCATTAGCTGCTCTTGATTCAATTAAAGAACCTGTAGCAAAAACATCAGATCCTGCTGCATCAAAAGTTAAAGTTAAAACTCCGCCCGCTGTGTCTTTAGCTTGAACGTAAACTGCGATCGCACCTCTAGTTGCTGCTGGTAATGCTACAGCACATGCTGCTGCACCTGTGTAATTTACAGTTGCGATAATTCCATCAGCGATAGAAATATTTGCTGCTGTTGCTGTGTCAGCTAATAACAAACCAGTTAAGTCAGGCATACCTGAACTCATTCTAGTTGTAACTGCACCTGTTGTTGCGTTTTTTGTAGCCATTTGAAAGCCACCTTCAGAACGTACTGGTCCTGAAAAAGTAGTATTTGCCATATTATTATCCTCCTAGTTATTTGAATATCGTTTCTAGGCCATCGACTATACGCGTCGATATTCAATTTATGTATAGTGTATTTTTTATATACTAGTTTTTAATAGAGTGCAAGAGAGCCTGTAATGTGAATTGAATTTATTCAACGATGTAGCTTTTTTATTAAGTAGCTACTGAAACTTCTGGAGCTGCACCTTCTATGGTGTTTTGCTTGTGAGCAATCGCTGCTTCTTCCAGCTTGATCTTTGTGATGACTTCTTTAACTTTGTCATCAATTCTGACCATTTCAAGAGTGTATCTACCATTAGACAGATGCTCCTGTTCCCACTTCAACTCCAAGGACCTTTTTGCTTTGTATAGGTCTTGTATCATCTATAACCTCTTCAAAAGTTATTCTATTTTTCTTGTCGTCATAACTAACTCCAAGATCTTCCCATTTTATACTTTTATCTCCTAGTTTGTCAAGTATAGCATTTTCTACACTTTTAGCATTATCTTCAGCTAACACAGTAAATTTAGCGTGATGATTATAGGCCCAAATATTAATGAAAAGTTTTTTCATGAGTTTTTCTTTCTTATTTTGTAATTGAGGCGGGATTGTGTCCCGCCTCAAAATTATCTATTAACTTACTCCAGGAGAACCGAAGATTCCTCTAAAGTCAGACACACCAAATTGGTATCTTTCTCTAGCTTTAAATCTTAAGTTTCCAGTGTCGAAGTCACCTTCCATAGCTGTTTTGATTGGTGTTCTAACGAAATGTTTCATTCCGTTTGGAACATCAGTGATAAGGAAGAACGCGTTTGGATCAGTTAAGAAATTGTTCACTCTGTAACCTTGAGGAACCATTCCCATTGATCTAACTGCGTTGATATCATTATCAGCAGTTTGAACTCTGCCTTCTGATTTCATCAATCTTTCAGCTTGGAATTGTAGCGCAGAAGGAACAATCATTTTTGTTGCTTTCGCTGCAATTTTTAAACCTCTTTCATCAGTAAACGCTGCAATGTCAATAAGAGATTGCTCTAATGAAGTTTCGTTTAAGTCCGCTGCTGTAGATAGAGTGTTTGCCACTGTACCAGCAATAGTTGGGTGATTAGTTGCAAATAAATTGCTACCATCTCCAGAAGTGAAACCACCTCCAAAACCATTAATCAAAGGATTAACAGCTTTAACTTGCTTAGTATTTGCCATACTTCTAGCTAACGCTTTAGTGTATCTGCTTGACAGTCTGTCATACAGGTTATCTTCCACCGCTTCCTCAGTAATAGCGAAGGCAAGAGCCACAGTTTCCATAGTGTATCTTGCAGTGTAAGTTTCTTGAGCATTGTCAAAAACTACACCTGAACCTTCAGGTTTTACTTGAGCATTAGCGAATCCAGATAACATAACTTCCTCTTCGAAAGCTCTGTCTGAAGTTTCTGTCGCGTAGATCTCAGCATGTTGGTTTTCGTATCTTTTGTATTCCAAGCCGAACAGTGCGTTCAAACCTGGCTCTAGTTCTTTAACTAGTTGTCCTCGTGATATAGCCATAATTTAATCTCCTATTCTGCTATTATACTCCAGCTGTACCTTTTAAGAAGTGCTCATTGATCATTACAACAAAGTTAACATGCGATGCAGTTAAATCATTGTTCTTAATGTCTTTTGAAACTCCAACTACTCTTAGCTGTCCACTAGCTGTCGACGTAGTCGAGTCATCTAGTTCAACACCTGAAAGGTAATCGTGAGAACTTCCTGCTGCATAAGTGATGTCATAATTCATGAAAACATCAGTTTGTGCAGAAGCTGTTGTGTTGTCTGATTGAATCTCAAATCTCTCGTAAGGATCTGAAGATACAAAGCCTACGATATCTGTTGCAGTGTTACTTGCATTCAGATGGTTCGCAAACGTTGGTTTTGATGTATCGGCTGCTGTAAAGAAAACACCATTTAGGGATCCTAGTAAAGTATCACCTGCTGCCGCTACTCCGATAGTTCCAGTAGCTAACGCTTTAACTGGATCTTGACCGTAGATAGCTGTTGCAGAAGCTGCAATACTAAATTCCGCTAAACCTTGGTTGTCTCTATTTTGACCGATTTTTCCTATTGCTCTTAAGCCGAAAGGACTATCTTGGTTTGCCATAGTTTTTCTCCATTGTTTAATTTAAATGATGAACTAGAAATTGTTAAAAAACTTATTTCTTCGTACCACCAAAAGTTACACGAGTATTTCTATCAACACTGATAGGCATACTTGGATGCTCTTCCTTTAAGAGATCGTTGTCGAAGGCACTTTCGTTCTCCTGCGCTTGCTTACGATAGTAATCAGCGTATTGTTGTGCGATCTCTACAGGTACTCTAGCGAGCACTAGGCCACCTTGACCGATCACTCCCTTGTACTTACCGTCTTCCACTACAGCATAGTCTGTTTCATTATATTCATCGGCTCTTACTAATTCAAAGCCAGATCTTATTCTGCTTTGTACGTTTTTAGAATCGTCGAATCCCATAGACTCAGCTCTTAGCCATCTGTGGACATATCCTGCCGGTGCAGGGGGTGCATCTAATAAAGATGGTGGAGACCAGACTTTTGGTCGAGATGTTTTTTCTCTAGTCTGACTCGCACGTGAAGTTTTTTGATCTTGATT
>Ga0114932_10002857_pt1 | contig 17607 bp, 23 predicted proteins | sample 2SBtaG_2_FD_87286 | JGI IMG/M metagenome (GOLD analysis project Ga0114932, IMG submission 87286) | Deep subsurface microbial communities from Kolumbo volcano to uncover new lineages of life (NeLLi) - 2SBTROV12_ACTIVE470 metaG | ecosystem: Environmental > Aquatic > Marine > Volcanic ... | reverse complement strand
TGTTAAATGTCCAAACTCAAAAATCCATTTTAAGTTATGGTTCTGGAGGCGATGTTTTTAGATTCATCGAAGAAGGAACTCAACTAGTGGAAATTGAAGATGGAGTTGGTAATAATGAGCCAGTGACTTACGCAACACGAACAGCTATTGAAGCTGCCGTGTTGGAATTAATCAACCAAGGACACGTAAGAGGTTTTTGGGAAATAGAGGGGTATAACGAAAATGAATAAACTTTTAAGTATAGTATTACTATTGTCGACAGGATTTATTTTCGCACAGGCCACTGACGATAACGAAGTAAAAATCACTCAAGTTGGTGATACTTTAAAACTTTATATCGACCAAATAGGATTTGGTAACAAAATTGGGGGAGATGACGGTTCATCCGGTTCATTATCTTCAATGACACTTACTGGTTCTACATTGGATTTTGATATAGATTTTTTAGGTAACTCCAACAAATTGTATGGACCATTTGAAGCAGATAGTTATAATCTAATACTAAATGTTACAGGTGATACAAACACTTTTGATTGGGATGTTGGATACGTTGGGTCTTCAGACTCAGGTGACATTAATTTTGTCATCACAGGCGATTCTAACACTTTTGATATCGACCAAGGTTATGTTAATTCAGCAGAATTTTTAAATGCTGATTTAGTATTACAATCTGGTTCTTCAAGTAATGTTTTTGACATTGATTGGGAAGCAGATAACATTGTGTGGAATTTAGATATTGACGGAACTAGTAACAATATTAAAACGTTACAAAATGATGGCGAACCTAGTTTGACATTAGTATTAGACGGAGATGGTGCAGATATTGATATTAATCAATTATCAGGAACATGTGCAACTACAAGTACTAGTTGTGTAAGTCCAAATGCTGTCATCGACCTTAACGTTGATAGTGAGAATGCAATCATTCAAATTAATCAAAAAGATTCGTCTAGCGATTCTTAGTAATTTATTAGTCAGTGGGGTTGTTTTAAGCAACCCCATTGGTGATGTTGTTGAGCAAACCGGAAATGGTTACTTAACAAGAAACTCAGAACAATTAAATAATAGTGTAGGAACAGAGATACTTCTCAAAGACGAAGCACAAACATTCAATGGTAGAATGAAAATTGTCTTCTTAGATGACGAAGTTCTCGATATGACTGAACACACATATGCTTACATCGATGAAGCATATTATGACCCAGACCCAAATCTTTCTAAAATGTCAATTCAAATGGTTCAAGGAACTGCAAGATTCACTTCTGGTCTAGGTAATCGTATCAAAAAGAAAAACATTAATGTAACAACGCCTACTGCTCAAATTACAATTAATGGAACCGATTTCACAACAACCATAGACGAACTCGGAAGAAGTTTAGTGATATTATTACCTGATGAAGATGGTTCATCGTCAGGAGAAATAGTCGTAACAAACAATGCAGGTAGTGTAACTCTAAATGAATCTTATCAGGCTACAATGGTATCGACACTAGATACGCCTCCATCAAATGCTATGACAATCAATAACATCACACCAAACATGATTGATAATATGTTTATCGTCAATCCACCACCAGAAGTCAAACAACAAATGGAAGATTCCTATAGAGACGAACAAAACGAAGACCAAGGAATATTAGATGTAGACTTTTTAGAATTTAACGAACTCGAATCAGATGCATTAGCAGATACAACAGAAGACTTAGAATTTTCAGAATTAGATATAGACTTCCTAGACGTAGATTTCTTAGTCGATTTATTAGACGTTGTAGAAGAATTGGTTCGAACAGAAAACAAACTTAGAGATGTTCAGCAAACATCAGGCTCTGGAGACGTAGAACTTCTTGGTGCTTCATTAGGATTTAATAAAGATTCACAATACAATGTATTTCAGAGAGATGGCGACTTAGTATTTTTTAGAAATGTAAATGGTCTCATAGAAATTATTATAGCAAACGGTAGTTCAGGTTCGTTGGAAACAATAACAGATAGTTACTCGGGTATTATACAATTTGGTAATGGTGACAAAAATATTGAAATCGTTATAAGACAACAATAAATAGAGTTATGGGAAAACTAGGACCAATTCTTTACATATTTGTTTTGATAGGCATATCTTTGTCATCAAATGCAGATGATAATCACGTTCACGTAGAACAAGTGAATGGTGGTGATAATTTGGAATTACAAATTGACCAAATTGGTTATGATAACTTAATAAAGTTTTCTACAGACCATCAAAACAATACTATGGAATTTTTGCAACAAGGTAATGCTATGTATATTGGTTGGACTGATACATGGGGTTCAGGTTATAATTGGGGTGGTGACTTAGACGGATATAATAATGATATCATAGTCAAACAAAAATGTTCTGCTTCAAGTTGCAACGATAATGATTTCGGATTTCATATTTGGGGTAACTATAATGAAGTTGTCTTTGGTCAAGGTTTCGAAATAAACAATTCACTTACGCCTGAATGGTCATATGATGGTAACGAACCTGGTGGAAACTATGTAAGATTAGACATACATGGTGATTACAATGATTTCAAAGGAAGTCAGAAACAAGATTCTGATACAATATATCATTCAATGACATGGAACATTTACGGCGATTACAACGATGTTTTCACAAAACAAATGCAGAATGGAGACAAGACACTTACAGGCACAATCAATAGTGATTACAATATAGTATCAGTTGTTCAAAAGAAAAATGGTGCCCATACTGCAACAATCAATTTAAGTGGCACTGAACCAACAACATTAAACTTAACACAAACAGGCACTACTGCACAAACTTATAATCTATCACAAACTTGTTATACGACTGGTGGTTGTAGTGTATCAGTAACCCAAGGAAACTAGGAGTTATTTTGAGTGACAAAAAGAGATTTTACAACTTCAGTAAGACTGCCTTACCAAGATGCAATTGCTTTTGTACTCAAGACTATGGATTATCATCTACTGATGGCTATCAAATCGACTGATATACATCACAGAGAATTTCATAACAAACAACATCGTAGACTCAAAGAATGGATGATTGATATGAAAGAGTATATAATAGAACTAGAAGAGTCAAATGTATAATTGGAAAACGGTATTAGGAACGATTGCTCTTTTAGTAGGTCTTAAAATTTGGAATCCTTACTTCATAGAAAATATATCATGGTCATGGTTCGATTGGTTACATCAACAAGAAGAAAAGGTTCACGTACAAGATATTGTCTTGGTAGACATAGATGAAAAGTCAATAGAAAAGTATGGTCAGTTTCCTTTTCCTAGAAACATATATTCAGATATCCTTTTAAATACTGACCCTAGTTTAACTCACGTTTTTGCAATCAAGTTTGCTCAGTCTGATAGGTTTGGAGGAGATAACGCATTTGCTTACGCATTAGAAAATCGTCTAACTATTCTCTCTAGTTCTCCAACAAATCAATTAAACACAGGTTCTTCGCCCTATGTTCCTACAACCGTTTTTGGTGGAGGAGATATTGAAAATTCTATTTGGAAATTTGATGGAATTTCATCGCCAATACCTTTACTCGAAAATGCTTCATGGGGTGTTGGTGTTTCAACTGCAACGCCTAGTGTGACTGATACAGCAAATTTTGATGGTACAACTCGTTCAGCACCACTTTTAGTATCTGCTAACAAAGTAGTTTATCCTTCTCTTGCATTAGAGACATTAAGAACAATATTTGACCAAGGTAGTTATCAAACAAAAGTAACTGAAGAGATAGGCATAGAATGGATTAGAATGGGCAAACAACCTCCAATCGAAACTACGCCAACAAGTGATGTTATGATTAGTTATTGGAATAGTTTCGATAGAATATCAGCTAGTGAATTACCTCAAAGTAATCTTACAAACAAGGTTTTAGTATGGGGTCTGACTGCTGAGGGATATAATAATCCAGTTTCAACTCCAGTGGGTGTATTGTATCCCCACGAAGTTCAAGCAAACCTAATCCAAACCGTCTTGCAAGAAGTTCGTATACAACAATCCTACTATCTTGAATTTCTCGAAGTTGTTCTTCTTCTGATAGTCCTTCTAGGAATATTGGCAGCGGTCTACAAACTTCCCACAGCCTTTTCGGCGATAGTGAGTCTAGGTATTGTTGGGCTTCAATTGGGTGGGGGTTATTATATTTGGATTTCTGAGTACGTTCTTTTCGATACTTTCTTGTCATCGATGTCCTCCGTGATTGTTTTCGGACATGCATCTTTCAACAAATACTATAAAACATATCAACTCAAAGAACAAATTAAGAAGCAGTTCCAAAAGTATTTATCTCCTGACATGGTTGAGGAACTTCAGAAAGACCCTAGCAAACTCAAGTTGGGTGGTGAACGCAAAGAAATGACATTCATGTTTATGGATATATGTGGGTTCACACCAATCTCAGAAGCATATAAAAACAGAGATGACCCGGAAGGATTAGTAGAACTCATCAATAAGTTTCTGGATATGCAAACAAAAATCATTATAAATAATAGAGGCACCATAGACAAATATATGGGCGATTGCATTATGGCATTTTGGAATGCACCACTTGATTGTGAAGACCATGCCGAACTTGCAGTGAAATCAGCTCGAGAAGCACTAGAAGCCACAAAGAAACTTAATGAAGAACTTGCTCCTCTCAATCTACCTCCTATTAATGTCGGCATCGGCATTAGCACAGGAGAATGTATTGTCGGAAACATGGGGTCAGAAATACGATTTGACTATTCCGTCATTGGAGATGCCGTCAACCTCGGGGCTCGACTCGAAGGCCAAACACGAAATTATGCTGGGGTGGACGTGCTGTTATCGGAACGAACTTATCAATGCAGTCCGTCTAGAGCATTCACTGAAGTCGATAGAATACTCGTTAAAGGCAAATCAGAAAAAGTTCGGATTTACACCCCAATATTGGATTAATCGACCAGTAGAACCATATCTATGGTACACATTTTGGGCATTACAAATTTCAGATGTTTGGTCAACACAACGAGGAATGGATTATGATTGTGTTTTTGAAGCAAATCCTCTTTTACCTGAAGTTCCCCATAGAGACAGATTAATCTTACATAAGTTAATTTTTCTAACTCCTTTTGATACTTTGTATGACGAAAGGGTATTAACTAATGGTGAAATGATTTTTCCTTTGTTATTGTCAGGATATGTTGTTGAGAATAATTTTAGAGTTATAGACCGTGCAAAACAAAGGTGCCAGAAACGATAAATATCATTATTAAATTATGGAGATATTATGCCTATAAAATTTGGAAAAACATCGAAGCAAATTGACCGTGCCACTAAAAAGGTCACAATTGTTCATGAGTATATGAAGTGTAAATCAACGCAAGAGTTGATAGAAGCATATAATAAGCCAGTGAAACCTAAACTCAGACAAAAGGTCAAAAACGAACTTGTAAGAAGAACCAAAAAAGGTCTTGCAAATATCGTATTTAACTAGTATAATTACTAAATACTTATGTAACAATAATGTTACAATAATGTTACGAGTAAGTCACATTGAGAAAGTAGGGTAAAACCGAAGTCCAGTTGAACTTAAAGTAGCAACATAACAGGAGATAGATATGCTTAAATATGCATTAGTGTCTGCCTTGTTTTTAGTCGGATTTGCACAGGCAGAAAATCATTTAGAAAAATCCGATGTGAATAAAATAATTGTAATGAAGTCTAACGAAATCTTTTTCGAATTAAAAAACGAAGAATGGTATAAAGGCGACATCATTACACCCGATTGTCTTAGAGGTAAAATATACTTTGACTCAGACAAAACAATTCATGACTCTTATAAATTACAAACTAATAATGGGTTTAAAACTTGTCAATTCACTACATTAGAAAGAATTGCATAAAACCCCTTGATTTTTTTGAATTAGTTCATATATAATATATAAATACTAGTGTTAATAGATAACAAACCAATTTCTTGGTAGCAACTATTAACACTATTCGATGCCCATAAGGGGTCGATAATTAAACTTGCTATTAAAATAGGAGAAAAATTATGACAAGTATAGACGCTTTTGGTCGATTCAGACCATTTTCAATTGGATTCGATAGACTCTTCGATGATATGGAGAGAATATCAAATCATTCAACTAACTTCCCACCTTACAATGTGATTAAATCATCTGATGATTCATATCTCATTGAGTTGGCTGTTGCAGGATTTAATAAAGAAGAACTTAGTATTGAGTTCAAAGATTCGATTCTGACCGTAAAAGGTGACAACACTACTAGACAAGAACTAGAGTTTGTTCATAAAGGCATTTCAGAAAGAAACTTTGTAAGAAGTTGGACACTAGGTGACCACGTCAAAGTTAAATCTGCTGAAGTAGTTAACGGCCTTTTAGTTATTTCTTTAGTTAAAGAAGTACCAGAAGAAGAAAAACCAAAAATTATTAAAATAAAATAAAAAAACCCCTTGAGGTTTATATTAGTTTTTAGTAATATGGATGGTGCGAGATTAGTTTAATGCAAAACGCTTAACTACCAGTTAAGAGATGTCTGTTCGAAGCAGACATCTCGCTCCAATTTTCTAGAGGATTATATTATGATAAATGTGGGTGACAGAATTCCTGAAGTACATATGCCAATCAGAGTTGATGGCGATTGGGTACTTTTAAATACAACAACACAATTTGAAGGCAAAAGAGTTGTAATCTTTGCATTACCAGGTGCCTTTACTCCAACATGTTCTTCGTTTCAATTACCTGGATTTGAAACAATGTTTTCTCAGTTTCAAGAAAAAGGTATCGATGAAATTTACTGCTTGTCAGTAAACGATTCATTTGTTATGAATTCTTGGTTTGAAACTCAAGGCGTACAGAACGTCAGACCATTACCAGACGGAAATGGTGAGTTTACAGAACTCGTTGGTGCTTCAGTCAAGAAAGCGAATGTAGGTTTTGGTATACGTTCATGGAGATATGCGATGGTTATCAATGACAATGTGGTCGAACAGGTCTTTGCAGAAGACGGTTTTGGCGATAACATTGAAAATGACCCATACGAAGTATCAACACCAGAGAATGTATTAGAAAACTTATCTAATTAAAAACCCCTTGTTTTAACCCAAGTCATATAGTATTATGGACTTGGGTTTTTTATATGCTTAAATTAGAAACAAAAGATGCAGAATACGTTGCTCAGATTTTTATAGATTATTATGAAAATTTTGACCGTATTGATGATTATCTAAGAAAAGTAAAATTAGAACGAGTTGCAGAAATGCCAACTCCGTTATTTGGCATGGGTCCAGAAGATGACATGTTTGACGATTTCACTATGTCGCCTCAAGATATGGAATTTGAATGTCGAGTATTGTCAAATGAGTTATATGATAATTATCTTGAGATAGTTACTTCACACGCTGTTGAAAAATCAATTCCTGGTAAAACTCTAAAGTGGGTAGTCTATGAAAAGAACACAAACAAAATTGTAGGTTTCATTCGTTTTGGTTCACCAACAATCAATTCAAAACCACGTAATGTTTTTTTAGGTAAACCTCTTGCTACTACAGATAAAGATATTATGAAACGCTTTAATGATTCTACAATTATGGGATTTAATATAGTGCCAACCCAACCATTTGGTTTCAATTATCTTGGTGGTAAATTACTTGCAGGTATTTGTTGTTCACATTTAACAAGAAGAACTCTTAGAGATAAGTATGATTCAGAATTTTGTATGTTTGAAACAACATCATTGTATGGTTCATCTAAATCTTCTTCAATGTATGATGGTATGAAACCATTTCTAAGATACATTGGCAATACAATATCAGATTTTGTTCCTTCAATTAATGATGAAAAATATCATCATTTAAAAGATTGGTTTGAAAATCAAAATAATGGTCGACCATTAGTACATGATGATGCATCAAGTAGAAAACTAAAAACACAAACAAAAATGATTAGTATCATTAAGAATAGTTTAAAGGGTAATCCAAAACTAGAAACGTTTAATAAATGTTTTAAAGATGCAAAAAATCTAACAGAACAAAAACGTCAATATGTTTCTACATATGGTTACGAGAACGTTCCTGATTACCTAAATATGAAGACTGATACATTAATCAAAAAAGAAAATTTTGATAGATATGAATTCGATAGTATCGTTACATGGTGGAAAAAACATGCAACAAAACGATTCAATAATCTCAAAGAACAAGGCAGATTAAGAAACGAACTAGAAGTCTGGTCTAAAAATGCCGACATAGATATAATAAGATGAGTAAATTAAACGAAGTTTATAGAGTGGTAGAAAATCCATTAGAAGAACAAGCAGGAATAGAACTACTGCAAGGAGAATTTGATGGACTTGTTTATCAGTACGACAAAGTACAATTTGTTGATGGTAAACCTGAAGTTAATTTTAACAGACAAATTAGAAGATTACCAAAGGGTGTTGAAAAAACGGAAGAGAACGTTAATAAAATTCTAAATAATAAAGAATTACATAACCTCATGGGTGACATATTATTAGAATTACTAGAGGAGCAAATAAAAAACGATGAACTTAGAGAAACTAAAAGAGCAGATTAAAAGACACGAAGGTGAAGTCTTAGAAATATACAAAGATTCACTTGGTTACCTCACATTTGGGGTAGGGCATTTAGTCAGAGAAGATGACCCGGAGTTTGGTCAACCAGAAGGTACACCAGTCAGTCAAGAGAGAGTAGACGAAGTCTATGAATATGACTTCGATAAACATTTAGTTGAAACAGAACATGTTGTTGGTAAAGATGTATTTGATAATCTACCAGCAGAGATTCAAGAAGTATTAGTTAACATGTGTTTTAATCTAGGCGGAACTAGACTAGGCAAATTCAAGAATATGTTGAATGCAGTTGAAGACCATGATTGGGAAACAATGGCAGTTGAAATGGAAGATTCTCGTTGGTTTAAACAAGTTGGTAGACGTTCAATTGAATTGCAGGAGATAGTTAGAAATGTATAAACCAATGCCCGGTTTTGTAACAAAATGTGTTAGACTCAATACAGGAGAAGTTTTAATGGGTTTTGTTCAAACATTAAAGAACGGAGATGTTCACATAGTTGAACCTCAAATAGTTTTAACTATTGCAGAAGGCGGTAAAATGGAAGTTAACTTTGCACCATGGATTCCTTATGCAAAAGAATATGAATTTATAATAGCAAAAGATAGTGTTCAAACTATCTTCGAACCAAGACCTCAACTCGAGACAAATTTCAAAAATCAAACAGGAAATAATGTCAGAGGCCAAGTAGCAAAAGGATAAAAATGATGAAAGACATGACAGGCGATATTTTAAAATCAGTTGTTGCACATGCAGACGGACATATAGCAAAGCATAAAACAAATGTTTTAGTTCAATGTAAAAACTCAGTAGGTGTTGGAGAACATTCAGACCATATAGAAACAATTGAAAAAGAATTAGAACAAATTGCACATTATCAAGATATTAAAGATATGGTTGCAAAACATTTTTCAGATTATACCGATAAGTCCCTTCTCAACGAATAGTCTTTGTAGTATAATAACTACATGGATTTTTATACAAACGTTTGTCGCAGTCGTGACAAGATTCTAGTTCAAGGTTATCAAGGCAATATAAAGAAAAAGATTGCTGTAGCTTATAGACCTAAACATTTTATTCTTTCAAAACGAGGTCAAACTCCTTATAAATCGCTTGATGGTCGACCACTTGAAGTTGTCGAACTCAACTCAATGGGCGGTGCAAGAAAGTTCCGTGAGAAATATGAAGGTGTTGAAGGCTTTGAGATTCATGGTTACGACAGATATGTCTACACATATATCTCAGACAAGTTTCAAGGTGACATTCAATGGGACTTCAACAAAGTAAAAATTGCTACACTCGATATCGAGTGTGAGTGTGAAGATGGTTTTCCAGAACCAATGCTTGCATCTGAAAAAGTTAATGCAATCACAATCAAACCATTCAGAAAAGAACCACAAGTTTTTGGCATTGGAGAATGGAATCACAATCAAAATTTAACGTATCACAATTGTAAAAACGAATTCGATTTATTACAAAAGTTTATAAAATACTGGAGAACAGAATGGTTTGACATCGTTACAGGTTGGAATGTAAACTCATTCGATATTACCTATCTTTGTAATCGTATCGACAGACTCATGGGTGAAGATGAACATAAAAAGTTATCACCATGGGGTCAATCTAATGTTCGTGAATTCACTACAATGGGATATCAGAAACAACAAGTATTTGATTTACTTGGTGTTAATATCATCGACTATCTTGAAATGTATCGTAAGAAAACATTTATCAATCAAGAATCATATAAACTAGACCATATTGCTCACGTAGAACTAGGAAAAGGTAAACTTGATTACTCAGAGTATGGTTCACTACACACATTATATAAACAAGACTATGCAAAGTTCCTAGAATACAATGTTCGTGATGTTGTTCTTGTTGAAGAACTCGACAACAAACTAGGATTCATGGAGTTGGTGATGTCTCAAGCTTATACTGCAAAGTGTAACTACTCAGATACATTTGGCATGGTGAAATATTGGGAAACTATCATCTATAATTTCTTAAAAGAACAAGGTATACAAACACCACCACAAAGACTCAAGACAGGTAACGACAAGAACAAACCAATTGTTGGCGCATATGTAAAAGAACCACTTGTCGGTGGTCATAATTGGGTTATGTCGTTTGACTTAAACTCTCTATATCCACATATCATTATGCAGTATAACATTTCGCCTGAGAAACTTGTTAAAGGCAATCGTCAAGATGTCAACATTGATAGACTTCTTGATAAGAAATGTGATTTATCATACTGCAAACAAACAAATACTGCTGTTGCACCAAATGGTGTTTTATTTTCACGTGAAAAACAAGGCATGTTTCCTGAACTCATGGAAACTTTCTATGAAGAAAGAAAAGAATGGAAGAAAAAAATGCTTGAGTATCAAAGTGAGAGACAAACAACGCAAGATGTGAAACGTAAGAGAGAACTCGATACACTTATCAAACGTGCATACAACAATCAACAGGTTCGTAAGATTGCATTAAATTCTGCTTATGGTGCCATGGCAAACCAGTACTTTGCTTTCTTTAGTATTGACCTTGCCGAAGCAATTACAATGTCAGGTCAGTTAATTATTAAATGGGCTGAGAAAACTGCAAACACATATTTAAACGAACTTCTCAAAACAGAGAACGAAGATTATGTCATTGCAATGGACACTGATTCAATTTATCTTTCAATGGATAAATTTGTACAAAAAGTATTTCCTGAAGATACACCAAAAACAAAAATTATAGACTTCTTATCAAAAGCAGAATCTAAAATCGAAGAAGCTCTTGCAGATGGTTTCAAAGACCTTGCAGAATATACTAATGCATTTCAACAGAAAATGGAAATGGGTAGAGAAGTCATTGCAGACAGAGGTATTTGGACTGCAAAGAAAAGATACATTCTGAATGTACATGACAACGAAGGAGTCAGACTCAGAGAACCTAAACTAAAAATGATGGGCATCGAAACTGCAAAGTCATCAACGCCTCAATGGGTGCGTAACAAACTAGAAGAAGCATTAAATGTGGTTATGAATAAATCAGAACAAGATTTATGGGAGTTTGTTGAAACAACAAGAAAAGAATTTAGAACATTAACTCCAGAAGAAGTTGCTTTTCCTAGAGGTTGTAAAGGGTTAATACAATATCAAGATAGTACAAATATCTATGCTAAAGGGACACCAATTCATGTCAGAGGTTCTCTTCTATATAATAATCTATTAAATAAAAGAAATTTAGATATGAGATACGAAACAATTAAAAATGGCGAAAAAGTTCATTTCACATATCTTACATTGCCGAATCCAATCAATGAGAATGTGATTTCATTTACTACAAGTTTACCAAGAGAATTTGATTTACATAGATTCATAGATTATGATATGCAGTTCGATAAATCATTTGTTGAACCATTAAAGAATATTGTTCAACTTATTAACTGGAATGTTGAACCAGTCGCATCGCTTGATTCTTTCTTTGGATAAATAGAAGCATGGCATATAGTAAAAAAGTGGTTGATAGATTTGAAGACGTTTTAAAAAATCCTAAATCTCATGGCGTAGGCCGATTTGACCCAAAAGACCCAAACGTAGCAACAGGATTAGTTGGTGCACCAGCATGTGGTGATGTAATGAAACTAGATATCAAACTTAATCCTGATACAGATGTAATTGAAGACGTTAAATTTAAAACTTATGGTTGTGGAAGTGCTATAGCATCATCAACAATGTTCGTTGAAATGCTTAAAGGCAAAACAATTGATGAAGCAAAACAAATAAAAGATAAAGAGATTGCAGAAGCACTTGAATTACCACCAATTAAATTACATTGTTCTGTTCTAGCAGAAGAAGGTATCAAAAGAGCAGTTGAAAATTGGGAAGAAAAAATAAAACATAGAAAACATAACCAACTATATCCTGAAAATGGACTCTAATCATGTATGAATATAAAGTAAAAATAGTTAAAGTAGTAGACGGCGACACGGTAGATGTAGATATCGATTTAGGTTTCGGTATGACGTATAAAAAACAAAGAGTGAGGATGAAAGGTATCGATACACCTGAAAGTCGAACAAGAGACTTAGTAGAAAAACAATTCGGTAAATTATCCAAAAAACATTTAAAAGAAATGTTATCAAATGCAGAACAAGTAACACTGATATCACATGACAAAGGCAAATTTGGTAGAATTTTAGGAGATTTATATTGTTGGGATAATGTTGGTCATCCATCTTATGAAACGAAATATTGTGTAAATGCACAAATGATTGAAGAAAATATGGCAGTTGTTTATGATGGTCAGTCAAAAGAAGATATAGAAAAGAATCATTTAGAAAATAGAAAAATCCTTCAAGAAAAGGGATTAATCGAGATACAAGGAGAACTTAGCGTATGATAGTTTCGTTATTAGATTGTATCTATCTTGGTTTATTTGTTATTGTGTTTGGTTTCATTATTCATATGGAAACCCAACTTAAAATGCTTCTCGAAATGATGAAAGAGCATGTGAAGACAGATAGATTATGTGACCTCAAAAAGTCACTTGAAGAATAATATAACTAGTGTTATACTAGTTGTATAAAAATTATGAGAGGTGTGAATTATGTCATTTATAAAAGACTTAGTCAAAGCATCGGGTAATGAATATGCAAATATTGTTTCCGATGGTGTGGCAGCTGGCGATGTAGATTCATTTGTAGATAGTGGTTCTTACATTTTCAATGCCTTATTATCAGGTTCACTATACGGTGGACTTCCTAAAAACAAAATAACAGCAATTGCAGGTGAGTCTGCTACAGGTAAAACATTTTTTGCCTTAGGAATGTGTAAACAATTCTTAGAAGACAACAAAGATGCAGCTGTTATCTACTTCGAATCTGAATCTGCTATCACAAAAGAAATGATAGAAGAAAGAGGAATCGATTCAAACAGAGTGGTAATTGTGCCTGTAGTTACCGTTCAAGAATTCAGACAACAGGCAATCAGTATTCTTGACAAATATCTAGAAACAGACGAGTCAGAAAGACCTCCAATGATGTTTTGTTTAGATTCTCTTGGTATGTTATCAACTACTAAAGAGATTGAAGACACAGCAGCAGGTAAAGAGACAAGAGATATGACTCGAGCTCAGATAGTCAAAGGTGCATTTAGAGTATTGACACTAAAACTTGGTCGTGCAAAAGTTCCTATGATTGTAACTAATCATACTTACGATGTAATCGGTTCAATGTTCCCACAAAAAGAAATGGGTGGTGGTTCAGGACTTAAATATGCAGCTTCTTCAATCATCTATCTCTCAAAGAAAAAAGAGAAAGAAGGTACAGAAGTTATTGGTAACATCATTCATTGTAAGAATGCTAAGAGCAGACTTACCGTTGAAAACAGAATGGTTGATGTAAGACTAACCTATGACAAAGGTCTAGATAGATATTATGGTCTATTAGATTTAGCTCTCTCATCTGGTGTCTTTAAAAAGTCATCAACAAGAGTTGAACTACCAAATGGTAAAACAGAATTTGGTAAAACAATTAATAATAATCCTGAAAAATACTTTACAGAAGAAGTAATGGAAAGATTAGAATTAGTAGTGAATAGTTATTTTAAATATGGAAACAAGAATAGAACAGACGATACTGAAGAATCTGATTCAGTCTGAAGAGTATACACGTAAAGTAATACCTTTTCTCAAATCAGAATATTTCACCGACTCATCGGAACAATTACTCTTTAATTTAGTTAAAGAGTATTTCGATACTTATACTAAAAATCCAACCGTTGAAGCACTTCTCATAAATCTAGATAAATCAATCAATGTCAATGACAAAACGATTGGTGAATCTCAACAACTATTGGAGAAATTAAGTGCCGATACCGATGAGTCACCTTTTGAATGGGTAGTTAATGAGACAGAACAATGGTGCAAAGATAGAGCAATCTATCTAGCAGTTATGTCATCTATTGATGTCATTGATAAGAAGTCTCAGAGGTCAACAGGTGAGATACCAGAATTACTCAAAGATGCTCTCTCTGTATCATTTGATACTCACATCGGTCACGATGTTATTGAAGATGCAGATGAAAGATTTGACTTTTATAACAAAGAAGAAGAAAAGATTCCTTTTGATTTAGAATACTTTAACAAGATTACGAAAGGTGGTCTTCCAAACAAAACATTGAACATTTGTCTTGCAGGTACAGGTGTTGGTAAATCTATGTTCATGTGTCACCAAGCATCGTCTTGTTTACTCATGGGTAAAAATGTTTTGTATCTCACAATGGAAATGTCAGAAGAAAAGATTGCAGAAAGAATTGATGCAAATACTTTGAACATTCCAATTAAAGATATACCAGAATTATCAAAGAAACAATTCTCAACAAAGATTGATAGATTAAAAAACAAAACAAATGGTAAACTGATTGTCAAAGAATATCCAACTGCATCTGCTCATGTTGGTCATTTCAGACATCTATTACAAGAACTCGATATCAAGAAAGATTTTCAACCAGATATTATCTTTATTGATTATCTAAACATTTGTGCATCGTATCGTATTCGACCTGGTGCTGGTGCAAACTCTTACACACTTGTAAAAAGTATTGCAGAAGAACTTCGTGGTCTTGCAGTTGAGTTTGATGTGCCTATTGTCAGTGCAACACAAACTACAAGAAGTGGTTATGGTTCAACAGATATTGGTCTCGAAGATACTTCCGAATCCTTTGGTTTGCCTGCAACTGCTGACTTAATGTTTGCATTGATTACAAGTGAAGAACTCGAAGACCTAGACCAAATGGTTGTAAAACAATTAAAGAATCGATATAATGACCCTACAATCTTCAAACGATTTGTTATCGGTGTCGACAGAAGTAGAATGAAGTTCTATGACGTTGAACAAGAAGCACAGGAAGAACTTATTGATAGTGTTGATACCAATGAAGATACACCTGTTATGGATAGAGCAAATAGATTTAACGACTTTAAAGTATAATTATGGAAGCATTTGTACAAAAACAATACGATAGTTATCAAGAAAATTTTGTAGAAAAAGACGTACTTGAAAAAGATGAACTTCGTCAAAAAATTATAGACGATTTATCTTATGTTTCACAAATGGGTGTTGAAGAGTATACTCTTTATCAGAAGTGGTTAGAAATTCAAATGAAATATCCAACTCAAGAGACATCTACATTGTTCGGCGTAGAACAGCAACTTGTAAATCCTGAACATGAAAAATTAATTAACGAATCAAAGAACAACATTTGGTTTCCAGAAGACCCAATGGATTTTGAAAAGTTACAACCTGAACTTGTATACACCGATAGTATCAAAGACAATCAATCAGCAGGTACTCTAACAGAAAAATGGAATTGTGTTAGAACAATGACATCAACTATGAAAAATAGTTCAAACATTGGTCGTAATCTACATTATCTTATAAGAGATAAAGCGACAGGCAATGATCTAGGTGTCATTTGTATTACAGGTGACTTGATTGATTTAACACCTAGAGACGACCATATTGGTTGGGAAAGAGAATACAAAACTAATAGTGGTAAACTCAATAATAGTGCCATCGGTTCAACGATTGTTCCCCTTCAGCCACTTGGTTTCAATTATACAGGTGGAAAACTATTGGCACTTCTATGTTTATCCGATGATGTTCAACGTCAATGGAAAGAAAATTATGGCGATACTCTCGTCTCAGTAACAACAACATCTTTGTATGGTAAAGCAAAAACAGGTGGTCTATCACAATACGATAGACTGAAACATTGGAAGAAAATGGGTTATAGTAAAGGTTCTCTATCATATGAATTGACCAAAGACACTGAAAAAGAAATGTTGAAGTATGCTGAAAAACATTACAACGACAGATACTTCTTACTCTATGTTGCAAAAAGAGAAAATGGTCAAACTCTTAAGAGAGACCATCGTAATCGTATGAGACAATTTATGTATTCTAGACTTGATATACCTAAAGATATTATCAAGTCAGACCATCAAAGAGGTATCTATTGGTCATCACTCTATGATAATTCACGTGAATTCTTACGAGGTGAGATAGAAGAGAATCAACTTGTTAAGTCAATTGATACAAGTACAGAAGCATTATCGGAACTCTGGAAAGAAAAATATGCCAGAAAACGTATCAATAATCTTATCAACAATGACAGAATAAATCTAAATGAAACTTTGTTCTATGACGAACTTTGTTTCTTATCATGGGAAGAATGTAAAGAAAAGTTTCTAGGTGAAGTCGGTAGATAGTTCGAGTCTTGAGTATCGAACTAATATAAATATGAGTATGTATTATTATACCTATAAAATTTTATTTGAGAATGATGATTACTATCTCGGTCAACATATCACTGATAATATAGAAGATGGTTATACTGGAAGTGGAAAAAAATTAAAGGAGAGAATCAAAACAGACCCTTTTGATTTTGAAATTTTAGATTTCTATAAATCTGAAGAAGAATTAAACAATGCAGAACGTGAACTAATCGGAGACTTATGGTTTACAGACCCTAAATGTCTGAATTTAAAAGAAGGTGGTACTGGTGGTTGGTCAGCAGTAAATAAGACTCTTGACAGGTCTTACATGTTGACTGAAGAGTATCGTGATAAGATGCGAAAGAACGCTCTTCGTTTGCATGAAGAAGGAAAACTTCGTAGGTTTACAAAAGAAGATTCTATTAAAGGTAACAAAAAAATTCAAGAGTTATATCCAAAAGGAACATTCTTTGGTAAATCCCACACTGAAGAAACTAAAAAACATATCGGTCTTAAGAATTCAAAACATCAAAAAGGCAAAGGCAATTCACAATTTGGTACCATGTGGATAACAAATGGTGCTAACAACTTAAAAATCAAAAAAGATGATTTGATACCTGAGGGGTTTAGAAAGGGTCGAGTCAACGGCAATTAAAACTTTTTAGTCAAAACCCTTGACAATAACCTTCATTTTTTCATATAATATACACATGATTAAGAAAGTAATAATATTTGATGTTGACGGCAC
>Ga0114932_10002855_pt1 | contig 17615 bp, 13 predicted proteins | sample 2SBtaG_2_FD_87286 | JGI IMG/M metagenome (GOLD analysis project Ga0114932, IMG submission 87286) | Deep subsurface microbial communities from Kolumbo volcano to uncover new lineages of life (NeLLi) - 2SBTROV12_ACTIVE470 metaG | ecosystem: Environmental > Aquatic > Marine > Volcanic ... | reverse complement strand
GAGCCGGTGATCGAGCGAAACCCGAAGGGCAGCACGGTACGCGCTATGAGCTGGCCGTCACGGTGATGGGAAACCAGATTGTGGATCGGTATTCCGTGCCGCCAGCAGTAGGGCATCATCAACAGCCGGCCGTGCCAGAAGCTCAGGATGAACGGCTGGCCCGTGTCCCAGAACCGTTGCGGAATGTCGCCGCGCACCGTTTGCCAGCGGCCGGTGGCATGGACGAAGCGAATGTAATGGGCGCCGATCCAACAGCCGATGCGCCTGACCCCGTCCGACTTTAGCAAGGCTTTCAAAGACATGACGCCGGTGGACCTCCGATGCGTCAGGCTTCGGCCGCGGCGGCGACCGTGGTGTCCGCGCCGGTCCCATTGTCGGCGCCATCTTCGGGCCCATCGCCGGTTCCCGCTTCGCTGGCATCATCGCTTTGGTCGGCGAACTGCAAATCGTAGAGATGTTTGTAGGTGCCGCCCCGGGTTAACAGTTCAGCGTGATTGCCCTGTTCGGCGATCCGTCCGGCGTCGATGACGAAGATGGTATCCGCCTCAATGATGGTCGACAGGCGATGCGCAATCACCACGGTGGTGCGGCCGCGCATCAGCTTGTCCAGCGCCGCCTGAACCTGGCGTTCCGATTCCGTATCCAGGGCCGAGGTCGCCTCGTCCAGCAACAGCACCGGCGCGTCCTTGATCATGGCCCGGGCGATGGCCAGGCGCTGGCGCTGGCCGCCCGACAGCTTGATCCCCTGTTCGCCGACAATGGTGTCGTAGCCGTCCGGCAGTTTGACGATGAAATCGTGGGCCGCGGCGTTCCCGGCGGCCTCCTCGATTTCGTCCTGGCTGGCGCCGGCACGGCCGTAGCCGATATTGGCGGCGACCGTGTCATCGAACAGCGTCGTTTCCTGGCTGACCAGGGCGATGTTTTGAAACAGTGTCTCCATGGTGACGTCGCGGATGTCGTGACCGTCGATGGTGATGGCGCCGTCGGTGACGTCATAAAACCTTGGGATCAGGTTGAGGATCGTCGACTTGCCCGCCCCGGACGGCCCGACCAGGGCAACCGTCTGGCCAGCGGGAATATGCAGGTCCAACCCGGCCAGCGCCGGATGGTCGGTGATGTAACTGAAATCAACCTTGTCGAAACGCAGTTCACCGTCGACCCGGCCCAAGGCCAGGGCGTCGGCGCGGTCCTTGATGCCGGCCTCTTGGTCCAACAGCCAGTACAAACGGTCGGCGCCGGCCAACCCGGCCTGGATGGAGGTGTTCAGGTTGGCGAGGCGCTTCATCGGTTCGTAGGCCATGATCAGGGCGCCGATGAAGGAAATGAAGGTACCCGTCGTGGTCACCCCGTCCATGACTTGCGATCCGCCGTAGATGATGACGGCAAACACACCAATGCCGCCGAGCGTCTCCATGATCGGCCGCGCCAGTTCCTGGGTTCGGGCCGCCTTCATGTTCAGGCGCCGCAGCGTTTCGACCGATTCGCCGACCCGATCGACCTCATATTTTTCCATGCCGTAGGCCTTGATCATGCGGACGCCCTGGAAGGCCTGATTGAGCATGGTCAGAAAGGCGCCGATCTCTTGCTGGGTATTCGCCGTCACTTTGCGCATGCGTTTGCCCAGGCGGACAATGGGAAACAGGGCGGCGGGGAAAACAAAGGAAGCGACCAGCGCCAATTCGAAGTTCTGGTAGAACATCACGCCGACTAGGCCGATCAAGGACATGGTGTCGCGCCCCAAACCGGTCAGGCCATTGGAAACGGCAACCTTCATTTGAATAATGTCGGTGGTGAACCGCGAAATCAGCCCGCCGGTGGTATTTCTGTGAAAGAAGGCCAGATCCATGCGGGCCAGGTGGGCGAACAAGCGGTTTCGCAGCTCGGCGATAATTTTCAAGCCGACGAAATTCATGATCATGGCCTGGGTGTAATTGGCCGCGCCCTTGATGAAAAATGTGCCGACGACCATGGTGCCGACGACCCACAAGGCGGCCCGGTCCTTGCCGATGAAAACGTCGTCAAAAATCGGCTTGAGAAGATACGCACTGGCCGCTGTCGCCGCCGCCATGATGACCATGAAGACAATGGCCAGGGCCATCCAGCCCATATAATGACGGATCCCATCGTGCCACAGCCGGTTCATTAGGTAGCGCGTTGATCGGGACGGCCCGGAATCGTGATTCATCTGTTGTCTCAAGCCCTTATCGGCTGTCGCGATGTCGCTCACCCTAGCACGTGGGCCGGCCCGGCGCTACTTGCCGGCGACGGTCATGCCGTCAACGCGCAGCGTCGGCGCGTTGGTGCCGTAGCGGAACACCAGATCGTCGGCGGCGGTCGTGTTCATGAACATGTCGTTGAGGTTGCCGGCGATCGTCAGTTCGCTGACCGGGAAGGCGATCTGGCCGTCCTCGATCCAGAAGCCTTCGGCGCCGCGGCTGTAATCGCCGGTGATCATATTGGCGCCGCGTCCCATCATGCCGGTGACATAAAGCCCCGACGTGATGTCGGCGATCAACTCCGCCGGGCTTAGTTTGCCGGCTTCCATGTAGAGATTTGTCGTCGACGGCGACGGCGGAGAAGACGTCCCCCGGGCGGCGTTGCCGGTTGTCTTCAGGCCCAACTGGCGGGCCGATCGTAAATCCAGGACCCAGGTCTTGAGCACGCCGTTTTCAATCAGGTTCATGGCCGTCGCGGCGATGCCCTCGCCGTCGAAGGTCTTGGAACGCAGGCCGCGCCGGCGCAGCGGATCGTCGACGATATTGATCGCCTCATGAAACACCGGCGTCTCCATGCGGTCCTTGAGAAACGTCGTGCCGCGCGCCACCGAAGCGCCGTTGACGGCGCCGGCGAGGTGCGACAACAGGGAAGACGAGACCCGGGGGTCGTAGACCACGGGCACCTGGGCGGTGGAGACCTTCTGAGGGTTCAGGCGTTTCACGGTGTTTTCGCCGGCGGTGCGGCCAATGTCTTCCGGGTCGCGCAGGTCCTCGGCGTGGACAGCCGTCGCCCAGTCATAATCGCGCTCCATGTTGGTGCCTTCACCGGCCAACACGGCGGTCGAGATGGAATGGCTGGAGCGCACCCGAACGCGGCCGAAGCCGTTTGAGGCGGCAACGGCAATGCGCGAGCGGCTCCACCCGGCCTCGGCGCCTTCCGAATTGGTCACCCCATCGACGGCCAGGGCGGCGCCTTCGGCGGCGCGGGCGCGGGCTTCCAGCACATCGGCAACCGGCTCCGACGGGTCGCATTCGTCCAGGTCGGGCACGTCGCCGGCGAGAAGTTCCTCAGGCGCCAGTCCGCAGAATTCGTCTTCCGGCACAACCCGCGCCATATCCACGGCGCGGGCCACCAGTTCCGCCAGCGCCGCGTCGGAACAATCGGACGTCGAGACGATGGCCTGACGCTGGCCGATCAGAACCCTGAGGCCCAGGTCGTTGCCCTCGGCCCGGTCCAGGGTTTCCGGTTCGCCCAGCCGGAAGGCCAGCGACAGCGACGTGCCTTCGGCGTAGACCACATCCGCCGCCTCGGCGCCGGCTTTTTTTGCCTGGCCGATCAGATCGCCCAGGCGGCTTAAAAGGTCTGTATCCGTTTCAGCGAATTCGGCCATGCAGGGTTCCTGAATATGTGTCGATGACGAAGGCTTACGGGGTATGTAGCCTGCCGCGTGTCGAGTGCCAAGTCTACACGCCGCGATCATCGGCGTTTGGATGAATATTGATGATCTGCTGAAATTACAAAGAATTGGTAATTTTAGGTCCGTTCGCGGTTTCAATACTGTAAAAAGGCGGTATATTCGATGCTGAGCGATTCGAATACTTGATCGTTCACGCCCCGGAACAACGACGAATCGTTTTACACAGATAAATGTCCATATCCAGCACTCTGAAAAAAGAGGTGCCGACAGACGCTCCCCGCGAGGAGCTTGAGTCGGCCGTTGTCCGTTTCGCCGGTGATTCCGGTGACGGCATGCAACTCACCGGCGGACAGTTCACCCTGGCGACCGCGCTCGCCGGGAATGATCTGGCCACCTTCCCTGATTTCCCGGCCGAGATCCGGGCGCCGACGGGCACCACCTTTGGGGTTTCGTCGTTCCAGATCAATTTCGGCTCGCGCGGCATCAAGACCTCGGGCGATGCCTTCGACGTCCTGATCGCCATGAACCCGGCCGCCCTGATTGTTGAGCTGAAAGGCCTGAAGCAAAGCGGCATTATCCTGGCCGACACGGGCGCCTTCACGGACCGCAACCTGCGCAAGGCCGGTTATGAAGACAACCCCTTGGAGGATGGCTCGCTTGATGCTTACCGGGTGATCGCCCTGGATATTTCCCAACTGACCCTGGACGCGGTCAAGGAACAGGGCCTGTCCAACAAGGATGCCCTGCGCTGCAAGAACCTTTGGACGCTGGGCTTCATCTATTGGATGTTCGGGCGCAAGCGCCAGGCGACCACGGAATGGCTGGAAAGCAAGTTCGCGAAACGCCCCGAACTGGCGGCGGCCAACGTTGCCGCCTTGAACGCCGGACACGCCGTGGCGGAAACCTCCGAAGTGTTGGACGGGTTCCAGGGTTTCGCCATTCCGCAGGCGACCATCAATCCCGGCCAATACCGGGCCGTCACCGGCGCCGAAGCCATGGCCTGGGGTTTGACCGCCGGTTGTCAGTTGGCGGACCTGCAGATGGTTTTCTGCTCCTATCCGATTACGCCGGCATCCAGTGTTCTGCATACCCTGTCGGCCATGGCGCCCTTCGGCGTCACCACCTTCCAGGCGGAAGATGAGATCGCCGCGGCCTGTGCCGCCATTGGCGCGTCCTACGCGGGCGGCATGGGCATTACGTCGAGCTCCGGCCCCGGTGTTGCCCTGAAGGGCGAAGCCATCGGCCTGGCGATCAGCGTTGAACTGCCGCTGGTGATTATCAATTCGCAGCGCGCCGGTCCGTCCACGGGGATGCCGACCAAGACCGAACAATCGGACCTGTTCCAGTCCGTGTACGGGCGCAACGCCGACAGCCCGCTGTGCGTGCTGGCGGCCCGTTCGCCGGGCGATTGCTTCGACGTCGGCATCGAAGCGGTGCGCATCGCGACCAAATTCATGACCCCGGTGATCGTCTTGACGGACGGCTACATCGGCAATGCCGCGGAGCCGTGGCTGATCCCCGACGTTGCCGGCCTGAAGGAATTCCCGGTCAATTTCGAGAACCGTGCGGAAGGCTTCCATCCGTTCCTGCGCGATCCGGACACCGGCGCCCGGCCCTGGGCAATCCCCGGCGTCGCGGGCTTGGAGCACCGCATCGGCGGCATCGAAAAGGATTACGATTCCGGCCATATCTCTTACGATTCGGCCAACCATCAGCGCATGACCGACGCGCGCTACGACAAGATCAACGGCATCGCCGAGGACAGCCCGCCGCAGATCGTCGATAACGGACCGGAACGCGGCCGCATGGCCATCGTCGGTTGGGGCTCGACCTTCGGGCCGATCAGCCGGGCCGTCGATAACATGCTGGCCGACGGCTTGGAGGTCAGTCACATTCACCTGCGCAACATCTGGCCGCTGCCGAAGAACCTGGGCGATCTGCTGGCCGGTTTCGATCAGGTGGTGGTGCCGGAAATGAACACCGGCCAGTTGGTGGCTTTGCTGCGCAGCGAATATCTGGTCAACGCCGAGGGCATCAACAAGGTCACCGGCCAACCCTTCACCATCGCCGAACTGGAAGATGCGGTTCGGGGACGGATGGGAGAGTGACATGAACGTCGTATCAAATCCGGAACCCTTGAAAGCTAAGGATTATGCCTCCGACCAGGAAGTTCGCTGGTGCCCCGGTTGTGGCGACTATGCGATCCTCAGGGCCGTGCAGAAAACCTTGGCCGACATCGGCGCCGAGAAAGAAAAGACCGTGTTCGTCTCTGGCATCGGCTGTGCGGCGCGGTTTCCCTATTATCTCTCGACCTATGGCTTCCATACGATCCATGGCCGCGCGCCGTCTATCGCCACCGGCATCAAGATCACCAATCCCGAATTGGATGTCTGGGTGGTGTCCGGCGACGGCGATTCGCTTTCCATCGGCGGCAACCACCTTTTGCACCTGATCCGGCGCAATGTCGATGTGCAGTTCTTGCTGTTCAACAATGAAATTTACGGCCTCACCAAGGGCCAGTATTCGCCGACGTCGCGGGCCGGCACGCGCTCGCCGTCGACGCCCTTGGGATCCGTCGACAAACCGATCTCACCGGTGGCCTTTGCCTTGGGTGCCGGCGCGCGTTTCATCGCGCGCGGTATCGACACCAAGCAAAAGCAATTGCCCGATATCTTCAAGCGGGCCCACGAACACCGCGGCATGTCCTTTGTTGAGATCTACCAGAACTGCATCGTCTATAACGACGCGGTGTTTTCCAACTTCACGGAAAAGGCCGTTGCCGCCGACCGGCAAATTCACCTGGAGCACGGCAAACCGATGATCTTCGGCGCCGACAGCCAACTTGGGTTGCGCATTGCGTCGGGCAAGCTGGCCCTTGAAGTTGTCACCATCGGTGAGGATGGCGTGTCGGAAGCCGATATCGCCGTGCACGATGAAACGGACCGCATCATGGCCCACATGCTGGCGGAGATGCAGGGCGCGGATAGGCCAGTGGCCATCGGCGTGCTCTATTGCGACCCCATGCCGAGCTACGAAGAAGGCATGCAGGGATTGGCCGCGAAGGCCGAAGAACAGGCCACAACCCATGACTTGAATGAGTTGTTGCGGCGCGGCCATACCTGGACCGTGGAGGACGCGTAACTAAACTGCGCGGCGAATAATCATGGCTATCAGTGTTGCCATCATCGGCTCCGGCCCGGCCGGATTCTACACGGCGGATGCGTTGCTCAAGTGCGGCGAAGACTGTCAGATCGACATCATCGAACGGCTGCCGACGCCCTATGGCCTGATCCGCGGCGGCGTCGCCCCGGACCATCAGACGACCAAGCGCGTGGCCCGCAAATACGAACGCACCGCCCTGGTCGATGAGGTCAACTATTACGGCAACGTGGAAATCAACAAGGACGTCAGCCTGGCCGAACTGCGCGACATGTACGACGCCGTGGTGCTGGCCGTCGGCGCGCCCGGCGACCGCAAGCTGACCATCCCCGGCGCCGACAAGTACGGCGTGTTCGGCTCGGCGGCCTTTGTCGGCTGGTACAATGGGCATCCAGACTTTCGCGATTTGGACCCGGACCTGAATATCTCCACCGCCGTGGTCATCGGCAACGGCAACGTCGCCGTCGATTGCGCCCGGGTTTTGCTGCGCACGCCGTCGGGGATGTCGAAGTCGGATCTGCCCGATCATGTCGGCGATGTCATTTACGCAGCCCCCATCACCGATGTCCACATGGTCGGCCGGCGCGGCCCCGTGGATGCCAAGTTCACCAATGTGGAACTGCGCGAAATGGGGGAGTTGAGCGAAACCGTGCCGCAGATGGACACGGCCCAACTGCCGGATGACATCGAGGCTGCCGTCGCCGGCCTGGAGGGCCGCGAGCGGCGCTTGAAGGAGCGCAACCTGAAAACCCTGGCGACATTTACGGAACGCGCCGCCGACGAGAAGCCGAAGCGCGTGCACTTCGATTTTTTCGCCCAGCCGGTCGAGATTCTGGGGGGCGAGCGCGTCGAAGGCATCCGCTTTGAGCGTACCGAGGTGATCGACGGCCGCGCCACCGGCACCGGCGAGACCTTCGATATCGATTGCGGCCTGGTGATCCCGGCCATCGGCTACCGGGCCGACCCGGTCGACGGCGCGCCCTATGACGAAAAACAGGCGATCATCCCCAACAACGAAGGCCGCGTCGATGATGGCCTCTATGCGGTCGGCTGGATCAAGCGCGGGCCAACGGGGGTGATTTCATCGAACCGCCCGGACGGCGAGATTGTCGCCCAGCATATTGAGGGCGATTTCGCCGGTGGCGCCAGTGCGAAGCCCGGCCGCGCCGGGTTCGAGGCGGCGCTGCGTGAACGCAATGTGCGCTGGATCAGCTTCGACGATTGGCAGCGCATTGACGAAATGGAAAAGGCCGCCGCCGACGGCGAGGCGCCTCGGCGCAAGTTCGTCACCGTCGAAGAGATGCTGGATGCCCTCAACAACGGCAACGCGGAGGCCGCCAATGGCTGAGGCCCCGAAATCCGAAGACGGCGCCTATGCCGGCGACGTGACGCCCCATGAAGCCTGGGAACTTCTGAAATCAGAGCCCGAAACCGTGTTGATCGACGTGCGCACGGACGCTGAATTCAATTACGTCGGCCGGCCCGATATTTCCGCCATCGGCAAGGACGTGGGGCTGGTCATGTGGGTGAGTTTCCCGGCCGGCGAGCGCAATCCCAATTTCGTCGATGAGGTGAAAGCCACCGGCGTGACACCGGACCAGAAGATCCTGTTCCTGTGCCGCTCAGGGGTGCGCTCGCGGTTCACCGCCGAGGTTATGACCCAGGCCGGTTATCCGCAGTGCTACAACGTCTTGGAAGGTTTTGAGGGCGACAAGGACCCGGACGGCCACCGCGGCACCACCGGCGGCTGGAAAGTCGCGGGCCTGCCCTGGGTCCAGGGATAGGGCATCCGCGCCGGCTCTCGTGCGCGATCAGCCGTAAACCGGTCACCCGCCCAGTTCTTTCCGCAACAACGCGGCGCCGGCGCCGAGCGCCTGCAACTTGCCTTCCGCCACCTGGCGCGGCAGCGGCGCCATGCCGCAATTCGTACACGCGATGATGCGCTCGGGGTCGACGAATTCCATGGCGGCACGGAGTGTCGCGGCGACTTTTTCCGGAGTTTCGATGTTCAGGCTGGCAACATCGATGGCGCCGACCAGAACTTCCTTATCCTTCAACAGGCCAAGCACGGACAGCGGCACCTTCGAATCGGCGCATTCCAGGGAAACCTGATCGATGCGGCTGTCGTTCAGGGCCGGGAAGAAATCTTCGTACTGGCGCCATTCATCACCCAGGGTTTCTTTCCAGTCGATGTTTTCCTGGATGCCGTAGCCGTAACAAATATGGACGGCCGTCTTGCACCGCAGCCCGTCAATGGCCCGGTGCAGGGCATCGACGCCCCAGATCGGTACCTGGTCCATGAAGGCGTTGAAGGCCGGCTCATCGAACTGGATGACGTCGACGCCCAGGGCCGCCAATTCCCGCGCCTCTTCATTGAGCAACGCGGCGAAGGCCATGGCCATGTCGGGGCGGCTGCCGTAATGGGCGTCGGCGATGGTGTCGCAGATGGTCATGGGGCCCGGCAGGGTGAATTTCAGTTGGCCGTTGACCCGCGCCGCGCAAAATTTGGCGCCATCGCCGTGCACGGACTTCTTGCGCCGCACAGCCGCTGTCACCGTCGGCACCTGGGCGTCATAGCGGTCGTCACGAATGCCCATGGTGGTCATGCGCTGCCAGTCGATGCCCTCGATCTCTTCCAAAAAGCCATGCACGAAGTGCTTGCGGAACTGTTCACCGTCACTGACGATGTCGATGCCCGCATCTTCCTGAATTTTGATCCAGGCCATGGCCGCGTCGCGCTGGCCTTCAATTAAGGCATCACCTTCCAGGCGCCAGGGCGCCCAGAGCTTTTCCGGCTCCGCCAGCCAAGCCGGTTTCGGCAGACTGCCTGCTACGGTTGTCGTGATCATCGAGACCTCCCGCGGCCGATATGTTCCAGCCTGAATGTTGGTTGATGGTGATAGTATCGAAACGCCGGTGGACTTGGAAGTGCCGCGGATTCTTAGTTTAGCCCCTCAGGCGCCGGGCGCTCACTCCGTTCGCTTGGCTTTCGCGCCTCCCGGCGCGGCGCTCAGTCGCGCTAGGCGGCGCGTAAGCGCGCCGAACGGAGATAGAGGATCGGCGACCACACCGCCAACAATTGGACTTCCAGCCAACGGGCCTTTGGCCCGTTAGACGTTCCCATGCCCTGGAGAGCAAGCGGGGTCCAACCGCCAACGTCAGTATGGGACGTCCATCGGGCTGTCAGGCCCGAAGGCAACATTCACAAGGTTCGCCATAATGGCCGCAAAGCCTTGCCGCAATGTTCGGCGCCCTTGCGCCGCCGAGCGCGATTAGCGCGAAAGCCAAGCACCCCGGAGGGGTGCGCCCGGCGCTTGAGGGGCTAATAAATATTCCCGTGCATTCACCGCACGGGCGCGATCACGACTCCAATCCAATCACAAAATCTCACACGCCTCGTCGAACCCGAGGCGCGGGTTGCGCGGGAAGATGCCGGCCAGGTCGCCATAACCGATGTTGCACAGAAAGTTCGACGTGCACCGGCCGTCGGCGAAGAACTCGGCGTCGACGGCGGCGTTGTTGAACCCCGACATGGGGCCACAATCCAGGCCGAGCGCGCGGGCCGTGATGATGAAATACGCGCCCTGCAGGGTGCCATTGCGGAAGCCCGCGACCTGGGCCCGCTCCGCGTCGGCGGCGAACGCGGCGGCCTGGGTTTTGGCGCCTTCGGGGTTGTGGGCAAACAGCTTCTCCATGGATTCGTAGAATTTCGAATCCGTGGCAATAATCGCCGTCACAGGCGCCGCTTCAACTTTTGGCACGTTGCCCGGCATCAGGCACGGCTTGAGGCGTTCCTTGGCTTCGGCGGATTGCACGAACACCAGCCGCACAGGGCAGGTGTTGGATGCCGTCGGGCCGAACGCCATGGTCGCGTAAAGTTCATGCAGAAGATCGTCGCCGACCGGTTTGTCGGTCCACAAGGTGTGGGTCCGCGCCTCGCGGAAAATCAGATCAAGGCCGGCGTCGTCGAGCCGGCTGATGCGGTCGCGCACGTCGGCGACCCGTTTCTGCGCGAGGGCGTTGGCGTCAGACATGAACCTCTCCTTCGGTCTGGGTGTCGGGCGATGCCAGTATTCGGCGCCGCTCCATTGTCTCCGGTGACAGGCGCATATCAAGGTCTGGGCCGGGTCCTGTCAACGGGTTTCGATAATCGCCTCGAAATCATCGGGGTTTCGAGATAATTTCGACAGGTGCCGCAACCACCATCAGCCGGAAGGAACCCCCATGGGCCAAATTCGCAATGTCCTGTTCATCATGGCCGACCAGCTTCGCGCCGACTATCTCTCGTCGGGCGGTCATCCGGCCCTGCAGACCCCGAACATTGACCGCTTGGCGGCGAAGGGGGTGTCCTTTGACCGCGCCTATGTGCAGTCGCCGGTCTGTGGCCCCTCGCGCATGTCGTTTTATACGGGGCGCTATGCCTTCAATCATGGTGCTTCGTGGAATTTCGTCCCGCTGCCGGTGGGCGAGGCGACCTTGGGCGACTATCTCCGGCCCCACGGCGTGCGCACGGCGCTGGTCGGCAAGACCCACATGCGTCCCGATATCACCGGCATGGAACGCCTGGGGATCGATCCCGGTGCTGATCTCGGCGTCCTGATCAGCGAATGCGGATTTGAGCCCTATGAACGCGATGACGGCGAACATCCGGATTTTCAGGCCAAGGCCAATCCGGATTTCGGCTATAATCTCTACCTGCGCGAACAGGGATTTGATGAATGGAATCCCTGGCACAGCGCCGCCAATTCCGCCGAGGGCCCGGATGGCGAAATTCTCAGCGGTTGGGATCTCAAGAATTCCAAGTATCCCGTGCGTGTCCCCGATGAACATTCTGAGACCGCCTACACCACCAACCGGGCCATGGATTTCATGCGTGAGCAAGGCGACGCGCCCTGGTGCCTGCATCTGTCTTACATCAAGCCGCACTGGCCCTACATGGTGTCGGCGCCCTACCACGACATGTACGGCCAGGAAGATTGCCTGGCGATCCACAAGAGCGAAGCCGAGCGCGCCGACCCGCATCCGGTCACCAAGGCCTTCATGGAGATGGACCCGGGCCAGGCCTTCTCCCGCGACGAGGTCTGCGCCACGGTGATCCCGGCCTACATGGGGCTGGTCAAACAGATCGACGACCACCTCGGCCGGCTGTTCCAATACCTGGAAGAGAGCGGCCGCATGGACGATACCCTGATCGTCTTCACCTCCGACCATGGCGACTTCCTGGGCGATCATTGGCTCGGTGAGAAGGAACTGTTCTATGAGGAATCGGCACGTGTGCCGATGATCGTCTATGACCCCGACCCGGCCGCCGACGCCACCCGCGGCACCCGCGACAACCGTTTCGTCGAGGCCATCGATCTGGTGCCGACGTTCCTCGACGGCGTCGGCGTCACGCCGCCCAGCCACATTATCGAAGGCCGATCGTTGCTGCCTCTGATCCGGGGCGAAGACGTCACCGAATGGCGCGACGCCGTGTTCAGCGAATTGGATTTCGCCTTTTACCGGGCGCGCCTGGACCTGGAATTGGGCCCGGCGGATTGCCGCATGTTCATGGTCCGTGATGATCGCTGGAAATACATTCACCACGAACACTTCCGTCCGCAGTTGTTCGATCTGGAAAACGATCCCGATGAGTTTGTCGATCTTGGCGCCGACCCGGCTTTCGAAACCACGCGCCGCGACATGGCCGACAAGTTGTTTGCCTGGTTCCGCGGCCACAAGCGGCGCCTCGGCATGAGCGATGAGATGGTCGTTCAGCGCACCGACGGGGCGAAGAATGTCGGCGTCATCATCGGCCGTTGGTAAAAAATCGAAAATAGACGATAACGGGCGAAATTTAGAAATTTTATTGTTCTTCCACGTTTTCTAGATTATCGTGACGGACAAGCATAAGGATAAACTCGATCTGCTTTCAGGAGAGGCAACCATGACACGCACATTTGCAACGGCGACCGCCGCCGCGGCTCTCGCCGTCTTGATCCACAGCGGTCCGGCGTCGGCAGCGCAAGAAATCAAAATGACCGCCATATCCGGCCATCCGCCGGTCATTGCCGTGGTCAAATACCTGAAGAACTATTTCATCCCCGAGGTCGACAAGCGCCTGGCCGAGACGGGCAAGTACAAAATCAAGTGGACCCAGGCCTACGCCGGCACGGTGGCCAAGGTGCCGGCCGTGTTCGAAGCAATCGAGCAAGGCATCGCCGACATGGGCCACGTGTTCATGGGCGTCGAAAGCGCCAAGATGCCCATGGAGGCGATCACCTACGTGACGCCCTTCGGCACCTCTGATCTGGTCAAACAGTTGGACATCGTCCAGAAACTGCACGACGCCGTGCCGGAGATGAACGCCGCCTATGACAAGCACAACCAGGTCCTGATCGCGCTGGCCGGCGTCGACAGCTATCACATCTTCGCCAAGTTCCCGGTTAAGTCCCTGGCCGACATCAAGGGCAAGAAGTTGGGCATCCCCGGGGCCGCCGCCAACTGGCTGAAGGGCACCGGTGCGAAGGCCGTGCGCGGCAACCTGACCACCTACTATAACTCCCTGAAGACCGGCGTCTACGACGGCGTCGTGGTGTTCGGGTCCGGGTCCTTGCCGTTCAAGTTCTACGAAGTGGCGCCGCACCTGATTTCCACGAATGTCGGCGCCATGTTCTCGGCCGTGTTGTCGGTCAACAAGGACAAGTGGAATTCCCTGCCCAAGGAGGTGCAGAAGATTTTCCGCGACGTCGGCCGCGAATACACGCGTATCGTCGGTGCCGACCGGGTGAAGGCCGGCAAGACGACCTTCGCCGTGGTCAAGAAAAACAAGGGTAAGGTCACCCAACTGCCCGACGCCGAGCGTACCAAATGGGCACAAAGCATGCCGAACCTGGGCAAGCAATGGGCCGCCGCGCTGGATAAGAAGGGCCTGCCCGGCACCACGATTCTGAACACCTACATGAAGTTGGCCCGCGAAGCCGGCGTCAAGTTCGCCCGCGATTGGGATAAGGAATAGACGACCAGAGGCGCTTCCCCCATGTCATCGGATCTTGATCCAGCGGGGGGGCGCGCCTCTCCCTTCTCCCGGCCGCTGAAGGCTTTTCACGGCCTGACAGGCGCCATGAACGGCGTCGGCACGGTGTGGATTTTCTGCCTGGTTTTTCTGGTCTGTTCCGACGTGGCGGCGCGCGCCTTGTTCAATGCGCCGCTGGCGGGGGTGCCCGAACTGGTGGCGCTGTCCATCGTCGGCATCGTCTACCTGGAACTGGCGAACACCCTTCGGGTCAACCGCTTTATCCGCTCCGACGTGTTCATCGGCCGCTTGCTGGAGAGCCGGCCGCGCGCCGGTCATGCGGTGCAGGCATTCCATCACCTGGTCGGCGCCGGCGTCTCGGCGATCATTCTGTTCTACACCTGGCCACGCTTCGTCGAAGCCTGGGTCAGCGATGAATACATCGGCACCCTGGGTGACTTCACCGCACCCGTTTGGCCGGTGAAGGGGATCATCGTATTGGGCTCGGCGGCGCTGACGATCCAATTTCTGATCCACACCTGGACCGATATCATGATTGCCGCGGGCCGCCGGCCGCCGGCCGCGCCGCCAGAGCAGGCACCCGAATGAGCGACGTGCAAATCGGCCTTTTGACGATCGTCGGAATCCTCGTCTTGGTGCAGTCGGGCATGCACGTGGCCGTCGCCCTGATCGTGTTGTCCTTCATTGGGGTCTGGGCGATCAAGGACAACTGGATTATCGCCGGCAACATGTTGCAGTTGACCGCCTACGAAGGCATCAAGGCCTACAACTTCGGGGTCATACCGTTGTTCGTCTTGATGGGTCTTTTGGTCAGTGTTTCGGGGATCGGCAGCGACATGTTCCAGGTCGCCGCCCAGGCCTTCCGGCGGCTCAGGGGCGGGCTGGGCGTGTCGACGGTGGCCGCCAATGCCATCTTCGCGGCGGTCAACGGCTCATCCATCGCGTCGGCGTCCGTGTTTACCAAGATCGCCGTGCCGGAACTGCTGCGCCTCGGTTATACGCCGCGGTTCTCCGTCGGCGTTGTCGCCGGCTCATCGGTGCTGGGCATGCTGATCCCGCCGTCCATGCTGTTGATCGTGCTGGGCATTGCCGCTGAATTGTCGATCGGCGATCTGTTCACCGCCGGCATCATTCCAGGCCTTCTGTTGGCGACCGCCTTCTGCGTGACCATCGTTTTGCTGGTGCATTTCTTTCCGGGCTTCGTCGGCGAAGGCGGCACCCGCGGCCAGACGGACATGGACCTGGAGCCCACATCGGTGCTGATCCGCAAGATCGTGCCCATCGTTGCCCTGATCCTGGTCGTCCTGGGCGGCATCTACGGCGGCGTCTTCACGCCTATTGAGGCCGGCGCCGTGGGGGCGCTGGGCGCCCTGATCCTGACCATTCTCAGGCGCAAGCTGAGCCGCGCGGTGCTGTGGCGGGTGCTGATCGAAACCGGCTATGTGGCGTCCTCGATCCTGTTCTTGCTGGTCGCCGCGCACCTGTATTCCAACATGCTGGCCTTGAGCGGCCTGCCCTACAACATCAGCCAGTGGGTGGCGGATTCAGGCCTCGGTTTCTGGCCGGTGCTGGGGCTCTATCTGATGATCATCATCATGATGGGGACGATCCTCGATTCGCCCTCCATCATCCTGATCGTGGTGCCGTTGATCGTGCCGATCATGACCGGCTTCGAGGTCCACCTGATCTGGTTCGGCATCGTCACCATCATCGCCGTCGAGATCGGCCTGTTGACACCGCCTTTTGGTTTGGCGTGCTTCACCATCAAGACCAACCTGGACGACCCGCGCATCACCTTGAGCGACATCTTCATCGGCGCGGCGCCGTTCGTCTTGACCATGCTGGTCATTCTGGGTGTTGTTGTCGCCCTTCCCTGGCTATCGATTGCGCTGTTGTAGAGATCGTGCCCGGCCGCCTTGGCCGGCGAAGCGACGCAGGATTTCCAACCGGGGACGATTTCGGATAGCGTAGGACGGTTCCCCTTGGGCAGCGGCCCGGCGGGACCAATGGGGAGATGGCAAATGTCCTTCGTCGGCAACCTCCTGAAAGGCAGACTTGGCCTTGGGAAGACGTTCTGGTTGTGGGGCGTTGGGGTGCCGTTACTGCTCGGTCTGATATTTTATGGCGCCCTATTTGCGACGATTTCGGTGCAATCCCGGGCCTTCAATATTGCCGACACCGGCTTCTCCATTTTCGTCGCGATCTGGGAATGTTTCATGGCCATCGCCGTTTTGCGCGCCGCCACCTATGAACGGGCGCGCGGATTGTGGGGCTGGGCGGCCAGTATCTCTGCGGTGTTCACGGTCATCGGTGCATTTTTCCGTGTCGGCACATCGGTCTATTTATTGATGATACCGCCGGAGATGGCGGATGAAGCCAAGTGGTTGAATTTCGCCGACGCCGTCCGCGCGGAAAATGCCGAACTGCCGGCGAAAATGAGCCATGGCCGTACCCTGACGGCGAAAACGGTCGATACCGAAGCGCGCGCCGTGACTTACGCCTTCGATGTCGCCACGGCGTCGATCAAGGATCCGGCCGCCTACGGGAAACTTCAAATGCAGGAAGAACGTGGAAAATGCGCCGAACACATGTTCGATTTCGGCGCCGGCGCGCGGCTGATCAAACATGTGCACAAGGCGAAAGACGGCACCACCGCCCAATTTCAGATGTCGCCCGAAGATTGCGCCAACCCTGCGTCAGCGGCGGCGCTCGGCAACAAGAACACGGCGGCCGGCAAGCCACCGGCGCCGGCGGAACCCGATCCGGCGGTGAAAGCCGTGCCGCCGCCGAAGGCTTCCGGTCCGGCCCCCATCGCCGCCATTCCGAAGAAGCAAAAGGTCCAGGCGCCACCAAAAACGCCGCCCATGTCGGAATTGGACAAAATTCGAAAGGCCATCACCGCAGGCGGCAAGGATGAAGACATCAAGGCGGCCACCAAGAAGCTCCGCAGGCTGGCCTTGAAGGGCGACACGGCGGCGCAGGTTTACCTGGGCGACCTGCACATGCGCGGCACCGCGGTTTCGCACAATTTTTCCCTGGCCGCCAACTGGTACCGCGACGCCACCGGGGACGAGGACGGCGAGGCTCAATATAAGCTGGCGCTTTTGTACCGCGACGGCCTTGGCGTCGTGCGGTCCCAAAAGACGGCCCGAGAATGGTTGATCGAAGCGGCCAAGAACGGCCACGGGAAAGCCCGTCAACTGCTTCTCGAATGGGGCGTCGACCTGCCGGCGCTCAATCCAATCGCGCCCATGAAGCCGCCGGACGAGAACAAGGACAAGGCGGACGAAAAGGCCGAGAAGTAGCGCGCCGCCCGGCGGCGCCCGCAAAACTTCTCCCACGCTCTTGACCATCTGCGCCCTTCGCCCGATGCTCTGCGCGGGTTTCCACGGAGGATTACGACGCATGCTGATGCTGATGCCCGACGCCCGGTTCGCCGGCCCGGCGGATTTCGAACAGGCCGTGGTCGGGGCGCGCGCCGAGGTCCGGCCCGTTCAGGCCGGCGCCCTTGATGAGATCGCCGACGACGTCTGGGCTGCCGCCGACGGGCTGATGATCTGGGGCCGCCTGCCTTGCACGAAAGCCATGCTGGAGAGGGCCAAAAACTGCCGCATGGTGATCCGCATGGGCGTCGGCTTCGACGTTATCGATATCGAAGAAGCCGGCCGGCGCGGCATTCCCGCCTGCAACGTCCCCGATTACGGCACCACGGACGTCGCCGACCATGCCATCGGTCTGATGCTGGGCCTGAGCCGCGGCATCGTCCGCCACCACAATGCCCTGGCCGAAGACCCGGTTGGCAATTGG